>Ga0265295_1005183_pt1 | contig 16876 bp, 15 predicted proteins | sample Munlansysbiofilm_FD_192503 | JGI IMG/M metagenome (GOLD analysis project Ga0265295, IMG submission 192503) | Leachate microbial communities from a municipal landfill in Southern Ontario, Canada - Methane capture system biofilm | ecosystem: Engineered > Solid waste > Landfill > Unclassified ...
GTTGGGCAAGCGCAAACTCCTGCTTCACGTGGTAGGGGTAGTTCTCAAACGGACCGTAGGAGGCAACTTCCCCGTCATTGGATTTCGAGTAGTCGATATAGACGTGGTAGAAGCCCTTGAGGGTGTACTCCCCAGCAGGTACATTCTCAGCAAAGTAGAAGGAGTCGAGGCGGCTCTCTGCATCGAAGTTCTTGAACGGAACTACATTTCCGTTTGCATCCACCACCCAAGGAGCCCAGCCGGTGGCATTGGTATTCGAAAGCGAAGTGGACGATCCATCTGCCTGGAGCATGCCTGCCTCCACTACCAGCATGGATGATTGGGGAGAGAGCGGATTGGTTGCCAACGGGAAGAATGCGGCAAGGGACATACAACCGGTGAGCAACAATACGACAGCCAAGGACAGGGTGAACACTCGTAGTTTTCTCATAGGACCTCCAGAATTGGTATCTTCATCTCCATGGTAGGGGCACTGTCATGATACGTCAACATTCATCACCCCAAGCCATGTGCATCTTTCTGCAAAGAAGACACGCTTGATTGCTGAACAAACGTATTGCCATTATGCAGGTTTTTCATATAGATTAGTATCTATATGACATGGAGGAGTACCCAATGAAGCGCACATCAATGGATATGGGATTCTTCGAACGCAATCTTTCTGTGTGGGTCCTCGCCTGCATGGCAGTCGGGGTGCTGATCGGACTGAAGCTGCCGCAGATACCTGCTTGGCTCTCCACCTTCGAATATGCCAATGTATCGATCCCTGTTGCCATCCTGATCTGGCTGATGATCTACCCGATGATGCTCAAGGTGGATTTCGAGAGCGTAAAGGAGGTTGGGAGAAACCCGAAAGGACTGGTGGTGACGTGGGTCACCAACTGGCTCATCAAACCCTTTACCATGTACCTGATCGCACTCTTCTTTTTTGCTGTGGTGTTCAGGCCATTCATCGGTGAGGAGCTCGGAAGAGCATATCTTGCAGGAGCAGTTCTCCTGGGAGCAGCCCCCTGCACCGCCATGGTCTTTGTCTGGAGCCATCTGACAAAAGGAAACCCAGCCTACACCCTGGTGCAGGTGGCCACCAACGACCTGATCATTCTCGTCCTCTTCGTACCCATCGTTGCCCTGCTTCTGGGTATCAGCGGGATCAGCATACCATGGATGACGTTGGCACTCTCAGTCGTGCTCTTTGTAGTCATTCCCCTGGCAGCCGGCTGGCTCAGCAGGACCCTGATCACGAAGAAACATGGTCTGGCATACTTTGAGCAGCAGTACATACCGCGCTTCAAGCATGTGACGATCATCGGCCTTTTGCTGACGCTGATCATCATCTTCTCCTTCCAAGGCCAAACCATCGTGGATAATCCGGTGCACATCCTTCTGATCGCAATTCCCCTGGTTTTGCAGACCGTACTCATCTTTCTGGTAGCATATCTCTGGGCAAAGGCTTGGAAACTGCCCCATGATGTTGCAGCCCCTGCCGGGCTTATCGGAGCCTCCAACTTCTTTGAGCTGGCTGTTGCGGTGGCCATCTCGGTCTTCGGCTTGCAAAGCGGGGCAACGCTTGCCACGGTGGTGGGAGTGTTGGTGGAGGTTCCGGTCATGCTCGCACTGGTCAATGTGGCAAACAGGACAAGAGGTTGGTTTCCAGCCTAGGGATTCATCATGGCATCAAGATGATCGAGCAGGACGGTGATTCTTTCCAGGATGTCTTCTTGTCCGATCCCCTGCACCACAGCCGCTACATCCTCTTCAAAATCACGGGGAAGACGAGTACACGTGTGCTTGGCCCACTCGACCAGACGCTTCTCCCCCGGATGCGTCTGCCGGTTGAAGGCGAAGAGCACATCGAAATAGCTGGCCAGGAGGGCACTGGTGCGGTGCGCCACGCTGATCAGGTCATGGCGATCGAGGGCGTGTTCGATCTGCTCATAATAGGAGGCGGTGAGCTTGCTTCGCAGCAAGGGATGGTTCTTGGCTATGATGTCCTGGACCAAAGCTTCTGGATAGGGAGTTGCGAGCCTCTCTTGCAGTGCAGAAAACCTGTGGTATGGGTCAAAAAGAATCTTGCTCGTCTTCAGATTGTGAATGAAAGCAGTGGTGTATCCCACCCTGGCATGGCAATCAATCCATACCCGCCTGACCTCATCCTCAGCCCAGGAAAGTGAGCGATACATGAGGTCGGCATACACACCGTCCTTGAGCAAAAGCTCATCCCCTTCCCCAAAAAAATCGTTGCCCACCTCTGCGTGACTGGCAAAACGCTGGGCAAGATCATGTCGGATTTCCAAGGATATCGACTTTTCTGCATAGAGGTAGAAATCCCAATCAGAGAGGTTGTCACCTCCCAACCCTGTTCTCGACCCGGAAAGGACCAGTGCATCAAGGCCTTTCTGGGCCTTCAACTCATCTATCAGTGCCTGTATCATAGCTTCGATAGTGCCAGAAAGAGGGAGAAAAGGAAAGCTCAGCAAGTAGCTTGCCCCAGAACGAGCCATGCAATTGAATTCTGTGCTGATACTTAGTATCATATAGATTAGGATATTGTTATGGTGCCGGGTAATGTTTGTTTCAAAAACAACAAAACCATTCCCCTGGCAGCTGAATGCGTATCTTGGTTGAATGCAATTGTTTTTTGTAAATATACTTGCAACACGGTACCAGGCACTTGCCGTCTGGAAAATTTCTTCTCACGAGTATCAGAAATTTTCTTGAATTTGTTGCAATTTGTTGTATGATGGGTGTACACCCAAAGGAAGGACGCTCCTTCCGGCCCTTTTTGATGTCCGAACCTACTGGCATTTCCCACAGAGCCCGGAAGAAAAAGTCCCCTTTTGTTCGTATTCTGAAGGAGGAACTCCATGGATATCATCGGAACTTCCCTGAAACGTGTCGATGCATTCGACAAAGTGACAGGCAAAGCGAAATACACTCCGGATCTGATCCCTCCCCACGCGTTGGTGGCCAAGGTGCTGCACAGCACCATCGCCAACGGCTGGGTCAAGGAGTTTGATCTCTCTGAGGCTTGGAAGGTGGAAGGCGTGGTGGATATTGTCACCTGCTTTGATGTCCCTGACATCCAATTCCCCACTGCCGGTCACCCTTGGTCGACAGACCCCAAGCATCAGGACATAGCCGACCGCAAGCTGCTCAATGCACGAGTTCGCTGCTACTCGGATGACATCGCCGCAGTCATCGCTGAAGATGAGCTTGCCGCCGAGGAAGCAGTGAGAAAAATCAAGGTGACCTATGAGGAGTTCACCCCCATCCTGACCATGGAAGATGCCATGAAGGAAGGGGCGATCACCATCCATGAGGAAAAACCGAACAACGTGGTCGTCAAGAGCGCCTATGAGGTTGGGTCTTTCGAGGAGGCGATCAAGGAAGCGGGCCTGACCAAGGTGGTCGGAGACTATGAGACCCCGATCGTCAGCCACTGCCATATCGAAAGCGCCAACTCGTTCGCCTACATGGAGAGCGGCAAGATTGTTGTGGTGAGTTCCACCCAGATCCCCCACATTGTGCGCAGAGTCTGCTCACAAGCATTGGGCGTTGGGTTTGGCGACATCCGCATCATCAAGCCGTACATCGGTGGAGGATTCGGCAACAAGCAGGATGCTCTCACTGAACCGCTGAACGCCTACCTCACCACCCGAGTAGGAGGCCGGCCCGTCGTGCTTGCCTACACCCGTGAGGAAACCTTTGCCTGTACCCGCACCCGTCACGCCATGAAGTTCCATATCGAGAGCTATGTCCGCAAGGACGGCTCCTTTGCCGCTCGTTCGATCAAGGCCTACTCCAATCAGGGCGCCTATGCATCCCATGCCCACGCCTTGGTTGCAAATGCGGTGAACGGCTTCAGGATGATGTATCCGGTGGGAGCCATCAAGGGTGAGGCGTACACCGTCTATACCAACTTGGCGACTGCTGGTGCCATGCGCGCCTACGGTATCCCGCAGATCGGCTTCGCACTGGAAGCCCATGTGGATGACATTGCCAAGCAGACAGGGCTCGACCCCTTGAAGCTGCGCACCCAGAATATGATGAAGCTCGGCTATGTCGACCCGATGACAACCATCACCTGCCACTCGACCGGACTGGAGGAGTGCATTCAGCGTGGTGAGCAGTATCTCTCCTACACCAAGAAACGAGAGGAGTATGCCAAGCAGACCGGCCCGATCCGCAAAGGCGTGGGCATGGCAATCTTCTGCTACAAGACAGGCGTCTACCCCATCAGTCTGGAAACCTCAGCCTGCCGCATGGTACTCAACCAGGATGGCTCGTTGCAGATGCAGATTGGAGCAACCGAAATCGGACAGGGTGCTGACACCGTCTTTGCCATGATGGCTGCCCAGACCATTGGTCTGACGATGGATAAGATCCACGTGGTGAGCAAGCAGGATACCGACGTTACCCCCTACGATACAGGAGCCTATGCTTCGAGGCAGACCTATGTGTCGGGTATGGCAGTGAAGAAGACCGCTGAGTCTTTCAGAAAGAAGCTGCTTGAGTTTGCCGGCTTCATGCTCAAGAAGGACCCCTGGGATCTGGACATCAAGGAGAACTACATCGTCCACACCAACAAGGACGAGCATCTGCTCTCCGTTGCCGATGTTGCCATCGAATCCTGTTACAGCCTGACCAACTCCACCCATATTGCGGCGGAAGAGTCCCACCACTGTACGGACAACACCTACTCCTTCGGCGTCTGCTACACCGAACTTGAGGTGGATATCCCGATGTGCCAGATCAAGATTCTGGACATCATCAATATCCACGACTCGGGCAAGATCATCAACCATCAGACCGCCAGCGGCCAGGTACACGGTGGTATGAGCATGGGCCTTGGCTACGGCATGTACGAGCATCTGAAGTTCGATCCGAAGACCGGACGGATGCTTAATGACAACCTGCTGGACTACAAGCTCATGACCGCCATAGACACTCCCGAGCTGCATGCAGACTTCGTGGAGACCGATGACCCGACCGGGCCGTACGGAAACAAGTCACTCGGTGAGCCTCCCACGATTCCTGTGGCCCCTGCCATCAGAAACGCGGTGCTCAATGCGACGGGAGTTGCCATCAATGCAATTCCGCTCCACCCTGAACGGCTGTTCAATGCGTTCACCGAGGCTCAGCTGATTTAATAAAGGAAGTAGTGTATGTATAACTTTGGAACCATCTATGAAACCACCTCCGTTGAAGATGCCCTGCGCCTGAAGAAAGAACATCCTCAGGCCCACTTCCTTGCCGGTGGCAGTGACATCCTGATCAAGGTCAGGGAGGGAAAGCTTGCAGGCTGCGATGTGATCAACATCTATAACCTCGATGAGCTTCGCGGCATCTGTCTTGAAGAGGATGGCTCGATCCTCATCAGACCGTTGACCAGCTTCACCGATGTGGCGATGCACCCAATCATCAAGCAGTACATTCCGGTACTCGGTGAAGCGGTGAATCAGATAGGAGGACCTCAGGTCCGCAATATCGGCACGATCGGTGGCAACATCTGCAACGGGGTAACCAGTGCGGACAGTGCCACCACCCTCAAGGCCTACGACGCAATGTTGGAAATCTCCAGCATCGACGGAACCAGGGTTCTTCCCTATGGTGAGTTCAATCTTGGTCCTGGAAAGGTAGATCTTCGCGAGGGAGAGCTCTTGTGCGGAATTCGCATCCGCAAGGAGAGCTATGAGAAGACCTATGGCCACTACATCAAATATGCAATGCGCCGCGCCATGGATATCGCAACGCTCGGTTGCTCGGTGAACGTCACCCTCAGTGAGGACAAGAAGACCGTCACACGGCTAAGAATCGCATTCGGCGTGGCAGCCCCCATCCCCATCCGTTCCACCACTGCTGAAGCAAGTGCAAACGGCCATGCAGTGAATGAGGCGTTGCTTGATCTGGTCAGCGAGGGGGCCCTCGCTGATGTGAATCCCAGAACCAGCTGGCGTGCTTCCAAGGAGTTCCGCATGCAATTGGTCAAGGAGATGGCAAAGCGGGCGACAAAGGCTGCGATAGAAAAAGCAGGAGGTACCATCAATGGCTAAGAAAGACATTACGTGCACCGTAAACGGCAAGGTGCGAACCTATAGTGTGGATGTCAGGGAGTCTCTTTCTGATATGCTCAGAGGCCAAGCAGGGCTTGATAGCATCAAGCACGGTTGCGATGTGGGTGAGTGCGGTGCCTGTACCGTCCTGATCAACGGAAAGCCATTCAACTCCTGCATCTACATGGCAATCTGGGCCGAAGGCAAGGAGATCATTACCCTCGAGGGGCTCAGTGACACCAAGGGTGCCATCAGCGACATCCAGCAGGCCTTCATCGACGAAGGAGCTGTCCAGTGCGGCTTCTGCACCCCGGGTTTCATCATGGCCTCGATTCCCATCATCTCCAGTGAGACGGAGTCCAGCAGGGAGGAGATCAGAAGACAGATCTCCGGCAACCTTTGCCGCTGCACCGGGTATGAGAACATCGTCAATGCCATTGAGAAGACCCAGAAAAAGCGCATTGCCGAGAAGAAGAGCAAGTAAGACAAGCAACATAGCTCAGTACAACGGGATTGCCTCTGGCAGTCCCGTTGTTTTATTTCACTCACTCACCATTCATTCACGTGCAAACATGGCAAGAGGTGCAATCCTGTTCTTCCGCTCCTCTTGCTTGTGTGGCTTCCCATCGTTAAGCTACGGGAAAATGAGGAGCATCTATGCGCATCGCCATCTACGGAGCGGGTTCTTTGGGAACAGTACTGGGAGCCTATCTTGCGAAGTCCGGTATTGAAGTCGACTTGTACAGTCGCAATGAGAAGCATATCCAAGCCCTGAGGAAAGATGGGGCAACGGTAGTAGGAAAAGTGCAGTTGAAGCAACACGTGCACGCTTTCCTACCTTCTGGGATGCACGGCCTGTATGACTGCATTTTTCTTCTTACCAAACAGCTGGAGAACCGGAATGTTGCCTCTTTCCTCAAACCATTTCTTGCAGAGGATGGCATGTTGTGCACCATGCAAAATGGTCTTCCCGAACCTTTGCTGATGGAGATCCTGGGCAAAGACAGGGTCTGTGGCTGTGCTGTGGGCTGGGGAGCAACCCTCCTGGGTCCTGGGGTTGCTGAACTTACCAGCGAACCCGACACTCTCTGTTTCAGCCTAGGCCTACCTTTTCCAGGCAGGGAGGAACGATTGGGTGAGATCGCAGCAATTCTTGGGCACATGGGTCCGGTAACCATCGAACAGAACTTCATCGGAGCCCGCTACTCCAAGCTGTTGATCAACGCAGCCTTCAGCGGTACTGCTACTGCATTGGGAGCCACCTTCGGTAGGGTTGCACAGGACAAACAGGCCAGACGCATCGCTCAGCTGGTGATGAAAGAGTGCCTCGATACCGCTAGAGCAGGGGGGATCAAGATGGAGCCCGTCCAAGGCAAGGATATCGCCAAGCTTTTCGACTATCACTCCCCGTTCAAGCGCATGATAAGCTTCGCGCTCATTCCCGTGGCCATGAAGAAGCATGCCTCACTCAAGCCGAGCATGTTGCAGGATATCGAGAAGGGAAAACCATGCGAGGTGGATGCCATCAATGGGGTCTTGGATGAACAAGCACAGAAGGTAGGCGTAGCCACGCCGGCAAATACAATGGTGCTGGAGGTGATCCACCGCATTGAGAAGGGCGAATTGAGAGCAGATTGGGGAAATCTTGGGCTCTTTTCCTCCCTCATTGCAAAATAAGTTGGGTTTTGTACCCAGTGCATTGACTATTTGTGGAATTCCACCTACGCTAAGGGAGCTTAGACTTTGTGTTCCTTTTTGTTCCCGATCCTATCTTTGTAGCCATGCTGCTGTTGTTCCATGCACTTCTGACGGGTAATCGATCGAAACTGTACCAAACTCCTAAGACACCCACAGAAAGCAGGCACAGACCTGCGCAAGGAATTTATCATGGCAAAAAAAATCTATGTTGGAAACATGAGCTATCAGACCACCGAGGAAGCCCTCTACTCTCTCTTCGCACAGTATGGCGAAGTAATGAGCGCAAGGATCATTTTCGATCGCGACACCAATCGTCCCAAGGGCTTTGCCTTTGTTGAGATGCAGGATGACAGCGCAGCAGTAGCTGCTATCAGCCAGCTCGACGGCCAGGAACTCGACGGAAGAAACCTCAGAGTCAACGAAGCTATCGCAAAAGAAAGAACCGAACGCAGACCTTCCTACAACAACAGGTATTAATCACCGACAACACAGCAGCAAGGGAGCCCGGAAGGGCTCCTTTTTTTGCGTCTGCAATTATCCTGAATCAAGACAGTCTGGCTTATGCTCTCTCTAATTGAATCCTATTGTTATCTCCACTAAGTATGATATAATCATACTTGTCGGAGGTAACAATGCTTAAGACTCGTGATATAGTCATGTATGAATTGAGAGACTATGCCTCTCCAAAAGCAAAGCTTACCCAGATGCTGAAGAAAGGGGAACTCCTGCAAATTTGCCGTGGAGTATACAGCACATCCCATGATGACCCCAAATTTCCCGTAGCTTCCATGCTATACAGCCCCAGCTATATCTCCTTTGAAACAGCATTGGCATATTACCAAATGATACCGGAACATGCGTTTGCCATAATGAGTGCTGGTTTCCGGCTGAATAAGGAAAAGTATTATGACACGCCCTTCGGCCGGTACAGTTTTCACTATATACCGGAGACTGTCTTTCCTTGGGCTTTGAGCCCAGAGCAAGAACTTGGGTATGGCTTTCGACTTGCCACCAAGGAAAAGGCTCTCTGCGATACTCTGTACAAGATCAGGGGAGTTTCGAGCAGAAAAGCAATAAGCGATTTGTTGTTTGAAGATCTGAGAATGGATAGCTCGGAGCTTCTTGCACTGGAATGGTCCACCATCAAAGAGCTTGTCCCACTCTATCACAGCACTACGCTCAACACCTTGCTTCGCTGGAAGGAGAAAGAAGACAGATGAATCAAGAAATAAACAAGATGCTCAGCGCATACGCCTTGGGTACCCACATCAGTGCAATACATGCCCTCAAGGAAATAATCCAAGCATTGACACTTCACACCCTTTCAAAAACAGATTTCTTTTCCCATGCAGCTTTTTATGGGGGTACTGCTCTCAGGATTTTCCATGGCTTGGATCGTTTTTCTGGGGATATGGATTTTTCCTTGAAAACGAAGGATGAAAATTTCAATTTGGAAGCATATCTCCCTGCCATCGAACAAGGATTGAATTCCTATGGATTGGAAATGAGTGTGCTATCCAAGAAAAAGCAGCACAGTTCAAATGTCCAGTCAGCATTCCTCAAGGCCAATACGGTTAGTCACTTGCTCAAGATTACTGCAATGACACCCCCGTTATCAGGAATTCCAAATAATGCATTGATAAAGATCAAAATTGAAGTTGATACAAATCCCCCTGGGGGTGCTGAGTATGAACGAAAATTCCAGCTTCTTCCACAACCCTATTCGGTCTTGGTATATGACAGGCCATCCCTGTTTGCGGGGAAACTCCATGCTTTACTTTGCAGGAATTGGAAACAACGTGAGAAAGGACGGGATTTTTATGACTATGTCTGGTACCTGACAGAAGGAGTTCCTGTCAACATCCATCATCTTGAGCAGAGAATGCGACAATCAGGGCATTGGTACATGGAAGTTCCGCTTACCTTGGAAGTGGTTAAGGAAAAGCTTCTCAATCGTTTTGAATCGCTTGAATTCCAAGCAGTAAAACAGGATGTGACCCCATTCATTCCCAATCCCTCGGTCTTGGATATCTGGGACAAGGAGTTCTTCTCTGCAATCACCAGAGATCAATTGAAAGGGAATTAGGCCATTTCCAACATATGACTGAAAGCCAGGAAGTGTTTTTTGCTCTGCAATATGATGGGAGCAGCGCACTTTGCAGAGCTTCATTCATTTTGGCAAACGCTTCCTCAAATCCCTGTCAGATACCGATACAAACTCTCCTCAACCCGTTTCTGCATCCTGAACCACATGGCAACAATAGGTCGGTTTCCCCGCGTACCTGTCAGCTTTTCACGCAACTCCTTCCTTATGAACGTCATATCGCCCATATAGTAGAAAGAAAGCCCCTCATCATCATGTTTCTTCACGAAGAGAGGAAGACGCAAACCCAACTCCTGTTGCTTGTCCATGGCCTTCACTTCCGGAGAACTGAAGTCACGTCCATGCTTTGTCTCCCAAGCAAACTCTTCAGCTGAGAGAAAACTATCCTTGTAGTTGATACCCGGGTCGATGGATGCCACATCCTTTTCCAATGTGACGAAGATTGGACAGACCTGCAACTCCTTGTTGTAGACATATCCCCCGATGTTCAAGGGAACCATATCCTTCTCCCAACCAAGCAGCAGCAAAGCTTCCGCTCTGCTATACTTGCCGTATAGATAGAGATCATGGCGAAAGAAGCTCTTCTGATCGCGCGCCTGGAATTGGAGTGAAGAGAATGCAAGCAGGTCTTCCAGATGCCTGCGATAAGCCTGCCCTTCTCTAAGCAATCCTCTGAAATCAGGATGCATTTCAAGCACTCTCTCATGTACTGACACATAGCTCAGGTTCCCATGATCGGCCTTGTCGCGGTCACGGAAGAAGCCGTTGGAGAGGATGCGAAGTGCTGATTTGAGATCCTGCTCATCAACTACATATGATGCATAGGTCTCATTGATAACATCTCGTACATCATCCAACGAGAAGAGACGATCACCCTCAGCGAGAAGCAACGAAAGGATGGTCATCTCATAGGGGCGCAACCCCTTGCTGAGTATCCTGCTCAGAAACAGGAGGCTCTGCATGTGCTGAGTGGAAAGTGAGGGCAAGGTCTTCTCCACTTTCTGGAGAAAATGGCGATAACTGCCGGCATACTCTACAAAAAGCAGGGCTGAGATGGCATCGGTATTGGCAAAATCCATCATGGAGGGAACCCTTCCCACCCTGCCCTTCATCTTCAGGTACTCTTCCTTGAGAAAAGCCAGTTTGGTGAAATTGGCATTGTCGATGGAGGCAAAAATCTCTTGCCTCGCGACTCGTTCAAAGTCGATCGTGGACACGCCGGGAATGCCAAGGCTTCCACCACTGAGATAGCGTCGAAGTTCATCCTTCTCATACGTGTAGGCACCAAACAATGCGATCGGAATGAGAAAATTATTCTGATAGTTGCCGATGAAGTCGATGACCGTCACAAACTTCTTGCCCGCAAACTTCCTCAAGCCTCTTCCAAGCTGTTGGACAAAGACGATAGCAGACTGAGTTGGCCTGAGCATGATGATCTGGTTGAGGATGGGAATATCTATACCTTCGTTGAGAATATCAACGGCAAGCACATACTGCAGGTGGTCGCTGCGATTGGAAGCCAATGCATCCAGGATCTTGGTCCGAGTCTGGTCATCATCCTGCCCACTCAGGGCGCGTGTCCTGTAACCCAAGATGTTGAGCTTATCGGACAACTCATTGGCCTCATCAACCCGACTGCAGAAGATCAGGCCTCGACGGTTCTCTTTCTTCAATGAGTAGCGTTCCAGTACCTCCCCGATTCTCAGTACCCGCTCATCAGCAACCAAGGTTGAGAAGGCAGAGGTATCTTCCACTGTCTTGCCATCGATGGTCAGATCCTTCACTCCAAAGTAGTGGAAAGGAGCGAGCAAGTTTGCCTCAAGAGCCTGTTTGAGCCGTATCTCATAGGCAACCGTATGGTCGAAGAGCTCATAGATATCAAACCCATCACTGCGTTCGGGAGTTGCCGTCATACCAAGCAGGAAATTGCTTGTGAAGTGGTCCAGCACCTTGCGATAGGAGTTGGCACCACTATGGTGCACCTCATCGACCACGATGTAGTCAAAATAGTCTGAAGGGTACTGGGAAAGCACCTCGTTCTTGGAGAGCGTCTGAATCATGGCAAACACAAAGGGAGCATCGGTCTTGTTCCCTGCGCCAAGCATCCCCATCTCGATGCCTGTTCCCAGTATCTTTTGGAAACTTTCCATCGATCGACGGGCAACCTGCTCCCGATGGACGATAAAGAGGAACCGATTCGGGCGCACTGCTTGTACATCAAAAGCGCAAAGATATGTTTTGCCGGTGCCGGTAGCCGAGATCAGCAGTGCTTTGCGCTTTCCCTGCATGCGCAAATCTGCCAGAGCCTGCAAAGCTTCCCTTTGCATCGAGTTGGGGATGATCTCTTCCTGACTCTCCTCCTGCTCCTCTGCACTGCCGAAAAGACTGAGGTTTCTCTGCCAGGCAGTTGCTCTCTGGATGGTGCGATAGTGTTCCAACCAGAGAGGATCCAACTCCCTACCCTGGGACCATGCATCGCTGAATTCTTCCTCCATTTTGCGGGTGAACTCACCGCTGTGCAGTGCATGGAAGCGAACATTCCACTCACGGTTGACCGCCAGGGCTTTGGCGGTGATGTTTGCACTGCCTACAATAAATGTCGAGTGGTTTTGGTGCGTGAAGAAATACCCTTTTGCATGAAACGCTTCACCCACGACAATGCGCAGGATGATATGCGGATACTGTTCCTTGATGGCAAGCAGGGCATCTGCTTCGGTAAAGTTGAGGTAGTCTGAGGTGAGAATCTCTCCCTTCACTCCCCGCTCTTGTGCATCGAGAAACGCCTGATGGAGTTGCATCAAGCCCCCCAGGGTAATGAATGCAACGGAAAACCGAAAGAATGTGCAGGTTCTCAGCTCCTCGACAAGAGCTGAAAGCACCTTCTGATGCGGTGGCTTGTTCAGCACCAAGGCGGGACGATACGCATCTGACGAAGCAAGCGTGTCATCAATGAAGCTTGTGTTCAGGCTCTTGAGCAAAAATTCAGCACTCAGGCTGTTCATATCTTCTCCAACAGAGAGGCAACCCGCTCGACAATGGGCAGGTCAGCAGCTGCCCAGTCCAAGCTCTGCAACTCACCAGATCCCAGCCATCGGCTGTCCAAGTGTTCGGAGAGTGCCAGTTCACCGGACACGAGAGCACAGCGATAGGCGTGCATGGTGATATGGAATGTCGAGTAGGTATGCTCAACGGTCATCAGGTGGTCCAGCACCTCTATCTGAAGCGATAGTTCTTCATTGATTTCTCTGACAATAGCCTCTTCTCCGGACTCTCCCATTTCAAGCTTTCCACCGGGGAATTCCCACTTTTTGGCAAGCTCCCCAACATTCTTTCTCTGTGCTGCGAACACTTTCCCCTGTTCGATGATGACAGCGGCAGCTACTACTATCTGTTTCATAGACCTTCCTTGACCTGATGAGTATACCCTAAAAAGCAGCCTGAGGCGACAAAGACCTGGACCTATGTTTGTGGTATCCAATTCCCAGGTGATTGCCATCCGCTTCTGTTTACCCGATACTATCCTTACCATGAAACAAGGCATTGTACTGATTACCTACCCCGACTCCTTGGGAACAAACATCAAACAGCTCAAGCAGGTGCTGGACAGCCACTACGCAAAAGCTGTAGCTTCCATCCACGTGCTTCCCTTCTTCCCCTCCTCAGGGGACAGGGGCTTCGCTCCGCTTCACTATGAGAGTGTAGATCCTGCTTTCGGTACCTGGGAGGATGTCCAAGCGCTTGCTTCTGCCTATGATCTTGTCTTCGACTACATGATCAACCACATCAGCAGCAAGAGCCCGTACCTCAAGCAGTACCTGCAGGAGGGAGAGTACTCTTCCAACAAAGCGCTGTTCATCGACTATGAAGCATTCTTCTCAGGTGAGCCGACACGCGAACAAGTGGACAAGATCTACAAGCGCAAGAACAAGGACCCCTATCACAGTGTCACCTTTGCTGACGGGGCGACAAAAAAACTCTGGTGTACCTTCAGCGAGGAGCAAATAGATCTGGATACCCAAAGCGAAGCAGGGAAAGCCTTCCTCAAGCGCAATCTGGAACACCTTGCCTCAAGGGGTGCCAAGCTCATCCGCCTCGATGCCTTCGCCTATGCCATCAAGAAGCTCGATACCGACTGCTTCTTTGTGGAACCCGAAACAAGCAGGCTGCTCGCTGAGTGCAGGGACATCGTCGCCCCCTTTGGTGCCGATGTCCTTCCAGAGATACACGAGCACTACTCCATCCAGCTCAAACTCGCCCAAGAAGGCTTTCCTGTCTATGACTTCGCCCTCCCCCTGCTGATGCTCCATGCCCTCTATTTCAATACCACCATCTATCTGAAAAACTGGTTCTCCATCTGTCCAAGAAACCAATACACCACCTTGGACACGCATGATGGCATCGGGGTGGTCGATGTCTACGGCTTGCTTCCTCATGAAGAAATAGAGAAGACTCAGCAACACCTCTACGAACGGGGAGCAAACGTAAAACGCATCTACAGCTCAGAGGCTTACAACAATCTGGACATCTATCAGGTGAACTGCACCTATTACAGCGCCCTTGGTGATGATGACCGCGCCTATCTGGTAGCCCGTGCAGTCCAGTTCTTCAGCCCTGGCACGCCCCAGGTCTACTACGTCGGGATGCTTGCTGGCAGGAACGACCTGAAGCTGCTCGAAGAGACCCGCGAGGGGCGAAACATCAATCGCCACTACTACAGCCTCGAAGAGATCGAGGAGGAGCAGAAGCGGCCGGTTGTGCAAGCTTTGAAGCTGTTGATGGAACTGAGAACCAGTCATCCTGCTTTCACAGGGAGCTTTGTCCTGGAAGAAAGTGAGGACGATGCAACAATCTGCCTCAGTTGGGAAACAGAGAACACCAAGCTAACGCTTCATGCCGATTTCCCCTCCCGTTCCTTGAGCATCGAGGAGAATGGCAAAAGCATCATGAAGTTGTAGAAAGAGAGGTCATTCAGCTTGACAAGAAAAGGGCTGAGGAGAATGATGGGCTGACCACCATGAACAGCGTTGTCATTCTCCACAACCACATACCGCAAAACGCTCCTGAAGATGTTCTTGATATCCTTACCCAAGCCAAATGGATTGGACAAATCCTTGCGGAAAAAGGATGGGAGGTCAGCCTGCTTCCCTTCTCGCTGCAAGCACTTGAGGGCCTTGATGCTTCTTCCGTCATCTTCAACCTGCTGGACTCTGCCCCCAACGAGGAAAGCCTCTCCTACCTGGGAGCAGGCATTCTGGAACACCTTGGGCTCCGCTATACCGGTTGCAGCCTCCCCACGCTTCTGGTAACGGGAGACAAACAGCTGACCAAAGCCCTGCTTTTGAAGTCAGGCCTTCCCACGCCCAAGCCTTACGATCCGAAGGATCCCCAAGCACTCTACCTGATCAAGGCAACCAATCAGGATGCCTCGCTGGGCTTGGATGAGTCGTGTCTGGTACGGGGGGAGGACGTAGAACGCGTGCTTGCCGATAAACAGGAGAAGCTTGGGTTCACCCTCTTTGCAGAACAGTATATCGATGGACGGGAGTTCACCGTCTGTCTCTATGGAAAGCGTGAACATCCTACTATCCTTCCACCGTATGAGTGGGTGTTCTGTGAGTACGGACAGCGGGCAAAAATCATCACCTATGATGCAAAGTGGACTGAAAAGACCTACGGCTACGAGCACATCAAGGCAAAGTACACCCATGATGAGCAAGATGCGCCCTTGCTGGCTGAACTGGTTCGTCTGAGCCGTGAGTGCTTCAAGCTGTTCAATCTCACCGGCTACGCACGGGTCGATTTCCGCATCGATGCAGAGAACCGTCCGTACATTCTGGAGATCAACGCAAACCCCTCTTTCTATGGCTTCTATCATTTGGCCAAGGAGTGGAACTTCTCCTTTGAGGATCTGGTGGAAAACCTAGCTCTCAACGCTGCGGTTCAAAGATAGGTATCGGCCCAGACAAGCGTCTCCAGCTCCAGGCCAGATTCAAGATAGAAGCGTTGTGCGCGTTCATTGGTGGGGTGTGTCACCAAGGCAAGGTAGGTGCAACCCCTCTCTTTTGCCCAAGCTCGTACATGATTGAGCAACAAAGTGCCCAACCCCTTCAGCCTTGCCTCTTGAGCCACGAACAGTTCGTTGAGCCAGAGGTAGTCACCACCGCTCTCAAGACCACAACAGACGTTTCCAAAGGCAAAGCCGACTGCTTTCTCATCTGTGTAGGCAACCCACAGTACGCTTCTGCTCTCAGGTTTCATCGCATTGGCAAGGACTTTAACAACATCCTCTCTGGTTTTGTTGTACCCAATGAACGAAAGCTGGCCACCGAGCAACCCAAGCAAACCATCGTAGTCCAGTATTGCGAGGGTGTGCTCATAGGCAACGATGCTCTGTTGCTCATCCATACCTCACCATCCTTTCACATAGATCAGCTTATCATCACCAGGGGCGTAGTAGTGCACAAGCCTTGCTTCCAACTGGTATCCGTGGCTGGTATAGAAGCTGCGGGTAGGAACATAGAGTTCACTGCTGCTTGTCTCGATGTAGATACGCTTTCCTCCCCGCTTTTCAATCTCGGCCTCCGTGCCTGCCAGCAACAACGACCCGATGCCTTGCTTCTGATAGGCGGGGTCTACTGCTATCCAGTAGAGGTCATAGCTGTTTTGGGTCCCCGGGATGGGACCAAAGCAGGTATAGCCGAGCACCTGCTGCTGGCGCTGGGCAAACTGGAAGAAGTAGAGCGACGGCTCACCGAGCTGAAGGCGTTCCTTCACCAGCGATACTCCTACTTCTTGCTCTTCTCTATTGAAAAACCCGGAGCGCTTGAGAATTGAGGCAACCGCCTCAATGTCGCTTTCCCTTGGTTGTTCGCGCATGACAAGGGTATTCATCCTAAGCCTCCAGAGCCAGACGCTCTATCAGCTGCTCATAGGAGATGCCAGCTTGCAGGGCAGCGGCAGCATAGCCGCTCTCACGTTCCAGACAAGGATTGCTGTTCATCTCCAGGATGAAGAGCTGGTT
>Ga0265295_1005185_pt1 | contig 16868 bp, 9 predicted proteins | sample Munlansysbiofilm_FD_192503 | JGI IMG/M metagenome (GOLD analysis project Ga0265295, IMG submission 192503) | Leachate microbial communities from a municipal landfill in Southern Ontario, Canada - Methane capture system biofilm | ecosystem: Engineered > Solid waste > Landfill > Unclassified ...
ATATAGCCGCGGCCTTCGTTGGCGTTGGCGATTATCACAGCGTCGCTGGTCTGGGAAGCGGGGTAAAGGTAATTGTTGGAAGTGATGCCATGGGCAGTGTTAAAATATTCTGCGGTGGCGTAGTTAATGGCTCCGTTGCCATGCGTGGGGGCAAAGCCGCTGTCCGCTCCAGCGATGAGGACTGTTTTACCCAGATAACTGAGGTCAGGCATCAGGGTTTTTTCATAGGTTATAGTCTTATTGATAATATTGGCCAGTTCAGTAGTGTTGGAAACAGAGAAACGACCATGGTACATTTCCGGTAGGTAGTCTGAACCGTTCAAGCGTACATAGGTCATATCTGTAACATGAGTATCAGTTGCGCCCGTATTGGTAGCGACCGTGATGGTTCCGGATTCATCACCGATGATGAGCAGATAAGTGGGGGCGGGATTCTGTGTAGTGGCGCTGTTCCACAAGTTCTGCATATAGCTTTTGATGGCGGTTGCGGTGTTTGCAACCATTGCGTCAGAACCGACGGCGACCACGTTGACTGCAAAGCCCTGCTGGGTCTTCCAATCCACATAGGACTGGATGTTGCTGGTGTATGCCGTCGGACAGAGAATGACCATTTTGGTGGGATGCCGCACCAGGCTGGCACGATTCCCACCATCATAGTTAAAAATGCTTTTAGCATAAAGTGCGTCAAATTCGACGGAGGCAGTCTTGGCCAGCATTTCCTGTGTCGCAGCAAGGTTTGGATTTACAAACTCTACCTTGATATCGGCCGCGCTCACTATTTCCAGTTCCCCGGTCACGGGGTTGTAGCGGATGGGTTCAAAATAGAACTGGAAGAGCCTCAGCCCACGCATCATGCCGATCTCTTCTATGCGGAAATTGGGGCTTTGGTTAAACTCGTTGCGGGCATAAAAGGCTGCATTTTGCTCAAAGACGATGCTACTCAGATCGGCAGATTTTGACACCGATGGCTGAGCGGGAAAGATGCTGCGGGTAATACCGCTATCTTTTTTGCCAAGTATCCTCGTCTCTTGGGAGAGGATTTCGAACTTGACTACCGCACCCAAAGGCACGGCCACGATTCTGCTGGTCATGGGAAGCTGGGCTTCACCGATGCGAGAGCTATAGCCATAGCCTTCGATACTGATCTCATCGAAGCTGCCAGCTTTACTGTCAATATGTTGAAGAAGATATTTATCTACCGAAAGACGCAATTCAAAGCCATAATCGCTGCTGTTTTGCAGCTTCAATTGATTAGGACTATTGGACAAAACAACGTCTCGTCCCTGCGCCATAAGAGGGGTGAAGAGCCCAATGATCAACAGAATCATCAGGACTTTAGTGTAATGTGCTAAACCGTGCATGTGGTCTCCTTAATAATATCAAAGAATAGGCAGTGCTTACCAGCATGCATCAGGGACTGCAAAAGCATTTCAGCCAGTAGCAAACCCGGTGGGGCACATTAACTCCGTGAATAATAATATTTAAGGAAACACGGTGCAAGAACTGTTCCTAAAACATGGCTATAATGACAGGCCTGTAATGGCTACACAGCCACTATCTTAGTTATTCGAAATACTTGGCCAGCTTATCTTCTGCTGTCACCTCCACATAACGCTTTTCACCGTCAAAGTTAAATCTCAGTTGCAAGCTCTGATAGGGTAAAAAGTCCTGGGCTATTTCCGGCCATTCGATCACGGTGATTCCGCTTTCGATCATATCCAGGAGTCCCAAATCCAGCAGTTCATCTTCCTGCTTCAAACGGTAGAGATCGAGATGGTAGAGCGGGTACCTGCCGCAATGGTATTCTTTAAAGAGCACAAAGGAAGGGCTATCGATGTCTTCGGATATGCCCAAAAAGGCACCCAGAGCTTTCACGAAGAAGGTCTTGCCGCTACCAAGCTCACCAAAAAGGGAGATTACTGCTCCCGGGCCGATGATGGGTCCGATGTAATACGCAAGGTCGATAGTATCTTGCTCACTATTTAAATCTATTCTTTTGTTCATGATCTTTCTCCTATATTAATAGCAAAAAGCCCCATGAGCTGCTTGAGATCCGTTATCGGTGTTCAAGCTTCTCTTGGGACTCATTTTGCTGTTTTATGTATCAGTCCTAAAGATAGGATATAGCGGATACACCAGGCAGGCAAATTAGATTTGGCTTTCGCCTACATACTGCGTTTGGGATAGATGGTGATATTGGCTCGATGCGGACGTTCGCCTTCTTTCAGGCTGCGAGTGAGGCGATCAAACAATTTGCTGCGCGTCTGTCTGGCGTGGGCAGGAACTGTGATGTCGAAAAGGGTGCTGGCTAATTCGATATTTTCTTTGTCCCAGATCACCGCTAACAGCCGGACCGTGATCTCTTTGTCAGTCTTATTCTCCACGGTATAGCCCAGCTCGATATACTGAGATTCCCAGTCATCAAAGCTGAGCTCCGAGATCGCTACACCTGTTACGATCTTTTGATGATCTCGGCGCTGAATCCAGATGCCAAAGGCGATAGCGAGCAAAACCAGGAGCACCAGGCTGCCTTTGAGTTTGTGGCGCACCGGCCAGGGCATGCGGTCAAAGCTTCTCATCAGTCAAACTCATCAAAAATCAAACTGCCAGCCAGCAAGGAGCCGGTGCTGCCAATCGTCTTGTTTCAAACTATCAAGTCCCACCAGGAACTTGTGATGGGCCATAAAGAGGATACTGAGGCTGCTTTTGAGCTGATACTCGTGGCTCACTTCTCCTTCAAACCAGTGGGCGGTGGCGTCCTGGATCATGCCGGCAAAGATCTCATGATAGTTATCTTGCCAGGAGGAGCCCGTGGAGCCGCGTTTGCGCCAGGAAAGCTGAGTATCCCAGACAAGATAATCACGCCAGGGCACATTGGCTTCCAGGCTGATATCCAGGACGTTTGAGCCCTGTGCATAGCCCAAAGGCCTGCCATCGTGAGAATACATGGTGTGATTCAGAAAATGCGCATAGGTAAAAGGACGTACTGCAGTAGCTTCCAAGGTGAACTTAGCGAAATCGCTGGGAAGGCTCAGCCCACCTTGTACCGCGTACTTATTTCCCCACCAGGAGCTGAAGATCTTGCTATAGCTAAGTTCGTCCAGGGCCAATTGGCCATAAAGAAGCAGGTCGTGGGGGAGTTTCTGATTCATTCCCACATAGATCATCACATTGTCCCGATCCCAGAGATCGTGCTCCACTGCGCGCCAAAAGCTATTGGGCAATAGGTAGTTCAAGTCCAGACTGCGATTGCCATAGACCACAGTCTCTCCGGCAAAAAGCTCGGTATTTGCTCCGGGATAAAAGCTAAGCTGGTGCAGGGCTATGTATTTATCAGGGTAATTGAGCCCATTTACCTGAGCATTGTGAAAGATGCTGTAAGTGCTATCGGCCATCAGGCTGGCGTGGAGCATGCTGAGACGAAAAGCCCCGATCTGGCCTTCCGCCAGAAAATAGCCATAGTCATTGACTTTATCGTTCAGGATGATGCTGCCGCTGATGGTATTGCCGATCTGGAATCTGCCTCTTCCGATGGCAAGTGTCCCCAGATCATGATAGTAGCCGATTTCGCCATTGAGATTGTCGTGTTGGATGCGGTGTTCAAAGCGTTTGAAATACCCATCCAGCAGGGGATCGGTCTCGGCGGTATCCAGATCACCCAAAAAAGAACCGTTGTACCAGTGCGTGTGCATGCGCAGATGTTCACCGATTTTGGCGTTTAACCTCCAGCCCTTGTAAAGAAAGGCGTAGTCTTTATCATCGATAAAACTGGCCTCAAAGCCGGCCAGGACATTAAAATCCGTTGCCAAAGCCCCATATCGATAACTAAATAGATTCTGCTTGGGCTGGCCGGGTGAAAAGGCTTCACCCAGAGCGCCCTTGAAGGTGGAAAGTGACTTCAGAGGATGGCTTAAACCTTCCCCCATGGGCAGATAGTCGTGTCTGTACAAGGAGGGGTTTTCACCCAAGAGGCTCTGATATACCTGTGAATGAAGCTGGCTTTGAAAAGCTGAGCCTGTCATCTGCCCGTGAGCAAAGCTAAAGCCCAGACAGAGCACTATCAAGCACAATGCGGCCGGGAAAGTTCTCTTATTTGTCATCATCCTCACAGACTCCCATATAATGCAGACGCCGCACCATCAGCTCTACCTCTTGTTGATTGATCTTGAGCTCCCTGGCTATTTCTTTGTTTGTCCAGCCATCTGCCAGAAGGCGATGAACCATCTTGCACAGAGTATCTGTATCTATTCCCAGGTTGCTTTCCTGGATATCTTGATGTGGCTTTTTGGCAGGTTTTCTGAATCTACCAAGAATCAAGAAAAGCAAAAAAACGGCCAGAGCCACGGCCAGAGCAATGATGAGCAGGAAATATCTGTTGGCCAATTCTGCTATCGAACCGAAGAAACCAGATCCTTCTGCCTGATTCCCCTCTGAGGGCAGGAAGAATACAATCGAATCCTGCGGGCTCAAGGCATTGGGCTCCAGCTCTGTTTTGGTCTTTATTTGCAGCTCTACATTCTCATGTATAATGGCAACTTCTTGTTCCTGCGGTTCTGGTATCTTGTCGGCCTTTGAGCTGCTCCTGACACCATGCAAGAGGTCTTGAGCAAGAGGATAGTAGGAGCTGAAATCAGGGATCATGCCCAGTTTTTTGACAGCGCGCGAGCTGCCCCTTTGGAGGAGCAAATCTCCCCAATGATAATAGACGTCGTAATGGTTCGGATAATCTCTGGCTATTTCTTCATAAGCTCTATCGGCACTGCCCAGAAGTCCCTTTTCGATCAGGAAGCTGGCGATAAAGAGCCTTTCCTTTTTGGACTGGGAGAATTTGATGAAATCGATCACCAAAGCCTTGACATCGCTGAGCCTCATCGTGAGATAGCGTAGCCGGGCCTCGCTGCTGACTTTGATGCCACCGTCTGCAAGCTCGATCTGATCTAAAAAGGTTCCGCTGAGGCTAAAGGCTGGGAGTTGTCCATCAAAATCGTCGATCGCGATAAAGAAATCATTCCCCTGCTTATTGACCTTGAAATCAACATCCTGATCCATCCGGAGGACCAGCCTGCAAACCAAGCCGTTATAGTTCTCCGCCTGGATGCTGCGGATCGAAACCGCAGATAGTGCACAACTGGCCAATACTATAATTACCATTAGCAATCGTTTCATAGTAGCTCCCTTAAGTGTTTATTGATTCATTACAAAACTACAGTCGTCAGCTCTGGATCGATTATTTGAGTCGTATCCAAGGCTATTTGTAGCTCTTCGTTTGTGGGTATTACCAGGATCGTGGTCGGAGAATAAGGCTGAGAAATGACTCCTGCCGATCCTCCCACTTTCCGGTTTTTTTCCGGGCTGATGTGAATGCCGATATTTTCCAATCTGCTGCAGATGCGTTCTCTCATCTTCACCGCATTTTCTCCGATACCTCCGGTAAAAACGATGCCATCCACCTTGATCAGGTTTGCGGCGTAAGCTCCGATGTATCTTCTGATGCGGTAAGCATAGGCATCCATGGCTTGAATGGCATTTTCATTGCCTTTATCTGCAGCGTCTTCGATATCGCGCAGATCGCTGGAAATCTCGGAAAGCCCCAAAAGTCCGCTTTTCTTGTTGAGGATATTGTGGAGTTCATTACAGTCAAAGCCTCGCTCTACCAGATAGAAGATGATGGAGGGGTCTATATCTCCGCTGCGGGTGCCCATCATCAAACCTTCCAGCGGAGTAAAGCCCATGGAGGTATCGATGGATTTGCCAGCTTGGATAGCTGTGATGGAAGCGCCATTGCCCAGATGACAAGTGATGAGATTGGTGTTTTCCGGGCTACGCTTCATCATGGTGAGGGCTATTCCGGCCACAAAGCGATGGCTGGTGCCGTGGAAGCCATAGCGGCGGATCCGGTATTTATCATAAAATTCGCGCGGAATACCATATAGATAGGCGCTGGGAGGGAGGGTCTGATGAAAGGCGGTATCAAAAACCGCGATTTGGGGGATGCCCGGAAAGACTCGCATGGCTTCACGAATTCCGGTGAGATTGGCAGGATTGTGCAGCGGAGCGAGCTCGCAATTATCCTTGATAGCTTCTATTACATGCTCGTCGATCAAGACTGAAGCAGAATACTGTTCGCCACCATGGACCACTCTGTGCCCCACACCCTGGATCTCAGAAACGCTTCCGAGGATGCCAGCATCTTTGTCCATAAGGGCCTTCATCATTAGTTCAAAGGCTACTGCATGATCGGGAATGTCCTGAGTAATCTCAAAAACTCTTCCCTTTGCTTTTTGCTTGATTTTCCCGTCTGAAAGACCGATACGCTCGATCAAACCTTTTCCCATACTGCATCGTTGGGGCATTGCATAAACTTCGTATTTCAGTGAGCTGCTACCACAATTAACTACGAGGATATTCATCCAAAGACCTTCCTTAATTCACTTTTGGGCAGAATCGGAGCTTAATCAGAACTGCTTTTAAAACTCAAACATCTACTCCACCTGCATTGTTTTTAAGGTGCGTAAAAATGGCAAGGATTATTTAGTAAAAAAAATGGGTAACCGAAGTTACCCATTTTTAAGGACTGCATTAATTGATTTTGTAAGTGTTATCTTACTTTGTTACTTCTTTTACTGCATCAGCGGCTTCTTCTGTAGCTTCTGCGGCTTCTTCTGTAGCTTCTACAGCTTGGTCCATGGCGTCTTCAGCAATTACTTCTTCAGTTTCAATAACTTCAGGTTTCGGTTTGCAAGCGCTAATTGAAAGCATTCCAAGCAGCATCATACCAAGTAAGGCGATTAAGAGAATTTTTTTCATTGATTCCTCCATAAGTATTAGTCCCGGATCCCGGGCATAACTTAGGTTTTTTTATTTTTAGGTTGTTGGGGCATATAAAAAATAACTGCCGCATTGATCATTTGAAGGCTTGTTAGGCTTTTATGACCTGTGCAGCCTTCGCACAGTCCTTACACACGACTATATACTTTGTAATAATGAGGACAGATTATAGATACCCGATATCTTGGCAAGTTATTTTTTAATATTACTTCCGAAATAAGTAGATATAGCCGTGATAGTGCACTTTTATTTATTTTATTATAAGTCAGTAAACTTAGGCCAGATCTAGCCTGCAGCCTTTCCTGAGCTTTGAACTCGGCTCTAACGCGGCTTCAACTCGAATTGACTTAGGATTTCGAGTTATCTCGAGTTCAACACATGTGGAAACCGGATTAAAGAGTGGAGTGAGGGCTCTGGTTTTGAGGCGTGCAGGACTTGCGAAAAAGCTGATATAATTAGTTTTAGAGTTTTCAGGAACGCCTTTTTTACAGAGCAATATCGATTCCCAAGTGGATCATCCCCATTCCAAAATCGCTAAAGCGTGTATCCCGATATCCCAGCCCATATTCGATGCTGAGGATGCCCAGGCGGGTGCCCAGTTTGATGCCGCTGCCGATTCCGATCAAATCGTATTTGGCCTGTCCGTCGGTCTGCGTGATAAAGCCTTGATCATAAAAGATATAGAGCATGGTTTCCGGCCCCATCATATAGCGCATTTCAGTGTTTACCCAGCCCAATTTGCTACTCTTAAACTCATCTTCCCGATACCCGCGCAGGCTGCCAAAGCCTCCCAGGGTATAAAGGTCGTATTCGGGAAGATATTTGTTTTCGGAGCTGTGCAGATGTGCGCCCAAAAAGCCGACAAATCGGCTCTTAATGGGAAGATAGTTCTTCAAAAAGACCTCCGTATTGCCGTAGTTTTTACCCTTGGCGAAGACGTAGTCATAGTCTGCACCCAGATTCAGGCCGGAGATGGGAATGCGATCGCCGCGGGTGTTTTTGTATTGCCAAAAGGCGCCGACACTGCTGTGCTTATTACTTTCTACTTCGGAAAACGAACTTCCCGGCAGGATGCTGCGAGCTGCCACGCTGAAGCCCGCTTTTTGATACAGGCTATGATAATAGATTTCGGCCAGGGCGCTGCTCTGAATCCACAGGCTATCCTGCATGGTGCGGGCCAGGGAAAAATCCGCCGCCAGCGGGATCAGGGGATGGCCGGATTCGTGGTAGGCGAAACGGAGCTCACTGAAATCAGTAGGAGTCTTCCGCCAATAAAGACTTATGCCTCTATCCGAGCCCCAGAGATTCAAAAATTCGATATTTACCAGGCCGGAGAGCTCGCGCTTGCCGTCCTTTTCGCTGAGGCCCAATACACCCTCCAAAAAGGTCATGCTGCCTTCCTGGATCTCAATCAGCAGATTTTCCTCATCCAAAGGCAGGATGCTGCAAGCTTTGATATAAGACTTGGCTTTGATGTTTTCCTCGGCTTGGGTGAGGATGCGGGGCGTGAGCAATTCCTGCCGGAGCAGACCGGAGCTTTTGAGCAAAGCGGATTCCCGGGAGATTTTGTTGCCACGGAAGTGGTAATGCTGCACCTGCATCTTTTCAGCTTCTCTCACTCCCAGCCAGGCCTCGAGATTTTGGCCCAAAACCAGAGAATCAAGCTGCACAGAGGCAAAAAGATAACCCCGCTGATGATAGACCGCCAGTACTCTTTGCGTGATCTCATTTAAAGCAGAAAGAGGGTAGCTGGTATTGGCAGAAGTGAAGGCCAGTTCGTGCAATTTTGATTCGGAAAAATGTCTCAGACCAGTATAGTGGATGTGAATCAGGGAGCTGTCTTCCAGCATCTTCAGGTGAAAAATGACTTGCAAATCGCTTTCGGATCCGGGCAAGAGTTCGGGACGGGGAATCTGGATGAAGTATTGATCCTGCTCATAAAAGTATTGATACAGATTCTGGATAGCTGTGTCCATGGTTTCCGGATCATATTCACTACCCAAAGCGATTTTGCTGCGGGCAAGCAAAGCGGCTTCGTCCAAGGCAAAATCAGCCTCGAAGGAGATCTCTGTGATGGTGAGAGCAAAAAGGCCCAGGCTCATCATACTAGTGATCAGCAGCAGGGCCCAAACTTTCATGTTATGCTATTCCCGCTCTGCTTTCAGGACGGCCAGGAAGGCTTCCTGGGGCACGTTCACATTGCCGATTTCCTTCATCTTCTTTTTGCCTTCTTTCTGTTTATCCAGAAGTTTGCGTTTACGGCTGATATCACCGCCATAGCATTTTGCCAAAACGTCTTTGCGCATGGCGTTGATCGTGCTGCGGGCAATGATTTTGGCCCCCACAGAGGCTTGCAGGGCGATCTTAAACATGTGCCGGGGAATCACTTCAGACAAGGTGTCTGTAATGCTTTTACCCCAGTTGTGTGCCTTTTCATCGTGGCAGATAAAGCTCATGGCGTCCACTTTTTCGCCATTGATCATGATGTCCACCTTCACCACATGGGAAGGCCGGAAATCTTTGAAGGAATAATCCAGGGAAGCATATCCCCGGCTCACGGTCTTGAGGCGATCATAGAAGTCAAAGATGATCTCAATCAGAGGCATTTCATAGTGTAAAGACACCCGCTTTTCATCGATGTATTGGATGTTCTTTTGGATTCCGCGACGCTCTTGGGCCAGCTTCATGATGTTGCCAATATAATCCGAGGGCACGATGATCTCCACATCCATAAAGGGTTCCAGGATGTATTCGATGATGGAAGGATCCGGGAAATCTATGGGATTGTGCACTTCTATCTCTTTATTGTTTTTGAGCCCGATCTTAAAGCGCACGCTGGGAGTGGTGGCGATGATGGGAATATTGTATTCGCGATACAGGCGTTCTTTGACGATTTCCAGGTGTAACATGCCCAGGAATCCGCAACGGAAGCCGTAGCCCAGAGCCGCTGAGCTTTCTTTTTCATAGATCAAGGAGGCGTCATTGAGCTTGAGTTTGGCGATGGCTTCCACCAGGTCGCCATAGTCCTCTCCATTGATGGGGAAGATTCCGCTATAGACCATGGGTTTGGGCTCCAAAAATCCCGGCAGGGGAGCGGCACAACCGTTCTTGGCAGTGGTGATGGTATCGCCTACGCGCGCATCGGCTACTTCTTTGATGTTGGCAATGATGTAGCCGGCTTCTCCGGTCAAAAGCTCTTGTTGAGGCTGAAACTTCAGTCCCAGATAGCCGATTTCTTCGACTTCATATTCATTATTGGTGCTAAAAAGCTTGATTTTATCGCCTTTTTTAAAGCTTCCGTGAAAAACGCGTACCAGCACTACCACGCCCCGGTACATGTCGAAATAGGAATCAAAGATCAAAGCCTGAGGTGGGCCATCTACCTGGCCATCTGGCGGGGGAAGCTGCTCGATCACAGCATTCAAAAGCTCTGGTACGCCGAGGCCGGTCTTGGCGCTCACTTTCATGATCTTATCTTCTGCGCAGCCCAGGATCTCGATCAAATCGTGCTGCGTGCCTTCCACATCAGATTTGGGCAGGTCGATCTTGTTCAAAGCAGGCAGGATATCCAGATCGTTATCCATGGCCAGATAGAGATTGCTCATGGTCTGCGCTTCTATACCTTGTGAGGTATCTACCAATAGGATAGCCCCTTCACAGGAAGCCAAAGCCCTGGATACTTCATAGGAAAAATCCACGTGACCGGGGGTGTCGATCAGATTCAGGATATAATCCTGCCCCTGATACTTGTGTATCATACGTATGGCATGGGATTTGATCGTGATGCCCTTTTCCCGCTCCAGATCCATGCTATCCAGCAGTTGGGCTACTTCCATGCCTTTACCGATCACGTTTGTGGCTTCCAAAAAGCGGTCTGCCAATGTGGATTTGCCATGATCGATATGGGCAATTATGCAGAAATTTCGAATGTATTGTTGCTTCATGCTATGTCCTTTTATTTATAGGGTCTTGTCTTAACTGACTACAGGTCAATTGACAGCTTTGAGATAAGGGATGATTTGTCAAGCAAAGGATTGCAGGTCTGCTGTTTTATCCTCTGCAATCTGCTTTGGGAGCGGGAGTGTCAGCTCTGCCAGGGCTGTCTGATAAAGAACTGACTGCACAAGATTAGTTATTGTTCAGTGCAGGTATGTCCGCTTCTGATAAGAATCAAGCAGAAAATCATTGACAGATAAAGAGAGCTAATATCTCATGGTAAAAATGCCTTGAAGGAGTTTTTTATGAATCAAGCACCAAGGACGGTTACCGTCCCACACACCATTAACTTCAGTAAATTCCGGCTAAAAGCAGGCTGGGCTATTGCGCTCAGCTTGGTCTTACTGGCCTACTTATTGTATTTTCAACTACCGGTACTCAATCTGCGATTTTTGGGCTGGGTTCCTGCTCTGGCTTTTGTCCTGCTGCCCATATGGGGGATCAGCGAAGCCCGCAAGGTGCTAAGATACATCAATATAGCCTTTCTTCTGATCCTGGTTTTGGCACCGTTCTTTTCCAGCGGGCTGTTTCATGCCAAAAGCTATCGAAAACTGATCGGAGACATCCAGAGCACGGAATTCTCGGATCTGGTATCTCCCGTGGATATGGCGCAAGTGCCTATCATCGATGAAGCCTTTGCCCGCTCTCTGGCAGAAAAGAAATTGGGAGAGGATTTTGCCTTGGGCAGCCGGGTGAATCTGGGTACCCCCACCATTCAGATGGTGAAAGGCAAATTGTATTGGGTCGTTCCACTGCTGCATTCCGGCTTTTTCAAATGGCTGGCAAATCGCGAGGCCGGTACTCCCGGTTACATCATGGTTTCCGCCACAAATTCTCAGGACATCGCTTTTATCCGGGAAGTAAAGGGAGAGCCGCTGAAGATTCGCTATCAGCGCAATGCCTTCTTCAATCTGGACTTAAAAAGACATCTCTATCTGAATGGCTATACCGGAATCGCCATGGCGGGAGATACCTTTGAGCTGAACGACGATGGTGAGCCCTATTGGACGATTACGGTTTTTAACCACACCATCGGAGTGCGGGCTCCGGAATCCCTGGGTCTGGCCACTGTCCATGCCTGCACAGGGGAGATCAGTTACTATCCCTTGACCAAACTGGAAGATGGCTCATTCAATGATGATCTGATTCCCGCTTGGGTGGATAGGGTGCAACCCTCATATTTTGTGATCCCACAATTGGACTGGTGGGGTAGATATGTAAATGGCTTCTGGAATACCATTTTTGGCAAACGTGATCTTCTTTCCACTACCCAGGGCTACAATGTGATCTATGGTAATGACGGAGAGAGCTATTTCTATACGGGCATGTCGTCTGTGGGTGCCGATGAAGGAACCGTGGGTTTTGTGCTCAGCAATACCCGCAACAAAAAGACCTCTTTATACCTTATCTCAGGCGCCACCGAATATGCCGCAATGAGTTCCGCACAAGGCAAGGTGCAGCAATTCAAGTATTATGCCACCTTCCCGATTTTGGTTAATCTCAATGACATCCCCACCTATTTCATGACTCTGAAGGATGCGGCCGGCTTGGTCAAGATGTACTGTTTTGTCTCGGTTCGGGATTTTTCCCTGGTGGGTGTGGGCGAAACCGTGAAAAGCGCGCGTGAAGCTTATCTGATGACTTTGGCTTCTTCCCAGATTGGCTCCTTGCGAGGTGAACTGTCCAAAAAGGAGTCCTTGACTGGGCGCATCAGCAGGATCGCCACGGATGTCAAAGATGGGCGTAGCTTTTATTATTTCTCACTGGCGGAGAAGCCGGGGTTCATCTTTGTAGCCACCAGCAATCTCAGCAGCTTCTTGCCTCTGAGTAAACAGGATGATCAGGTGAGCATCGAGTATGTAGTCACCGATGAAACCGAGATAAACATTAATGAATTTATCAACACTAGTTTGGGACACTAAGCTTTTTCTTGACATAAAGTTCAGATCCCAGATACTAACAACAAAGGTAAAATAACTAAGTCTAAATCGTAAGATCAGACTTTAAGGGATTGAAAGCAAGATATTAAGGAGACAACATGCAAGCAAAACTTAACAAATTGATACTGATGCTGATCTTTTCAGCATTTGTCATCAGCAGCTGGGGAGTAGTAAGCGATTACACTTTTGCCAGCACTTCAGGCACTTATATAGAGATCAGCGGAGGAACTGTATTGCTGACCGGTGTACCGGCAGAAACGAATCCAAACTTCAATGCAATCCCGCTGGGTTTTTCTTTTGAATATGACGGCAATCCATATACTACGGTAAGCATTGCCGAAAATGGTTTTTTGGCTATGGGCGACCTGGTGGTCACCAGCAATTTGGCCATTAGCAGCTCCACCGGTACGGACAACTCCATAGTAGCTTTAAACCGTGATCTCATCCCTCGCGCAGATGGTGAAATCATGTACCTGCTTTCCGGCACTGCCCCGAATCGGGTCTTTACCGTGCAGTGGAAGAACTTCCGCAGGTTTCCTACTTCTGCCGCAAACGACATCCTCAATTTCCAAATTCATCTTTACGAAACTACTAACCAGATAGTATTTACTTATGGCGCTATTACAGCTGTTACTGTAAACACCGCAGCCACAGTTCAAGTGGGCCTGCGTGGTGCCAATAACCAGGATTACAACAATCGCACTACCACCACAGATTGGACTGCTACCGAAGCCGGAGTCTCAAATAGCAACAACTGCCGTTTGAGCGCTGACGTCTTTCCTCCTCTGGGACTAACCTTTAGCTTTAGTGCTGCTCAGCAGGGTACTCCACCCATGCCGGCGCAGACGCCCAATCCGGCCCATCTGGCCATTAACGTAAGCAACCTGACTGGCCTTTCCTGGCAGGCTGGTGGTGGACTGGTGGACGGATACAAAGTGTATCTGGGCACAGATACTCCTCCCACCAACATGGTAAATGGCAGCACTCAGATTGATGCAGAATACATTATCGCTGCTGCCCTGAGTTACAGCACTCAATATTTCTGGCAGATCGTTCCCTTCAATGCCGATGGCGATGCGCTTGATTGCCCTATTTGGAGCTTCACCACCCTGGCAGATCCCACTGTAACCACCTATCCTTATGTGCAGAATTTTGATACCGTGACCGCTCCTGCTCTGCCTTTGGGTTGGGTTTCTTTGAATCAAAACAACGATGCCTATAGCTGGGTGAGCTACGCTGATCCTACTGCGCAGACTGCTCCTAATGCTATGCGCATGCGCTATAATGACAGCGTGGTCATGGATGATTGGCTCATTGCCTCTCCCATGGTCTTTGATGCTGAATACATTTACAAAGTAAAGTTCTACTATCGCGCTCATGTAGCCACGCAAGCCGAGAAACTTTCCCTTCATCTGGGAACTTCCCCCTCCGCTGCTGGCATGACTACAGAGCTCTGGGTGAACGAAAACATCACCAACGTGGATTATCAAATGGTCGAAGTGGAAGTACCGGAAAACACCGCTGGCACTTATTACCTTGGTTTCCACGGATTCAGTCCTGCAAACCGCTTCTACATCTATGTAGATAGCTTTAGCGTGCTTGAGACAGAGCCGGTGATTATCCTCGATCCTCCCACAAACCTTGCTGCCGCAGTAAATGGCAACGATGTGCATTTGAGCTGGACCGCTCCTGGCGATACCCCTCCTCCGCCTCCGGATGGTTTTGCAGATGACTTTGAAAGCTATGCAGACTTCAGCCTTGCCTTCGATCCCTGGGTACTGGTAGATGTTGATCTATCCACCACCTATGGGATGACCGGCATCACTTGGCCGAACGCCTATGCCGCCATGGCCTATATGATCTACAATCCTACGGCTACTGTTCCTCCCGTTACCGATCTTTTAGCCCACAGCGGCAATAAGATGGCGGCCAGCTTTGCCAGCACCACTCCTCCCAATAACGATTGGATGATCTCGCCCTTGATGGCTGTAGAAAATGGTCACTTCCTGAACTTCTGGGCCAGAAGCTATACAGTTGAATACGGCGCGGAACGCTTCAAAGTGGGAGTTTCCACCGGTGGCACTGCCCCGGCAAACTTCACCATCGTCAGTGGCGCTAGCCACGTGACCGCTCCTGCAGTTTGGACTCTTTATAGCTACGACCTCTCGGCTTATGCCGGTCAGGACATCCGTGTGGGCATCCAATGCGTATCCAACGACGCCTTCATCTTCCTGGTGGACGATGTAACAGTTGGTGCTGCTCCAGTGCGTTTCGATGCTCCTATAGCCAGCACAAACACCATGGGTAGCATAGCTCGCAACATTGGAACTCCTGTTCCTGCTCCTGTCCAAAGAGAACTTACCCGCGATCTGCTTGGTTTCAAGGTCTATCGCGATGCAGCTCTCATCAGCACCATTGCCAACCCTGCTACCACTATGTTTGATGACATGGATCTGGCAGTAGGAACTTACAGCTACACAGTGAGTGCTTATTATACTGATGGCGAATCTGTGCCTGCCGGCCCTGTAAGCGCTGAAATCATCAGTCTCACTGCTCCGCTTGATCTTGCCGCCACTGTGGATGGCAACGATGTAAGTCTGGATTGGACCAGCCCTGTATCTCCTCAAACGGGCGAATGGATCTCCTGGAGTAACAACGACCAATACACCAATAGCATCGGCACCGGTGCCGCAGCCGAGTTCGATGTAGCACAGATGTTTGATGCCGCAGATCTCGCTGCCTATCAAGGTGGTGCACTCACTCAGTTGAAGTTTGTGCCTGGCCACCTGGCTTGCGTATATACCATCAAAATCTGGACTGGTGGCACAGCTACTGCTCCGGGCACTTTGGTATATTCCGCTGTAGCCGACAACATCGTCATCAACGAATGGAACCTGCACATCCTGAATACTCCTGTAGCCATCCCAGCCGATAGACTGTGGATTGGTTATGGCGTAGTCACTCAGGGTGGACATCCTGCCGGTTGTGATGATGGCCCCCCTATAGAAGGAAAGGGCAATATGATGAACTTCAATGGTTGGACTACCCTCTCTCAGCTTGGCGCCACCCTTACTTTCAATTGGTCGCTTCAGGGCTTTGTAGCCACCGATACCGTGCTCAAAGCTCTCACTCCTGTAGCGATCGTGGAAAGCCCCCGGAGCACCCCTCAAGGTACTCTGAGCGTAAACCGCGTTGAATCCAGCCGCAATAACCGTGCCCTTTTGGGCTTCAAAGTGTACCGCGATGGCAGCATGATCTCCCATATCAACGATCCTGCCATCACTAGCTACATGGATATGGATCTGCCCAATGGCGATTACCTCTATGGCGTAACCGCTATGTACAGCGAAGGCGAATCTGTCCCTGCTACAGTCAATGTGAATGTCAATCTGCAGCTTGCTCCCGCAATTCTGGAAGACAGCTTTGAAGAATATGCCGATTTCGCTACTGAATTCGGTCATTGGACTCTGATTGACCAAGATGGTTCACCCACCTATGGGATCAGTGATGTAGATTTCCCTGGTAGCGAATCACCGATGGCTTTCATCATCTTCAATCCCTCTCAGACTACGCCTCCTATCACAGGAGTGGCTCCTTATGAAGGTGACAAAATGGCAGCCAGCTTTGCTGCAGTGACTCCTCCCAATAAAGATATGCTGATTACCCGCCGCATCAATCTGGGTACAAACAGCTCGGTAAAATTCTATGCCAGAAGCCATACGGCACAATATGGTCTGGAACGCTTCAAGGTAGGCGTATCTACCATGCCCGTGATCCTGGCCCAAGGATTCCAGTATATCACTGGCGCAGAAGATGTGCTTGCCCCAGCGGCATGGACCGAATATATCTACGATCTCTCCGCCTATGATGAACAGGATGTATATATCGCTATTCGTTGCACATCGAATGACGCTTTTGTCTTCTATGTGGACAATTTCAGCGTACATACCGAAGGCGGATCCGATTCCCAGGATGCCACTATTCCTGTGCTGACCACTGCATTGAAAGGCAACTATCCCAATCCTTTCAATCCTACTACCACCATTCGCTATAGCACCAAAGAAGCCGGTCCTGTAGCCCTCGAAATCTACAACGTCAAAGGCC
>Ga0265295_1005186_pt1 | contig 16868 bp, 15 predicted proteins | sample Munlansysbiofilm_FD_192503 | JGI IMG/M metagenome (GOLD analysis project Ga0265295, IMG submission 192503) | Leachate microbial communities from a municipal landfill in Southern Ontario, Canada - Methane capture system biofilm | ecosystem: Engineered > Solid waste > Landfill > Unclassified ...
CCCAGGGGTAGAGATAGATGGCCTCCACGTCGAAGACCACGAACAGGATGGCGATCAGGTAGAACTTCACCGAAAAGCGCATGCGCGGCGACTCGGTGGGCTCGTTGCCCGACTCGTAGGCGACCAGCTTCTCCCGGTACGGCCGGCTCAGGCGGAAGAACCGGCCGATGTACAGGGTAAGTACGCCGAAGAGTACGCCGAAGATCAAGAGCAGCAGGATGCCGAGATACTCTTGGGGCACGGTTTCAGCCATGGCGATCCCTCCCGTCAGCGCCGGTTGGACAACAGCTGTTCGGCAAAGGCCTGGCGGGTGGTCTGCGATGCCTCGGCCGGGGTGGAGAAACTCAGGCAGCCGGTGGTACACTTGCTCACGCAGGCCGGTTCAAGACCCTGGTCGATGCGGTCCATGCACAGGTCGCACTTGCCCACCTTGCCGGTCTCCGGGTTCCACTGGGGCACGGACCAGGGGCAGGCGGTGATGCAGGCCTTGCAGCCGACGCAGTCCTTTTCGAACACATAGACGATGCCGTCCTGGTCGCGCCGCCGCATCGCGCCGGTGGGACAGGCGTCGATGCACCAGGCCTTCTCGCAGTGGAAGCAGCCCAGGTAGACGAAGTCGATGCCCGGCACCGAGCCCGTGGCCGGCGAGGTCACCTCGAGGATGCGGCAGAAAAAGGCGCCGGTGCCGGGGTTGTTCTTTTCCTTGCAGTGCACTTCGCAGGCCCGGCAGCCGATGCAGTCGGCCACGTTCTGGGTGATGATGTACTTGCTCATGGCAATTCTCCTCGGCTATGCCGCCCGGCTGACGGTGACGAAACTTTCACAGAGATTGAGGCCGCCGCCGGCCCTGTCCCACTCCTTGAGCTTACCCTTCATGAAGATCTGATCGGCCAGCCCCTTGCCCACGGCACGCTTCTTCACCGGCACGTGGGTGCCGAAGCCATGCAGCATGAACACCGCCTCCGGGTGAATGAGGTCCGTGACCCGGGCGCGGATGGTGCCCCTGGTGCCGTTGGCGGCCACCTCGACCCGGTCGCCGTCCTTGATGCCGAGCCGGCCGGCCGCGGTGGAGTGGATCCACAGGTCGTTCTCGCCGAGCAGCTCGCCCAGGATGGGGTTGTTGTGGTGCTGGCCGTGGGCCTGGTAGCCACAGCGGCCGTACAACAGGCGGAAACTGCCCTCCGGCGGACGCTCCGGGCTGACGTAGGCGGGCAGCGAAGTGATGCCCGCGGCCTCCCACCTGGCGTTGACCAGCTCGATCTTGCCCGAATCGGTGCCGAACTTGAGGTCACCTCGGTCGTACCAGATGGCCTCGTCACTCAGCTTGACAAACCCCTTGGCGTCGAAGTCGGCCACGGCCACACCGGTATCCTGCAGCTGGTATTCCCAGATTTCTTCGATCGATTTGTAGGGGAAATATTCGCCCTTGCCCAGCCGCCGGGCCAGTTCGGAGTAGATCTCCCAGCCGGCGCGGGTGTTGTTGAGCGGTTCGACGCACTGCTGGCGGCGGCCGAAGCCCGGCTTGAGCCCCTTCTCGGTGCGCAGGATGCTGGCCCGCTCGATGAAGGTGGACTCGGGCAGGATGACGTCCGCGTACCAGGCGGACTCGCTGAAGTTGACGTCCACGGCCACGATCAGGTCGAGCTTGTCGAAGATGCGGCGCTGCGCCTCCGGGTCCGGCAGGGCGATCATCGGATTGTGGCGATGGATGAAGTAGGCCTTGACCGGGTACGGCTCGCCGCTCTCAATGGCATCGTAGGCGGTCTGCAGCATGCCGGCGCCGGTGTCCCAGAGGGGATAGCGGCTGCCGCAGCCGTCGGCCCGCTCGTCGGTGACCGGCGGCATATCGGCGCCGAGGCTGCGCAACCCTTTGCGGCCGGCGTCCTTGCACCCCTTGGGGTAGAACAGGCCGCCGGGCTGTTCGATGCTGCCCATGAGCGCGTTGATAATGTGGATCATGCGCGAGGCGTAGAAGGAATCGCGATAGCGGGCGAGCATCCAGCCCGGGTGGATGATCACCCGCGGCCGGTCCTCGTTCAGTTCCCGGCAGAAGGTTTCGATCTCGGCCGCCGGGATGCCGGTCTCTCCCTCGGCCCAGGCGGGCGTGTACGGGGCGAGGAAGGCGGTGAACTCGTCCATGCCGTTGATGTAGCGGTCGGCGAACTCCCGGTCGTAGTAGCCGTTGTTGACCACACAGTTGGCGATGCCGAGCAGCAGGGCGTAGTCCGTGCCGGGCCGGTTCTGCCAGTAGCGGCTTGCCTTGGCGGCGGTGACCGAGGCGCGCGGGTCGACGTAGGTCACCCGGGCGCCGTTCTTGATGCCCTTGAGGAAGCTCTTCACCTCCTTGACGCGCAGGGACTCGGTCAGGTTGCGGCCGAACAGGACGATGTGGCGGGCGTTCTCGTAGTCGTAGGCAAAGTCCTTGCGGCCCAGGCCGTACACCGACAGGGCGGCGTGGTGGACGTTGCGGCCGCAGGTGCAGTCGTGGTTGATGTAGTTGGGCGAACCCAGCGCCTTGACAAAGGCCTTGCGCAGGTCGTTGAACGGGCCGCCGCGGTCGCTGAGCATGATCGACCGGCCGCCGTGCTCGGCGATGATCGCGCTCAGTTTTTTGGTGATGAAGTCAAAGGCCTCGTCCCAGGAGACCTCGCGCCATTCGCCTGCGCCGCGGTCGCCCACGCGCAGCATGGGGTTCATGGGCCGCTGCTTGTCCAGCCGCTGGGAAAAGGCGGCGCTGCCCTTGGCGCAGAGGCTCGTGCCCATGCCGCCGTCGTTGCTGTTGCCCTCGATCCACACGGGCTGGCCGTCCTCGACCTGCACGGCCACCGGACAGCGCACACTGCACATGCCGCAAATGCTGTATTTCGTCTCCTTCATTCCTCTCCCCTGGTTTGCTCGTTGGCACTCCCGCGCCGGGCCGGGCCCCTGCCCGTCGACGCCTCGTTGACTCGTCCGGTCGTGCGCGCAGGTCGGTCGGCACCCCTTTCCGGAGGAACCATCCGGCAGGAGGCGTCTCCGATTCCTGCACAACGACTCTATGGAAAAATTTTTCCGCCCGGTCTGCAAGACAATTCGGCCAAACCGGTGGATATCGTTGCTGCGGAACCTCTTTTGCACTATGGATGCCAACTTCCCAAGGTCGGCCCGGCAAACAGACAACTGTTTCTTTTACCACTACTTTTTACAAATTCCGGCAAGCCGGGCGACCCGTTTCTCCCCGGGAAACGTGGTACTGGCCGATCCTGGTGCAACAAAAAACATGCGGATGGCAACAAAAAGATGGCAACAGCACCGCTGCCGGGAGGAACGAAGCCGGAGTTATTTGTCCAGCAGCAGGGGCAGCATCCCGGGCAGGGTCGTGCCGCTTCCAGTCGGTGTGCCGGGCAGGGGCGCCATCGCATCGATCTCGGTGCTGCCATAGACCGTGTTGCCACTGATCACCGGGGGCGGGCTGTTCTCCTTGGACTGCAGGTTGCCCTCGACCGTATTGCCGGTGATGGTGCCACTGCCCCTGTTCTTGAAGAACTGCAGGTCACCCTTGATGGTGTTGTTCCTGATGTCGTAGAGGCCGGTCCTGTTTTCTGTGAACTGCAGGTTGCCACCGATCCGGTTGCCCACGGCGCGCAGCCGTCCCGAGCTTTTTATCGCCTGCACATCGCCGTCCACCGTGGCGTTGGTCACGAGCAGCGCGTCCACCGTGGAGGGCGCGACGGCCTCGGTCACCTGGACGTTGCCGCCGACCACAGTGCCGCCCTGGACGATCACCGTGCGGGTGTACTTGCCCTGCACATCGCCGTCCACGCGCGTGTTCAAATCGAGTTTGACGAGCAGGGCGGACGGGGATTCGAGATCCGCCTGGACATTGCCCTCGATGCGGGCGCCATTGGCAGTGAAGCTCGCGTTCCGGTACACCTTCACGTCCCCCTTGACGATTGTGCCGTTCAGGGTCGCGGTCGCCCCGGCCGGGATTTGGATATTTCCTTCATAGGTGGTAGGTCCAACGGTGCCAATCACGGTGGTGTCGGCATAAACGGAAACCGCAGCGCACAGGCTCGCGATCAGGATGGACAAACGCAGCGTGGCTGGACTCATGGGAACCTCCCGAGTGTAAATTTTGCGAGCGATGGCCACGCACCGGCACTCCATGGGAATCCTCATCCCGTTATCCGCCCGTGGTCCCAGGGCGACCTACTTGCTCTTCCGCTTGGCGATCTTCTTCGGGTACTGCTTCTTGTACAACCGCCGGGCCTCGGCCAGCCGCTTCTCGCTCCGTTCGATAAGCAGTTCCTGGGCCGAGCGCTGCTCGTCCTTGGGCTCGGGCCGGCGCTGGATGTAGCTGCCGTCCGGCTGCATGTCCCAGGCCCCGCGCCGGTCGGCCAGCTGCAGGTCGATGATCTCGCGCAGCTGCGCCTGCAGGGAAGGCGTTTCCACCGGTGCGACCATCTCCACCCGCCGGTCGAGGTTGCGCTTCATCAGGTCGGCCGAGCCGATGAAGTACTGCTCCTGGCCGTTGTTGCGGAAATAGTAGATGCGCGCGTGCTCGAGGAAGCGGCCGACCAGCGAAACCACACGGATGTTATCCGACAGGCCGGTGATGCCCGGCCGCAGCAGGCAGCTGTCGCGCACGATCAAATCCACGTGCACGCCGGCCTGGGAGGCCTGGTAGAGGGCGGCGATGAGGTCCTGGTCGGTGAGGGCGTTGGTCTTCAGCTGGATGAGCCCGGTGTGACCCTTGGCCTGGTGTTCGATTTCCCGCTTGATGCCGTCGAGCAGGGCCTTCTTGAGAATCCGCGGACTGGGCAAGAGCTTCTTGTACTTGCGCGCCGGCGCGTAGCCCAGGGTGAGAAAGTTGAAGAACTCGGTCATGTCGTCGCCGATCTCGGCGTCGCAGGTGAGCAGACCAAGGTCGCAGTAGGCCCGGGCCGTGCCGGCGTGGTAGTTGCCGGTGCCGATGTGCACGTAGCGCTTGAGGCCGCTGTAGTCACGGCGGACCACGAAGATCACCTTGGAGTGGGTCTTCAGCCCGACCACGCCGTAGGTGACGTGGATGCCCGCCTCCTCCAGGTGGTTGGCCCAGTGGATATTGGCCGACTCGTCGAAACGGGCCATCAGCTCGACCACCACCGCCACCTGCTTGCCGTTCTGGGCCGCGTCGAGCAGGTACTGGATGATCTGCGAGTTGGCCGAGGTGCGGTACAGGGTCATCTTGATGCCGAGCACCTTGGGGTCGGTGGAGGCCTCGCACAGGAACCGCTCCACCGAGTTGCTGAACGATTCGTAGGGATGCTGGAGGAGAAACGGCCCCTCCTCGCGGATCAGGTGGAACAGGTTGGGCGCGTCGGAGCTGAGCTTGTAGTGGTTGAGCGGCCGGTGCGGCGGAAAATGGAGTTCCGGCTTGTCGATGGCCACGATCTGCATCAGGTCGCGCTTGCCCATGATGCCCTCGACCACGAACACGTCCTTGCGCGAGTCGATGCCCAGTTGGGAGGCGAGCATGCCGCGGTGCTGCCGGGTCATGGTCGCGTCCACCTCCAGGCAGACGATCTCCGCGAACTTGCGGTCGCGCAGGGCGGATTCGATCATGGAGAGCAGGTCCACAGCCTGGTCGGGCAGCTTTTCGGTGATGGCGTTGCGCGTCACCCGGAACAGTTCGCAGCTCTCGATGACCATGCCCGGGAAGATCACCTCCAGGTTGTTGGCGATCACGTCCTCGAACAGCACGTAAACGTGCCGGTCCGGCTCGACCCGGATGAACCGGGGGATGCCGGCACCGGTGGTCGGCACCTTGATGCGGTTGAGGTAAACGTGCTCGCCGCTGGAGTGGCGGGTGGCCACCAGCAGGTTGAGCGACAGGTTGGAGATGAACGGGAAGGGGTGGGCCGGGTCCATACCCTGGGGGGTGAGCAGCGGGTAGATATTGTCGCGAAAATAGGCGGCCATGCGCTGCCGCTGCTCCTCACTGAGCTGGGCGTATTTGAGGAGGTGGATGTCCTGGCGGGCAAGCTGGCCGAGCAGTTCCTGCTCCATGTTTTGCTGCCGGCCGATGAGGTCGCGGATCACCGCGTAACTCTCGTCGATCTGCTGCTGCGGGGTGCGGCCGTCGATGGACAGCAGCTTGAGGTCGGCGCCCACCTGCTGCTTGAGGCCGCCGATGCGCTTCATGAAAAACTCGTCCAGGTTGGAGCCGATCACCGACAGGAAGAACAGCCGTTCGAGCAGCGGGTTGCGCACGTCACAGGCCTCGCTGAACACGCGCCGGTTGAACTCCAGCCAGGTGAGTTCGCGGTTCAGGTACCACTCGGCCGCGGTCAGATCAAACGGGCGTTCCGCCTTGGGCGCCTTGTCGTCGCCGCTCGTGCCGCCGTCCTGCCGCCCCTTCTTGTCCGCGTCGGCCTTCAGTTCCATAGCTGTCATGGTAGTGTCTCCGAAATGGGGTGAATGACCCACTATAAATAATCATATCCGGGATGGGAAGGGCGGAGTGGCGCGGGGACACGGAACGCACGGTTTGACAAGGACCTGACGCCGGGAGCAGGACTGTCTGTGCGCCGGCGGCGAGAGAATGTTTCAAATAAGACCTTTTCTTATTTGATATTGACAATCCAATGCTGCCCTGCTATTGTTGCCGACAATCAGCGGATTCGACCGGCCGCAGGCGAGGAAAACGTCAACCCGCCCGACTGGAGGATCACCGATGGTACAAAGGAGCATCACGAAAAACGTTGTTCGCTCAGGCACCCGCTGGTAGCGTGTCCTTCACATCGAAGAACACCAGTGGCCACAGATCAACAAGGGACAGGAGGTATTTCCATGCAAGACGACAAGCGTAAATTCTCGACCAACGATGCGGGCATCCCTGTATCCAGCGATGAGTACTCCCTGACCGTCGGTGCGGACGGCCCCATCGTGCTGCACGACCATCACCTGATGGAACAGATGGCCCACTTCAACCGCGAGATGATTCCGGACCGCCAGCCCCACGCCAAGGGCTCGGGGGCCTTCGGCCAGTTCGAGGTGACCGCCGACGTCAGCGCCTACACCAAGGCGGCCCTGTTCCAGCCCGGCACCACGACCGAGGTGCTCGCCCGGTTCTCCACGGTTGCCGGCGAGAGCGGCAGCCCCGACACCTGGCGGGACGTGCGCGGCTTTGCTCTCAAGTTCTACACCAGCGAGGGCAACTACGACATGGTCGGCAACAACACGCCGGTGTTCTTCATCCGTGATCCCATGAAGTTCCATCACTTCATCCATTCGCAGAAACGCCGTGCGGACAGCGGCCTGCGCGATGCCGACATGCAGTGGGACTTCTGGACCCTGTCCCCGGAATCGGCCCACCAGGTGACCATCCTGATGAGCGATCGCGGTATCCCCAAAACCTACCGGAACATGAACGGCTACACGAGCCACACTTACATGTGGGTGAATGCCAAGGGCGAGCGGTTCTGGGTGAAATACCACTTCAAAACCAACCAGGGCATCGAATTCCTCACCCAGGAGGAGGCCGACCGGATCGCCGGCGCAGACGCCGATTACCATCGCCGTGACCTGTTCGAGGCGATCAAGCGGGGCGACAACCCCAGCTGGACGCTCAAGGTGCAGATCATGCCCTTCGAGGACGCCAAGACCTACCGGTTCAACCCGTTCGACCTGACCAAGGTCTGGCCCCATGCCGACTATCCGCTCCACGAGGTCGGCCGCCTCACCCTGAACCGCAACCCCAGCGATTTCCACACCGAGATCGAGCAGGCGGCCTTCGAGCCGAACAACCTCGTGCCCGGCATCGGGCCGAGCCCGGACAAGATGCTGCTCGCCCGCCTGATCTCCTACGCCGACGCCCACCGGGCGCGCCTGGGCGTCAACTACCGGCAGATCCCGGTCAACCGGCCGAAGACCGAGGTGAACAGCTACAGCAAGGGCGGGGCGATGCGCATGGACAACGTATCCGACCCGGTCTATGCGCCCAACTCCAAGGGCGGGCCCAAGGCCGACCCGGAGCGCTATCCGGAGGACGCCGTGTGGAGCGCCAGCGGCGACTTCATCCGCAGCGCCTACACCAAGCGCAAGGATGACGACGATTTCGTGCAGCCCGGCGCCCTGGTGCGCAACGTCATGGACGACGCCCAGCGTGACCGGCTGGTGAAAAACGTGGTGGGCGCGCTGCAGGGCGTGTCCGAACCAGTGCTGCAGCGGGCGTTCGAATACTGGCGCAACGTCGACAAGGAAATCGGCGATCGCATCGCCAAGGGCGTGCAGGGAAGCTGATTCCAAATTCCCTGTGTACGAGGCCCGCGCGGGCCGGAGCGATTGCTCCGGCCCGCTTTTTTGTTGTCCTGCGGCCGCGGGAGCGCTAGAGGAAGGGGGTGCGCCCGGATTGCCGGGCACGGAGAGACAACGCGGGCGCGGTCCCGCAGGGAGTTGAGGCGACCATGGCCTGGGTGCTGCTGTTCATCGCGGGGCTGTTCGAGATCGGCTGGGCCATCGGCCTGAAATACACCGAGGGGTTCAGCCGGCTGTGGCCCACGGTGTGGACGCTCCTGTCCATGGCGGTGAGCGTCTGGCTGCTGGGGGTGGCGGTGCGCACCCTGCCGGTGGGCACGGCCTATGCGGTGTGGACCGGGGTGGGCGCGGTGGGCACGGTGCTCTTTGGCATTGTCCTGTTCGATGAGCCGACCACCTACGGCCGGCTGGTCTGCGTCGGTCTGATCGTCGCCGGTATCGTCGGCCTCAAACTCACCGGTCCGGCCGGGTGATCGCCCTGCCGCTCCACCGGGACCAAACGACCGCACCAGGACAACGACAAGGGACAAACACACATGAACAACATCCAGGAAATGGACTGGGCCGAGGACTGCTGGCACGGCCACACCGGCATGGACAGCAGCAGCGACTACTGCACCACCGAGGACAGCGGGGCCAAGGCAGCCACAGAGCCCGCACCGCCCCGGGCGGACAAGGCCGCGGAAACGAACGAGCCAACCGAACCATCCAAGCGGTGAGCAACAAGGTTGCGGCAAGGCGCTGCAAGCGGCACTTTCCCGCCGTCGCGCTCCTGGCGCCGCCACCTGCTCTCAGGGGCTTTTTGGTTGTCCGCCAAGGCCCGGGCTGCTAGGGTAGAGTGGTAACAGCAGGCGGATCCCACCTGCTCCCTGCCGGAACACGGTACGCCGCACCGGCAAAGAACCTTCCGGACAGGACGAATAGGTGCCCGCCGCCCTGCCCCCAACTTTCCAGGAGGTCAGCCATGAAAGCAATCGAACACATTATCGTGCCCGTGGATTTCTACACCCATTCGGACCTGCAGGCCGGGTTCGCCCTGGCCATCGCCGCCACCTTCGGCGCGCGGATCACCTTTGTCCACATCATGCGGCGGGTGGTCGACTACACCGATTTCGAGCCGGAGACGCTGGCCCAGTTGGGCGAAAACCTGGCCGCCCATGCGGACAGGAAGATGAAGGAATTCCTCCGCAACCTGGACAAGGGAAAGGTGGTCTGTCGGGGCGAAGTGCTCGGCGGCGAACCGGCGGAGGCCATCCTCACCTTTGCCGACCAGCACAACGCCGACATGATCATCCTCAGCACCCACGGCGCCCAGGGGTTTGAAAAGATCCTCATCGGCAGCATCGCCGACCGGGTGATCAAGGGTGCCGAATGCCCCTGCCTGGTGTTCAACCCGTTCAAGAAAACCTGGCGCTACACCACCGAAACGGGAACAAAGAAGTAAAGCCACGCTCCCGGCTGACCACGCCGGTCGCTCCATTGGGGGCGGCGTTCGCCGCCCCTGCCCATCCGTCTTCACCGTTCGCTTAACCCGACAAAAAAGGGCGCACCTCGTCGGCACGCCCCTCTCGTTCTTCAGGCAGCGATGGTTCGATCAGCCCGCAGCCGGTACCAGCCGCCCAGTCCAGCGGTGCAGTGCCGGCAGGGTGAGCAGCAGCAGGACCACGGTGGCGGCGAGCAGCAGCCACTCGGGCAGGGTCTCGGCCACCTCGCCCAGGGTGGCAGCGGCCGACAAGCCAAGCGCCAGGTAGAGTCCATCGACCACCAGCCCGCAGATCACGCTGACCACCGCAATCCCCGCCAGGTACACGGCCGCGCCCCCCTTGCCGAGGATGCGCACGATCACTGCCAGGGCGGTGACATTGGTGGCCGGTCCGGCCAGCAGGAAGACCAGGGCCGCGCCCGGGCTGACGCCCTTAAGGATCAGGGCCGCGGCGATGGGCGTGGACGCGGTGGCGCAGATGTACATGGGCACCCCGGCCACCAGCATGAACAGCATGGCGCTGAACCCGCCGCCCAAATGCCGGGAGATCAGGTCGTCCGGCACGAACACGGTGATGGCCGCGGCCACGGCCAGGCCGACAAAGAACCAGCCGGCCAGGTCGCCCCAGATATCGTTCACCGCGTAGCGCGCCCCCGCCCGCAACCTGGCCCAGGACGTTGGGGCCGGTGCATTGCCGCCGCAGCAGCCGTCCTGGCAGGCGGTGGCCATGGGCAGCACGGTGGGATGCCGCGGTTTTTCCTCGCGGAAAAAGAACAGGTTCTGCGCCACGCCGGCGGCCACGGCCGAGACAAAGGCAGCCACCGGCCGGGCCACGGTGAGCAGCGGGTCGAGCAGGGCCCAGCTCACGGCGATGGAGTCGACCCCGGACTCGGGCGTGGCCACGAGAAAGGCGGCGGTGGCGCCACGGTTGGCGCCCTGGCGCCGCAGCTGCGCCGCTGCCGGCAGTACGCCGCAGGAGCAGAGCGGCAGAGGGATGCCGAGCAGGGCGGCCTTGAACACCGGCGCAAACCGGCCGCGGCCCAGGTGGGCGGCGACAAAGTCGGCGGACAGGAAGACCTTGAGCAGGCCGCCGATGACCAGGCCGAGGAGGATGTACAGGGCGGACTGTTCGAGCAGGTGCCAGGCGGCACCGAGAAAGGTGAGCAGCAGGTCCATGGCGGTTTGTTGGTTCACTCCCGGATGTGTTCGAGCGCGGTGCGCACGAGGGTTTGGATGTGGTCGTCGCCCAGCCGGTAGTAGAGCACCTGGCCCTGGCGGCGGTTCTGTACCAGCGCCAGTTGGCGGAGCAGGCGCAATTGATGGCTGACCGCGGATTCGCTCGCCTCGAGCAGGCCCGCCAGGTCGCAGACGCACATCTCCCCGCCGGCCAGCGCCCAGAGGATGCGCAGTCGGTTCGGCTCGCCCATGGCCTTGAACAGGCTGGCCAGGGTCTCGGTTTCCCTGTTCGGCAGGGCGGCCGCACGGGCCTCGGCGATGCGGTCAGGATGGATGCAACGTACCTGGCAGCGGTCCTGATCGTCAGTGGCGGTCACGGGCCGGCTCCTTCTTTTTTATATATGAGCATATTTTCATATTTTCGAATGTAACGATCCGTTCCTGTTTCGTCAAGCGGCACGGTGTTTCCCTGCCCGGGTAACAGTATCGGGGAAAAACACCGGTGGTGCGGACCAACGCACAGGAAGCGATTGCCAAGACCACGGCCGAAACGGTATCGTGGGCCGGATGCAACAACGCCCGCCCGACCCGGCCGGTCTTCTCCGCGCCGGCGATGCGGCCCAACCGCCACCTGTTCATTCCATGCGACGCCTTCTTCCCCTTGTCCCGATCCTCGTTCTCCTTGCCCTTGTCTGTACCGGCTGCGCCCGCAAGGCCCCTGGTCTGCCGGAGGAGCCCAAGGGCTTTTCCTGGTACACCGCCAAAAACGGCGCCGGCTCCTACCTTCAGCCCGAGGACTGGTACGTGCGCGAGGACACGGCCGGCCAGGCTGACCTGCTCTTCATCACCCGCGAGAAAATGCGCCGCAGCAACGACTTCTTCGCCGGGCTCAAGGTACGGCGCGAGCGGGGCATCACCTCCCGCTTCGGGGTGTCGCCCACCCAGTACGCAGAGACCTTCATCGCCGAGGTGGTGGGCAACGCGGAGGTCCTGCGCTCGGCCGTGGTCGAGAGCGGCCCCACGCCCATGTACGTGGCCCGGGTAGCCGAGCAGCGGCCGACCGTCGGCCGGGTCGTCGTGCACCACAGCGTCATCGGCGTGGACAGCCGGGACCTGGTCTTCCACATCAGTTTCGAGGCCCCGGCCATCGAGTGGCCCATGCTCGATGCCACGGCCCGGGAGCTGCTCAGCCAGTTCATCCTCGACTGATCCGTTCGCACCCAGACACGTCAACCGCCAAGGAGCACCGGTCATGACTATCCGCCTGCACCGTTCCCTGACCGGCCTGGTCCTGGCCGCCCTGCTGCTCACCGCCTGCGCCGGGCCGAAGCGGACCGCCCGGCCCCCTGCCGTTACCCCGCCCGACAACCAACCCCAGGCCATCGCGCCGGAGGCGGACCCGGCAGTCCCGCCGACGCCGGTGACCGCACCCGTGACCGTGGAACCGGCCGGGGATGGTTCGCCGGCGGTTGTGCCGCCCTCCTCCACCGGCGCCCTGACCGCCCGGCCCGAGTACACCCCTGCGGTCGCCGCCCGGGACGTCAACGCCCCCACCACCGCGCGCCGCGACCCGGCCGCCATGACCGTGGACCTGGTGGTCGCCCGACCCGCCGGCGCCGTGGCCACGGTGGCCGGGGCGGCGATCTTCCTCGTTTCCTGGCCCTTCGCCGCCCTGGGCGGCAACACCGACGAGACCTGGGACAGCCTGGTGGCCGATCCGGCCGCCTACACCTTCCAACGGCCGCTGGGTGATTTCGACCACGAGCGGCCGCGGCAGCCGCCAGCCGAACCCTGACCGACACCACCCGGGCCGGTCCCGTTTTCCGCCCGCTTGCCCTTGCCAGATCGGGAATCATTCCTATGGTAGCCCGCACATGATTCCCGCGAAAATTCTGGCACAGATCCGACCATGCACCCCACACCCGCCCCTGTTTCCCCCTCCACCCCCGACCATCCGCTTGCCCTGGCCGAACTGCTCGCCGGGGTGATCGCCGAAACCGGGCGCTTCGTGCTCGGCAAGGAACCGCAGATCCGGCTCGCCCTCTGCTCGCTGCTCGCCGAGGGGCACCTGCTCATCGAGGACATCCCCGGCATCGGCAAGACCACCCTGGCCAAGGCCCTGGCCGGGGTGCTCGGCCTGGATTTCCGCCGCATCCAGTGCACCAGCGACATGCTGCCCGGCGACATCCTCGGGGTGAGCGTGTTCGAGCAAAAGAGCGCCAGCTTCACCTTTCACCCCGGCCCGATCTTCACCCGCATCCTGCTCGCCGACGAGATCAACCGCACCACCCCCAAGACCCAGAGCGCCCTGCTCGAGGCCATGGAAGAGCGCCAGGTGTCGCTGGAGGGCGCCACCCGGCCCCTGCCCGCGCCGTTCTTCGTCATCGCCACCCAGAACCCGCTGGAGCAGGCCGGCACCTATCCCCTGCCCGAATCCCAGCTCGACCGTTTCCTGTTCCGTCTGACGCTCGGCTACCCGGACCGGGAGGCGGAACGCCAGCTGCTCGCCGGTGACCGCGAACCGGTGACCGACATCACCGCCCTGCTCGACGCCGACCGGGTGCTGCAGCTGCAGCGTCGGGCGCAGTCGGTGCACCTTGCCGACCACCTGATCGGTTATGTCCAGGACCTGCTCGACGTCAGCCGCCTTTCCGGCCGGTTCGCCTTCGGCCTGTCGCCCCGCGCCGGTCTTGCCCTGCTGCGCGCGGCCCGCGCCTGGGCCCTGCTTGCCGGCCGCGACTGGGTGCTGCCCGAGGACGTGCAGCAGGTGCTGCCGCACGTGGCCGGCCACCGTCTCCGCCACGCCGACACCCTGGCCGAGGTCGATCCAGCCGAACTGGCGGCCGTGTTCCAGGGTGTGCCGGTGCCGGCGTGAGCGTGACCGCCCGGACCCGCCGATTGCCGCCCGGTCGGGACACCCTGCTGCGGCTTGCCCCGGCCTGGACGCTTTCCGGCAGGCGCTACCGTTTCCACCCCACCCTGTACGGCCTGCTCTACGCGGGCATGATCGCAGCGCTCCTGGTCGGCTCGATCAACCACAACAACAACCTCGGCTACCTGCTCACCTTCCTGCTCGGCTCCATGCTGCTCGTGGCCGTCCGCTCGGGCTGGCGCAACCTGCGGGAGATCACCGTCACCGGCGGCCGGGCGCGGCCGGTGTTCGCCGGCCGGGAGGCGCGCTTCGACCTGCACCTGCAGGCAGAGGGCGACCGCTGCGGCCTGCTCCTCGCCCTGGACATGGATCGCCCGGTGACAACGGACCTGCGTGCGAACGGCGGCACCGGGGTTGAACTGGCCCTGCCCGCAGCCCGTCGCGGCCTGCTGCAGGCCCGCACCCTGCACCTGTGGACCAGCTTTCCGCTCGGCCTGTGCACGGTGCGCACAACCCTGCCGGTGGAGCTGGACTGCCTCGTCTACCCGCAGCCCCTGCCCGGGCCGCACAGCAGTGAGGGCGCAGGCGAAGACCGGGACCGGAGCCGCCCCCGGCCCGCCACGGGCGGCCGCGAGTTTTCGGGCCTGGCCGCCTACCGGCCGGGCGACAGCCTGCAGCAACTGCACTGGAAGAGCTTTGCCCGTGGCCAGGGGCTGCATACCCGGGTGTTTGCCGAAGAGGAGAGCGGCGGTGCCATCTTCTCCCTGGACCGGGTACCGGGAAAAGACCTGGAACACCGGCTCTCCCGCCTCTGCCACCTGATACTCACCGCCGAGGCCGGCTCCCGCCGCTACGGCCTGCGCCTGGGCGCCAACACCATCGGCCCGAACCGGGGACCGGGCCACCGCGACCGCTGCCTGCGCGCCCTGGCCCTGCACTGATGCGCATCCTGCCCGCGGACCTGGAAAAACCCGACACCCGGCCCATCCTGGCCACGGTGATCACCGCCACCCTGCTCCACCTGCCGAATATCTCGGTGGTCGCGGCCCTGCTCTGCGTGGCCATGTGGGCCTACCACGCCCTTTCCCTGCGCCGGCCGCTCCCCGTGCCCGGTCTCGCGCTCAAGACCGTGGCCGGCGCGCTCCTCTTCCTGGTGGCCGTGCTCACCAACGACGGCCTGACCGTGGAGGCCTTTGTCAGCCTGCTCAGCCTGATGATCGCGCTCAAACTGTTCGAGCTGCGCCACCGCCGCGACGCGACCATTGCCATCATCCTCTGCTATTTCGTCATTGTCAGCGGCATGTTCTTCAGCGACTCGCTGCCCGCGACCACCTATATCGTCCTGGCCGTGCTCGGCAACACCGCGGTGCTCGCCCACGTGCAGCACCCCACGCTCGGCCTGCGGCCGGCCCTGCGCCTGGCCGGGGGCCTTGCCCTCAAGGCCCTGCCGGTCACGCTGGTGCTCTTTCTGCTGTTCCCGCGGGTCCAGGGCGGGTTGTGGGGCCGGCCCTCGCTCATCGAGGCGAAATCAGGGTTTTCCGAGGAGATCCGCTTCGGCGCCATCGCCCGCCTGGCCGTGGACAACGAGGTGGCCTTCCGGGTGGAGTTCGACGGTCCCATGCCGCCGCCCGAGCAGCGCTACTGGCGGGGTATCGTCCTCTGGGAATTCGACGGGGAGATCTGGCGGCGGGGTGAAGGGAGCCGGGGCGGCCTGGCCCTGGCCACCGGCGGGCCCACGGTGGGCTACACCCTCACCCTGGAGCCACACCAGCGCAACTGGCTGTTCGCCCTGGACCTGCCCGTGCGGGCCAACCTGCGCGGCGCCTGGCTGAATGGCGACCACAGCCTGCAGACCTGGCGGCCGGTGACCGGGCGGATCAGTTACCGGGGCGAATCCCGGCCCCGGGCGCAGGCGCGGGCCCAGGCCGGCCCGCCGACCCGGGGACTGCAGCTGCCCCCGGCGGGCAACCCGCGGGCGCGGGAACTGGCCCGCTCCTGGCAGCAGGCGGGCCTCTCCGGGCGGGAGGTGGTCGAGCGGGCGCTCGGCCTGCTCGGCAGCGGGGACTTCCGCTACACCCTGGAGCCCGGGGCCGCGGACCAGGCCGCGGAGGCGGTGGACCGGTTCCTGTTCGACACCCGGGCCGGGTTCTGCGAGCACTTCGCCGGCTCCTTCGCCTTCCTGCTGCGCGCCTCCGGGGTGCCGGTGCGGCTGGTGGGCGGCTACCTGGGCGGTCGGGTCAACCCGCTCGGCGGGCACCTAGTGGTGCGCCAGGCGGACGCCCATGTCTGGTGCGAGGTGCTGCTCGACGGCAGCTGGCAGCGCATCGACCCCACCGCGGCCGCGGCCCCGCGACGGCTGCAGGCCACCGCGGACGAACTGCTTGGTGGTGGCGGAACCGACTCCCCCTTTGCCCTGCTCTCCTTTGCCCGCCTGCCCGCCTGGCTGCAGCCGCTGGCCAACACCTGGGACCTGGTGGACAGCCGCTGGAACCGCTGGGTGATGGAGTATTCCTTTGCCGACCAGGTGCAACTGCTGCGGTTGGCCGGCCTGAACGTGGGCATCGGCCGGGGCGCGGCCCAGGTGCTGGTGGTCGGTGCGGGTCTGCTGGCCGCCGGCTGGTTCCTGGTGCTCGCCCTGGTCCGACCGCAGAACCGTCGGATGGATACGGTGGCCCGCGACTGGCGCCGCTTCTGCGCCGCGCTCGCCCGGGCGGGGCTGGAGCGCCGACCGCACCAGGGACCGATCAGCCTGCTGCACACGGTCCGCGCAGCGCGGCCCGACCTGGCCGACCAGGCCGAGGCGATCATCGACCTGTACGTGGGCTTGCGCTACCGCGGCCGGGACGATGAGGCCACCCGCACCGCCTTCCACCGGGCGGTACAGCGGTTCACCCCGCCACCGGCAGCCGGCTGAGCCGGGCTACAGGTCGAGGAACCGCTGCAGGGCCTCGCTGATGTGGGTGATCTGCTCGCTGCAGACCGCGTGTTCCATGGGATAGGTGCGGAAGCGCACGGCGTAGCCGCGGTCCTTGAGAAACTCGGCGGCGCGGATGCCGAGCG
>Ga0265295_1005187_pt1 | contig 16866 bp, 20 predicted proteins | sample Munlansysbiofilm_FD_192503 | JGI IMG/M metagenome (GOLD analysis project Ga0265295, IMG submission 192503) | Leachate microbial communities from a municipal landfill in Southern Ontario, Canada - Methane capture system biofilm | ecosystem: Engineered > Solid waste > Landfill > Unclassified ...
TTGAATACGGCATGCCACCGGCTGGTGGTTGCGGCATTGGCATAGACCGCCTGGTTATGTTGCTCACTGACAGCCCCAGCATTCGCGACGTATTGCTATTCCCGCATTTGCGTAAAGAAGGCTGATAGTTATTGTAAATACCACTTAAACGGTATTAATAGGAAAATGCCTGCATTGTTTAGATAATGCAGGCATTTTTTATGCACAAAATATTTATTGAAGTATTTAACAAATATTTAATTATTTAAACACCTATACCCCCACACATCAACATCAAGCAGAATAAATCCCCTGCTTCATGATTTGACATTTTTCTGTGCCACATAACGGGCCAGCAATTTATCCAGCTGATTGGCAAATGCTTTCTGGTCAGCCTGGTTAAACGCTTTTGGGCCGCCGGTTTCAATGCCGCTACTGCGCAATTCTTCCATCATGTCGCGAATGGCCAGCCGTTCGCGAATATTTTCGGGTGAATACAATTCACCACGCGGGTTCAGGGCGATGGCCTTTTTTTCTATGACTTCGGCGGCCAGCGGGATATCGGCAGTAATCACCAAGTCGCCTGCTTGTACCTGCTCTACGATATAGGCATCGGCCACATCAAAACCACGCGGCACCTGGCGGGCCTGAATAAACACAGAAGCCGGCACCATTAACATTTGATTGGCCACCAGGGTGGTGTTTATTTCCCAGCGCTTGGCCGCCCGGAATAGAATTTGTTTGATAACAACGGGACAGGCATCGGCATCAACCCAGATTTTCATGATTTACTTTGTTTTCCATTATTATTCACAGCCCGTCAAACATAATGCATAACCAGCTTATGATTTTGAACCGGTACAATTTCAGCTTCCACACCAAACAAACGTTGCAGGTTTTGGGGTGTTATAACATCATTTGGCCTTCCATGCAGCACCAATTCGCCATTTTTCATGCCCATGATGTTGTCTGCATAGGCCGAGGCATAGTTAATATCGTGCAAAACAATAATAATGGTCCGGTTGTGTTCATCCGCAATCCGCCGTAACAAACTCATTAAATTACGGGCATGAAACATATCCAGGTTATTTAAAGGCTCATCCAGCAACAAATAGTCGGTAGACTGGCAAAAAACCATGGCGACCAGCGTACGCTGACGTTGCCCGCCAGATAAATCAACCACAAAACGTGAAGCCAGTTCTAGCAGGTTAAACTGCTGCAGGGTTTTTTCTATTATCTCAAGATCTTCCTGGCACGGGTTGCCTTTATGATAAGGAAAGCGCCCAAACATTAACAGCTCACGTACGGTAATCCGGCTGGTTACGCTATTATCCTGTCGCATAATAGCCAGCTTTTTGGCAATATCACAGGTTGGCGTTTTAGATAAATCAATCCCATCAAAACTAATATTGCCTGTTTTAAGGGGTAATAAACGGGCCATCAGTGACAGTAAGGTAGATTTGCCAGCCCCATTAGGGCCGACCAAAGCGGTAATTCCCCCTTTTTCAATGGCTGTGCTAATGTTTTTAAGGATGGGTAAACTGCCCACCTGATAACTGACTTGGTCCAATACAATCATAATGTCTTTCTTTTCAAAAGGAACACCAGGAATACAATTCCGCCCAGGAACTCAACCACCACGCTAAGCACGGCTTTCATTCCCAGTACATGTTCAAACAACATTTGCCCTGATACCAGGCACAAAGCCCCTACCAGGAAGGCTGCCGGTATTAATACCGCATGCCGGTGCGTTTTCATTAAAACATAAGTAATACCTGATACCAGCAAGCCAAAAAAACTCACCGGGCCTACCAGGGCGGTGGACACCGACACCAGAATGGCAATCAGGAACAAAATGAGTATGTTGTAACGACGGTAAGGAATGCCCAGATTAATGGCATGCTCACGCCCCAATGCCATGACGTCCAGAATATGCCGCAAGCGCCAGATCACAATACTGACCCCAACAATAAGCACCAGGCTAATCTGAAGCAATGAAGTATTCACTATATTGAATTGGGCAAAACTGGCATTTTGCACCACGGCAAAATCATCGGGATCAATAATTCGCTGAATAAAACTGGCCAGGCTGCGAAACAACACACCAAGAATGACCCCAACCAGAATCATGCGGTACAAGTCTCCCGTATTGCTAAAAAGCAATGAAGAAAATATCAGCACGGACGCAACCAACATAATGCCGATTTCAATGGAAAATTTAAAAGCTGGATCCAGCATGGCATAGCCAAGCCCGCCCAGCAGCAGCACCATCGCACTTTGGATTAACAAATACAGGGAATCAAATCCCATGATATAGGGCGTTAATATCCGGTTGGCGGTAAGGGTCTGGAATAACACCGTGGAAATGGAAATGGCATAGGCAACCAGCAACAGGGCAAGCAGTTTACCGCCACGAAACGGCAGTACGAAATCCCAATTGCCTGAACTGTTTACCGTCATGAACAAGGCCATTGACACAAGCAGGCCACCTGACATTATGATTAGTTTTTTAGCGTACATGAGCGGGCTTTACAAACAGCAGATAAAGGAAAACCACGGTGCCCAAAATACCAATAATAGTGCCTACCGGAATTTCATAAGGGTAATTGGCCAACCGTCCGATTAAATCACAAGCCAAAACAAGGCCTGCCCCCATCATGGCAATCCATGGCAAGGTAACGCGCAAATTATCGCCCATAAGACGGCTAATAATATTGGGAACCACCAGGCCAATAAAGGGGATGGCCCCCACTGTCACCACCACGATGGCCGTAATAATAGCCACAATACCCAATCCAATAGAAACAATCGTGCTGTAATTAAGGCCCAGGTTGGTGCTCATTTCTTTGCCAAGACCGGCAATCGTAAACTGGTTGGCAAACAGGTAGGCAATCACGCCCAATATACCGGTTAGCCACAGCAGCTCATAACGCCCTGCCAGCACACTGGAAAAATCACCATTAATCCAGGCGGCCAGAAACTGCATCATATCCATTTCAAAGGCAATAAATGTCGCTGCAGCACCAATCACGCCGCCATAAATAATACCCACCAGCGGCACCATTAAATACGCGGTGGGTGGCAGTCGGCGGGCGATCAGCATGAATACATACAAGCCAGCCAGGGCGGCCATACAGGACACTAGCATCTTGAACATGAGCGAAGCACCGGGATACAACAAGGTCACCACAACAAACCCAAGCGTGGCACTTTGCGTCGTGCCCACCATCGACGGCTCGACAAAGCGGTTTTTCATGAGCATTTGCATGATCAGGCCGGCAATCGACATGGATGCCCCACTAAGGACGATGGCCAGGGTGCGGGGAAAACGACTGGTTAGAAAAACATTTAAGGCCTGTGGATCATTCAACATTGATCCCAGATTAACGTCACTAACCCCAACGAACAAACTTGCCACTATCAAAAAACAAATAATGGCAAGCACAAGAATTTTTAATTTCATACTGAAAATCAGGAACTGATTAACTACCCTTGAATGCCTGGGTTAGCAATTCAAGTTCACTCATTAGTTGTTGGTAACCACCTGAAGAAAGGTATGATGAAGCATCCAGATAGATGACCTGGTTCTTGCTAAAAGCGGTCGTATTTTTAAGCAGCGCATTATCCAATACCACTTTGGCATTTTCACCTTTGGCATTAATGGCAGAGGTGCGATCCATCACAATGACCCAGTCCGGGTTAAGTTTTTGTATAAACTCGAAAGAAACCGGTTGACCGTGGGTGGCATCATTTTTATTCAAATCGGCCGGTTCAATGCCAATTTCATTAAACAAATAACCAAACCGTGATTCGGCACCAAACGAGGCAATTTTTGGACCATTAACCATAATCATCAAGGCATTGCCCTTGCCTTTGACTGCTTCCTGAGTCTGTTTCAGGGCGCTTTCAAGATTAGCAATTAATGTAGCGGCCTCTTCTTCTTTTTTGAAGATTTTTCCATACGCGGTGATACGGTCAAACCCTTGTTTAAACGCTTCTTTACCATTCAGGGTCATATCCAGCGTTGGGCCGACTTTGGAAAGCACATCATAATTGGGTGCCATACGGCCGCCAATCACAATCAAGTCAGGCCTCATGCCATTTAAAGCCTCAAGGTCAGGATCTTTGATCGTGCCAATATTTACTTCCGCCTTTTTAGGCATGTCGGCCAGGTAATCAACATAAACATCCTTAATAACACCTTTAGGCTGTATGCCTAATGCTTTCAGGCTATCTAGCGCGGCAATATCATAAACAGCCAGGGAATTGACCTGCTCAGGTACCTGGGCAGCACCACGGACGGTTTCCACTTCAGCAGCATGCGCCATGGAAAAAAAAGCGCTTGTTAGACAAACAATTGACTTAAGAAATATAGGCTTCATTGATTCACCGGTGATAATCATCTTACCCACAACACATAAGATTTCTTTATCAGACCAAGGTGCAACAAGAAGATCGGCAACATGTTTACATTAAAACCATGTGCTGTGAAGACATTAATTAAATACGAACTATTATCATTATTATCTATTAATATTTTGCCAATGACAAGCAAAACATGAATAACCGTTCGTCTTTAGTGGATTTAATCAATTTTTATGTAAACAAAATTGAATGATCTATGTCAGACAGGGTATTGCAACCACTTAGCACCATGGCCATTTCCAGCTCTGTCCGAAGGATATGCAAGGTGTGGGCCACCCCACTGGCACCCCCTACCGCAAGACCATAGATATAAGGCCGTCCTACCAATACGGCATGTGCCCCCAAAGCCAGACACTTAAGGATATCAGTACCCCGTCGTATACCGCCATCAATCAAAACCGGCACCCTACCCTGCACCGCCTTAACAATGCCCGGTAAAATCTCTATGCTGGCAGGCATGGTATCCAGCACACGACCACCATGATTGGATACGATAATGCCATCCACCCCCAACTCAATGGCTTGGCGGGCATCATCAGGATGGCTGATACCTTTAAGCAGAACAGGTAAGGGGCTGATAGATTTTATTTTTTCAATATCCAGCCATTTTGGGGCATATTCCAGCACCGGATTATCAAACACCACAGAACTGCCAGCATAAGCCTTGCCCTTAGGCATGACTTTCAGGGTTTTCAGGTTAACCGGATAAGCATGCTCGGGCAGGTTGAAACCGGCACGTTGCTCACGGTTACGGGGTCCTGTCACAGGAGCGTCTACCGTGACGACCAGCGCCTTATAACCCGCCCTTTCAATTCGTTTGATTAGCGACCGGGTAAAATCCCAATCGGGTTGCATATATAACTGAAACCATAATGGCGATTGCGCCTGCCCGGCCAACACATCAAAATCAACCGAAGATTGGGTGCTAACCACCATCCCCGCTTTCATGGCCGAAGCGGCCAGTACCGTAGCCAGTTCTCCATCAGGATGACAAAGCTTATGTGAGGCAATAGGCGCCAGTAAAACAGGGTGTTCATAGGTATGGCCAAACAATTCCATCCGGGTATGCCCACCCCTACTGTCAACCAGGACACGGTTATATAATTTAAGACGATCAAAGGCCCGGCTGTTTTCCTGCATGGTCAATTCATCTGCCGCACCACCTGCCATATATGCCCAAACTTTGGGGTCCATTTTCTCACGGGCATAATGCTCGTAATCTGCCAAAGAAACGATATCTGCCGGAATGGCACTCATGGCTGGAAAGCGCCAACAAAAATGGCCGGATCCACCCGGGTATTGTTCAGGCTGACATTCCAGTGCAAATGGGGGCCGGTAGAGCGTCCGGTGGTACCTACCCGCCCCAGGGTTTCACCCCTTTTGATGGTTTGTCCTTTTTCAACATCAATGGCCGACAAGTGACAATACATAGTGACCATGCCCTGCCCGTGATCAATGAAAACCGTTTTACCATTAAAATAATAATCATCAACAATGGTAACCACCCCATCTGCCGGCGCTTTTACCGGTGTACCGGTAGGCACGGCAATGTCCAGCCCTGAATGTGGGTTACGCGCTTGCCCGTTAAAAAAACGGCGCAATCCAAACGGACTGGAATAGCGGCCACCTTCTACCGGACGATCCAAAATAACATTACTGGGATTTGCTGCCCTGAAATTGGCATAAGCATTGGTTTGGGCTGCCAGCTCACGCCTGATACGGGCCAGGTGTTCTTCAGAAGGGGTCACATATTTATTGGACTTCAGTTTGATATGCTGTTCTTTATATTTCTTGGCCTGAACCTGAAACGGCACCTGATGTGAACCGCTTGCCATGTTGACCAGAAGCCGGTGCTTGCCTGATTTACTTTTAAGCGGAATGCCAACAATGGCCAGATATTCGGGCGTATTGCCATTGGCAACCACCATGACTGGTTTATTCCCGTACTGCACCTCGGGTGCCTGGCCATGTTCGCCCAGGCTGACCACCGCGATCCCCCCAGGAACAGGCTTATGCAGCTTATCCTTGATGTAACTGTTGGCTAAAGAAAGGCTGGACATAAAAAAAAGCATGAACCCCGCAATTATTCCAATCGTTGATGTCATGCTTTTCATACTATTTTCCTGCTTATCCCTAGTGATTTTCTTTGGCGTGGTTAATGGTGTACTTTGGAATCTCGATCACAAGATCTGCACCCGTAATTTTAGCCTGGCAAGACAAACGGGAAGTGGATTTCAGGCCCCATGCCCTGTCCAGCAAATCTTCTTCATCATCGGTAGCGTCTTCAAGAGAAGAAAAACCTTCTTTGACTACAACGTGACAAGTCGTACAGGCACATGATAATTCACAGGCATGTTCAATTTCAATATGATTGTCCAACAAGACACGACAGATGGACTCCCCAACTGGTGCATTTTCAATCACAGCGCCCTCTGGGCACAGTGACTCATGTGGCAATATGGTTATTTTTGGCATTTATATTCCAATTATGCTATTTGATCTAGGGTTTTACCTGAAAGCGCCTGGCGGATACTGCGATCCATGCGGCGGGCTGCAAAATCATCGGTTGCCTGAGACAAAGCCTGTACGGCATCATGAATTTCATCGGTTGAACCAACCTCTGACAACCTGACTGTTTCAGTCAATAGTTGCTGAATTCGTGCCAGTTCATCGGCTTCCAGCAAATCGCCATCTTTCTTGATGGCCGCTTCAATAGACTCGACCAATTGACGGGCTTCCACCTGCTGTTCACGATGCATGCGCATCTTGGCATCTTCATCTGATTTTTCAAAGCTATCTTGCAGCATTGAAGAAATTTCATCATCGGACAGACCATACGAAGGTTTAACCGTAACCGCTGCTTCTATACCCGTACTTTGCTCTCGAGCTGTCACACTAAGCAAGCCATCGGCATCCACCTGGAAGGTTACCCGAATACGTGCAGCACCGGCCACCATGGGTGGAATGCCACGCAATTCAAAACGCGCCAATGAACGGCAATGATTAACCAACTCACGCTCACCCTGTACAACATGCACACTCATGGCGGTTTGACCGTCTTTGAATGTGGTGAATTCCTGGGCCCGGGCAACAGGAATGGTGCTATTGCGTGGAATTACTTTTTCTACCAGACCACCCATGGTTTCAAGGCCTAATGACAACGGCGTCACATCAAGCAGCAACCAGTCATCGTCGGCGCTGCGATTACCCGCCAGCAAATTGGCCTGCAAAGAAGCACCCAGGGCCACCACTTCATCGGGGTTCAGGTTGATTAAAGGTTCCTGTTCGAAGAAATCGGCCACCATCGTGCGGATGACCGGCATACGGGTAGCCCCCCCAACCATGACAACTCCCTTGATATCCGCCACGTCCAATGAAGCATCTTTCAATGTTTGCTTCACGCGCTCAAGCGAACGGCTCACCAAGTCTTTGGCAATATTTTCAAAATGATTACGAGGGAAATTTTGGTCAATATGCAAACCATCAGACAAGGTAATCTGGAACACGGCACGGGGATGCTCGGTTAGTTTTTCACGAACCTGCTTGGCCAATGTACGCAAGGAGCGCTTGTCGCCAGCGCTTAAATTGCTTTTGTCATGATGTTTCATGATGTCATTGATGATCACGTCATCAAAGTCATCACCACCCAATTGTGTATCGCCACTGGTCGCGATCACTTCAAACACGCCCTTGCTAAGCTTGAGAATGGAAATATCAAAGGTGCCACCACCCAGATCATAAACCGCATAAATACCTTCAGCGGCATTGTCCAGGCCATAAGCAATGGCAGCGGCCGTTGGTTCATTGATAAGTCGCAATACATTCAGACCGGCCAGGCGGGCGGCATCACGGGTAGCCTGACGCTGGGCATCATCAAAATAGGCAGGCACGGTAATAACGGCCCCCACTAATTCATCACCTAAAACATCTTCTGCCTGCTGACGCAGTTTGGCCAGGATTTGAGCCGATACCTCGACGGGACTGACCGGCCCCTGAACCGTACCCAGGCGAACCATGCCCGGTTCGTCAATAAGTTCATAGGGAAGCGCGTAAGTAGAGGCTTCATTAAATGAACGCCCCATTAAACGCTTGACAGAAACAATGGTATTTAAGGGATCAGAATTCTGCTTCCTGACCGCAACAGATCCAATTTCAACCTCGCCGTTTTGCAGATAGCGCACGACAGAAGGCAAGAGTTTTTTCCCGTTTTTATCGGTCAGGATTTCGGCAACGCTGTTGCGCACCGAGGCAACCAGGGAATGGGTGGTACCCAAGTCTATGCCAACTGCCAGGCGGCGTTGATGTGGAGCCGGTGATGCACCAGGTTCTGAAATTTGTAAGAGGGCCATATTGTACTTCGTAAATAATAAGTTAAAGTTTACAGTGCCTTAACTTCCTGATGCATTTTATTGACAAACATCCACTCGCGAACCCGTTGGGTCGCGCTGGTATAGTCTTGCTGCGCATCAATTAAATTTTTCATTTCATCAAACAGCTCAAGCTGTTTTGCCTGAATTTCCTGCAACAATTCATTTAACCCATTATGCTGTGGATTGGCACGGACATCGTCAAGTTGCTCACGCCACTGCATTTGGGTCATTAAGAATGTTGCACCCATTGCGGTGTTGCTTTCTGCCTGAACCGGAAAACCTTCAAGCTCACACATATAGGCAGCGCGGCTTAATGGGCTTTTTAAGGTTTGGTAAGCATCATTGACACGAGAGGCCCATTGAACCGCAACCCGTTTTTCAGCCGCTGAAGCGGTGGCAAAACGATCAGGATGAACCTGGGAAGAGGCCTGTTTCCAGGACTGCTCCAAGGCTTCCCCGGAAAGGTCAAACCGCTTGGGCAAATTCAATAAACTGAAATGATTATCCAAAGAAGTTCTACCTATACCGAGAATGATTCACCACAACCACAACTGGCTTTCTCGTTGGGGTTTGAAAATTTGAATCCTTCATTCAAGCCCTCACGTGCGTAGTCCAGTTCGGTGCCGTCAATATAAGCCAGGCTTTTTGGATCGACAAAAATTTTTACACCAAAACTCTCGAACAGAACGTCGCTATCATCAGGTGTATCAACATATTCAAGCTTGTATGCCATGCCTGAACAACCTGTTGTTCTCACCCCCAGGCGCAAGCCTAAACCCTTGCCTCTTCTATCGAGGTAGTCCTGAATGTGATTTGCCGCTTTTTGAGTTAATGTAATTGCCATAATCAGCTCGTATGTTTTTCCTTGTAATCCTGTACTGCTGCCTTAATCGCATCTTCAGCCAGAATTGAACAGTGAATTTTTACCGGTGGCAAGGCAAGTTCTTCGGCTATTTGCGTATTGCGGATATCCAAAGCCTGATCTAGCGTTTTGCCTTTAACCCATTCAGTCACCAATGAACTGGACGCAATCGCAGAGCCACAACCATAGGTTTTAAATTTGGCATCTTCAATAACGCCTTCTTTATTAACCCTGATTTGCAGTTTCATTACGTCACCACAGGCAGGTGCTCCTACCATACCGGTACCCACTGCTTCGTCGTCTTTATCAAAAGAACCGACGTTACGCGGGTTTTCATAGTGATCTAATACTTTGTTACTGTAAGCCATGATAATACTCCTGCTTTAAATTAGTGTGCGGCCCATTGAACCGCATCAAGATCAATGCCCTCTTTGGCCATTTCCCACAAAGGAGACATGTCGCGCAGTTTGCCAACACGTGATTTGATCAATTCAACAGCGAAATCAATTTCTTCTTCGGTGGTAAAACGGCCAATAGTGAAACGGATCGAACTATGTGCCAGCTCATCGTTCCTGCCCAGCGCACGCAATACATAAGAAGGCTCCAGACTGGCAGAAGTACAGGCAGACCCACTGGATACCGCCAATTCTTTAATGGCCATAATCAGGGATTCACCTTCTACATAGTTGAAGCTGACATTCAGGTTATGGGGAACACGCTGTTCCATATCGCCATTCAGGTAAACCTCTTCAATTTCAGATAAACCGTTCCATAAGCGATCACGCAATGCACGGATACGTTCGTTTTCTGCCTGCATATGCAATTTGGCCAAATGAAAAGCCTCGCCCATGCCCACGATTTGATGGGTTGCCAGCGTGCCCGAACGGAAGCCGCGTTCATGACCACCGCCATGCATTTGCGCTTCGATGCGAATACGCGGTTTGCGACGGATATACAAGGCACCAATACCTTTGGGCCCATATGTCTTGTGAGCCGAGAATGACATCAGATCCACTTTGAGTGTTTGCAGGTCAATATCCACTTTGCCCGCTGCTTGTGCGGCATCCACATGAAATATAATGCCCTTTTCACGGCACAACTCACCAATTGAAGCAATATCTTGCACAACACCGATTTCATTATTTACAAACATGACAGAAATCAGGATGGTATCAGGACGAATAGCCGCTTTGAGCGTTTCAAGGTCAACCAGGCCATTTTCCTGGACACCAAGATAAGTCACTTCAAAGCCCTGACGCTCCAGCTCACGGGTCGTATCAAGCACCGCCTTATGCTCGGTTTTAATCGTGATAATATGTTTGCCACGCTCGGCATAAAAGTGAGCGGCGCCTTTAATGGCCAGGTTGTTGGATTCAGTGGCGCCCGATGTCCAGACGATCTCCCTTGGGTCGGCATTGACCAGTTCGGCTACTTGTCTACGCGCATCTTCAACAGCCTCTTCTGCTTCCCAGCCAAATGCATGACTGCGTGAAGCCGGGTTGCCAAAATCCTCATACAACCAGGGAATCATTTTTTCCACAACGATTGGATCTACCGGGGTTGTGGCGGAATAATCTAAATATATCGGGCGCTTTGCCATAACATCAAACTCCAAAATTTATACAATGACGGACGTCAGGGAATCTGTTTTTCTTTGCATCAGGACACTGTTTTTTTGTGGCGCCTGATTCAATTGACGCATACGTTGCTGATCGACCAAATCCTGAAGCGTGACGGAATCGAGGTAATCCACCATTTTTCGGTTCAGGTTGGTCCAGAGATCATGCGTCATGCACTTTCCAGATAGACTTCCATCTTTACCGGATGTGCACTCGGACTTGCTGCCACAACTGGTCGCATCCAAAGGCTCATCCACAGCAAAAATAATATCGGCGATTGTAATTTCTCTTGCGAAGCGGGCCAAAATATAGCCGCCACCAGGACCACGAATACTTTCCACCAACTCGTGACGACGCAACTTCCCGAACAACTGTTCAAGATAAGAAAGAGAAATATTTTGTCTTTCGCTGACTGTTGATAAAGTTATGGGGCCGCTGTTCTGGCGCAAAGCCAGATCAATCATTGCCGTAACAGCAAAACGACCTTTCGTAGTTAATCGCATAATAAATTCCTTGCCACAATAGCCGAGTAATTTACTCAAGTATATCAAATAGTCGACTAATTTACTAGGATTTATTATTAATGAAATAAAATTTGCACAAACATTGTTATATTTGTGCAATAGTCAGACTTGATAAGGAATTATGCAGCTTGATATTGCTTAACGCGCTTGCTAACTATTTCAAATACGCCCTGACAGGCATCTTCGAGATAATCGAGCATTTTGAAAAAGCCATCGAGACCACCATAATAAGGATCAGGCACGGTTGCTTCTTCATAATCATTGGCAAAACGCATTAACAGCATTAATTTATGCCTTAATGGTTTTGGACAGATTTGCTGCATATAAGAAAGATTATCCCAGTCCATGGCAAGAATAAGATCATATTCCGTGAAGTCTTCTGGAGTGACCTGACGGGCACGGTGCTGGGAAATATCATAACCACGTTTACGGGTTGCCAGTTGCGCCCGACCATCGGGTTCATCACCAATATGGTAATTTTGGGTACCTGCCGAATCAACCTGAATTGAATTTTGCAGGCCTGCCTCTTGGACGAGACGACGCAATACCCCCTCGGCACTTGGCGAGCGGCAGATATTGCCCATACAAACGAAAAGTACTTTAGTAACCATAGCCCTATAGTTTGAGGGAAAACCCCAGTTATGGCAAGCTTTTTTTAAAAATGCCAAACAAACGTGCATATTTAAATTTTTTTTTGCCTTAAAAAACAATAAGTTAAAAGAACACCGTATTTTAGAACCAACTTACTTAAATCATACACACTTTAAAATCAAGTGAAAATAGGTATTTGACAAAATTAAACAATATTTAATACCACCCAAAGCAATACAACCTTAAAAGGCCGAACTTACCAATTGTATAGACTCAAGCCTGGCGGCAACATCATAAACCCGAGATGTCATCATTAGCTCATCCACCCCTGTCATTTGCACAAAATTTGAAATTTTATCAGCAACCGTTTTAGTGCTTCCCACCATGGAATAGATAAGTTTACGATCTATACTGGCGCGCTCGGCAGGCGAAATATGCTCATCAAGATTATTAACCGGTGGTTGAAGTTTTCCGGGCGTATTCCTGAGAAGCTGCACCGACGCCATCTGGTGCGAGGTAAAATGATACCTGGCCAGTTCATCAGTTTGCGCAGCCACTACATTCACACAAGCACTGGCATAGGGCTTATCAAGATAAACAGAAGGCCTGAAAGAAGAGCGGTATACCGACAGGGCATTCATTAAATCAGCGGGCGCAAAATGCGAGGCAAAAGAAAAAGGCAAACCCAGATAAGCCGCCAGTTGCGCACTGTACAAGCTAGAGCCCAATAACCAAACCGGCACCTGAACACCGGCCGCAGGCACCGCTACAATTTTCTGCCCCTCTTCGGGCTGACGGAAATAAAATTGCAGTTCCTGCACATCCTGTGGGAAGCTTTCTGCACTGGCATGCAAATCCCGTCGCAAAGCCCTTGCCGTATTCATATCGGTACCAGGCGCCCTGCCCAGCCCCAAATCAATCCGGTTCGGATACAAGGAAGCCAAAGTACCAAACTGCTCTGCAATGATCAATGGTGAATGATTAGGCAGCATAACGCCCCCCGAACCAACGCGAATCCGGCTGGTTCCTGCTGCGATATAGCCAATGGCTACTGACGTAGCAGAGCTCGCGATACCTGGAATGTTATGATGTTCAGCCATCCAAAAACGCATAAAACCGCACGCTTCGGCTTTTTTTGCCAGTAATAATGAGTTGGCAAGCGCATCACCCACCGTTTCACTTTCGTTTACAGGAGATAAATCCAGAATAGAAAAAGGAATCAAATCAATACCTAATTTTCAAAAAAACAAAGCAATAACTTACACTATTTATCTGAAAGCGTCTTTAAAAACTTTTCATCAACAGGGCTTAACAAGCCCCGGCTTCTTGCTTGCAAAATAAGCTCGGGGCGACGCTTCTGAGTTAGCCTTAAGGACATCTGCCGGCGCCAGGTGGAAATATTTTTATGATGCCCTGATAACAAGACATCTGGAACCGCTTCCCCCTCGAAAACCTCGGGGCGCGTATAGTGTGGACTATCCAGCAAACCGGACAGGGACTCGTGAAAAGAGTCCTGCAACGCTGATGCCGCATCATTCAGTACCGATGGCAATAATCGAATCGCTGCATCTATCATGGCTACTGCCGCAATTTCTCCGCCAGACAAGACAAAATCACCCAGTGAAATTTCTTCATCGACGTAATGATCAATAAAGCGCTGATCGATACCTTCATAGCGCCCGCAAACAAAGGCAACACCCCCTGAATTTGCCAGCTCTTGTGCTTTTTGCTGATTGAATGGCCGTCCAACCGGACTTAGCAAAACCACTTTTGCCGGTGGCGCATTTTCTTTTTGACGATCCTGCCGGATATCCTGCACCGCCCTTCTTAAGGGTTCTGCCATCATGACCATACCCGGCCCCCCACCGTAGGGACGATCGTCAACCGTTTGATGAGGATTAGAGGTATAAACGCGGGGATTCCATGTTTTGAGCTGCCAGATTTCCTGCCGGTGCGCCCTGCCCGTTACCCCCAGATCCCGGACTACGGAAAAAATTTCGGGAAACAGGGTAATAACATCTATTCGCATCAGAAGTCTGCCGGCCAGTCTGTTTCGATACGTTTTTGGCGGATATCAACAAAAGGCACGTGCGCCTGCACAAACGGCACCAGAACCTCTGGCACCCTACCTTTATCATCTTTCAGGAAAACCACATCACCCTGTCCATCAAGCCCTTGCCTGGCAATATGAAGGACCGCATGCGCCCCATTATCGGAGACCTCTTGCACCAGGCCCAACAAAACGGGCTCTGATGTACTGGCAGTACTGTAAACAGAGCAACCGATCAAGTCTACCCAATAATATTCATCATCAGATGCAGCGGGAAAAGCGGCACGCGACACAAATATGGACGTCCCCTTAAGGGCCTCTGCCTGATCCCTGTCATCACAGCCATCAAGAAGGGCCACAATGGAACCCGTATGCTCGCGAGCGCGAGAGACATTAACAAGACGATGCGGCTCTTGCTGCACACCCGCACGCGAAAGCCGGGCAAGCCACCACTCTTTCACATTAAGCAGAATACTTTCCTGGGCAGAGTGCGGCTGAATCTTAACCATACCACGCACACCATAGGCCGATACAATACGACCCAGCTCTACAAGATCATCTGGAATTGCCATTAACCTACCCTACCCATTTATGCAAAAACAAAACTCACTCTCAAAAACAAAACGACCGCTAGCCATCGCAAACGGTCGAATCATTTTTTTCTGACAGGAAAACTATCAGGCAGCTGCTTTGGCAGAAAACTCTTTAACCAAACGCTGAACAACAGGTGACAATTGTGCACCATTCTCAATCCAGTAATTTACACGATCAAGAGCGATACGCAGGCCCTCTGTGCCTTCTTTGGCTACAGGATTGTAAAAACCAAGGCGCTCGATGAAGCGACCATCACGACGATTGCGTGAATCAGCAGCAACTAAATTATAAAACGGGCGCTTTTTTGAGCCACCACGGGCTAGACGAATCACCACCATAGGTAGTCCTTTCTGGTAAAATTAAATAACTATGAAACTAAACAAGCAATTATATCAAGATATACAACTAGAATGCAATCTTAATTTTTAAAGTCCGTCAAAAGTACGGCATCAACACCTACTTTTTGCATATAGGCAACAGGCATTACCTTCGCTTAAGGTAATGTACCGCACCAGATTCAAGAATCTCTTGCGCCACCAGCTCATTCTTGGTTTGAGCCGAAAAAGCCTGAAAATCCTTGATCGCATTTTTATCTGTCGTAATGATTCTCAAAACCTGGCCGCTTTCTATTGTTGCCAGTGCTTTTTTAGCTTTAAGGATAGGAAGCGGACACTTCAAACCACTGGTATCCACTTCCAGCACATAAGGATGCTTTTCAGACATACCTATACCTTACCCTCAACCCAGGCACGAACCCCGGCAATAGCCGCATCCAAAGCCTGAAGATCAGTGCCGCCACCCATTGCCATATCGGGGCGGCCACCGCCTTTTCCACCAATTTGGATAGAAACATGAGAAACCAGTTCTCCGGCCTTGATCTTGCTGGTGGTATCGGCGGTTACGCCGGCCGCCACACTGATTTTTCCATCAGCCTCTGCAGCCAGTACAACCACGGCTGTTTTTAACTTGTCTTTAAGCTGGTCGATCATACCGCGCAATGATTTCGGGTCTGCCCCTTTAATAACGGCAGCTAAAACCTTAATGCCATTCACATCAACCGCCTGGGATGACAAGTCGGCACTGGCTGCGGAAGCTACTTTTGCCTTAAGCTGATCAACCTCTTTTTCAAGCAAACGGATATGCTCTTGTGCCTGCCGGGCTTTTTCCACCAACTCGGCCGGATTGGCTTTCAGGGAAGCCGCCGCCTGCTGAACCGACTTATTCAGGTTACGCACCCAAGCCAATGCGTTACTACCGGTAATGGCTTCAATTCGGCGAATACCTGCTGCCACACCACCCTCGGATACGATTTTGAACAAGCCGATATCGCCAGTACGATGTACGTGAGTACCCCCACACAACTCGCGGGAAAAGCCGATATCCAGCACACGCACTTCATCTTCGTATTTCTCGCCAAACAGGGCCACCGCACCACCGGCCACGGCATCATCATAGGACATTAATTGCGCAGTAACGTCAGTGTTGTTAAGAATCTCTGCATTAACAATATCTTCGACCTGACTGATTTGCTCAGCAGTGACCGCTGCGTCATGCGCAAAGTCAAACCGGGTTTTATCAGGATCAACCAATGAACCCCGCTGTTGCACATGCCCACCCAGCACCTGACGCAAAGCCTTGTGCATGATATGAGTTGCCGAGTGATTGCGAATAGTGTGCTGGCGTCGCTCTACATCGACATGCGCATCAAGCGTATCGCCCGTTTTGATGGACCCCAACGTCACGGTACCGTGATGACCAAAAACATTAGACTGGATTTTCTGGGTGTCATGAACATTAAAGTTACTGCCAAAACCAGCCAGAATACCAGTATCGCCTACCTGACCACCCGATT
>Ga0265295_1005188_pt1 | contig 16865 bp, 18 predicted proteins | sample Munlansysbiofilm_FD_192503 | JGI IMG/M metagenome (GOLD analysis project Ga0265295, IMG submission 192503) | Leachate microbial communities from a municipal landfill in Southern Ontario, Canada - Methane capture system biofilm | ecosystem: Engineered > Solid waste > Landfill > Unclassified ...
ATGCCACGAAGTTGTTTCGTTTGTCCTCTCCGCCCTACACATTCCTTTTCGCAACAGCCAACTGCTGGCGGGGTACACTTTTCCAAAATCCGGTCATAAATCCTGCGTTCCCGGATTGTGTAACGATATTATTCCCTTGTTTATGCCGATGGTGCCGAGGCGGTCTTAAGACAGATCCAGCACCATTGACGACGGGTCCCTTACTACTCGAACCCTATAACCCGGAGTATGCCCCTAAAACCTACCCTGCCGGAGTCGAGGGCGTCGCCATTCTTGGTGTAGTTGTCCAAATGAGAAGAACTTTGTTTTAAAAAAATCAAGCACAAAGGTTAAGCACAAAACGACAGTTCTTTTATGCTGATTCCTTTGTACTTAATTCGACGCTGAAACGACGTGGAACACTTCGTCTTTTCACCTCCTTGACGTCTTATTTCACTTCCCATCAAATTTGACCAGTTTTTTTAATCAAAGCGAATCGACATAGTCTTGATCGCTGCTACAACAACCGCTGATGCTATCACGACAATATCAATCCCCATGGGTAATTGAAAAAATAAACTGATTACAAGGTAAATACAACAAACCAGTGTCATTTTTAAAAACACCCTTAAATGTGCACCTGCATAGGCTTTTCTTTTTTCACTGCCAGCTGCTTTTGCTTCCTCAAAGCTGGGTCCGCCATTAATCCAATAGACATATTCCCCGGCATAAATCATCCACATTAAACCATCAATTGCAATCATCATGAACATCAAAATCATTCTAACCTCGGTGCCTGCTCCCCAGGTTATCTGAAATAGCACCTGCAGGATTCGATTAATTACCGTTGGCATTAAGGTACTCACTGCTATGAATACGATCATCCACAGAACCAATGGTTTATAGGTTTTATGATAAGACTGCTGTTCCCTCATTTTTTCTTTTTCTTCGGCTTGGACATTGGCAGTTCCTGATAACTGGCCCGCAACAATTCGGCCAGCCATTCCCGGTCATCCAGCGAATCAATCAAAAACTGTGGCTTGGCACCCGGATATGGCAGTCCTTCTTCAACGGTTGTCAAGTGTTCTTCAATCATGACCCGCCCCGCTTCGGTTTTCTTGAGAAAAAACTGATTATCGCAGATCAGTCCGACAATCTTTTCGTCAAGATAAACGCCATATTCGCCAAACATTTTTTTGCAGCTGATGTTTCCCGCTGCCATTAACTGATCACAGACATAGTCTGCAAATTCCTTACTGGTTGCCATTGTGTCCTCCTAATTAACTTATGATGGTTGTGTTTTAAAAACTCAACGCCTTTTGTCGATTGGTAATGCGTATCTGCATGCTTGCCATCACATCCAATGCCGCCTCGTTAAGGCAGTCGTCATTGCTGGCGACACAACTGGCATCGACAATAATTTCCGCTTCGGGCAGCGCCGCCTTGGCCAGCACGGCATCCGAGATCAGACAAATATTTGACACAACCCCGACCAACTCGACCCGGTCATACTGGTTCGCCGCCAGAAACTCAGCCAGCTCCATCGATCCAAATGCGATCTTTTCGATACAGGTATCAGTATCCAGCCGCAGTTCAGCCACCTTGCCATAAAGTTCCCACCCGTTGGTTCCTTTGATGCAATGAACAACCGGCAAATTTCTACCTTCCTGAGTGTTTAAATAATCGGCTGTATGGGTGTCATAGGTAAACAGAATTTCCTGGCCTTTCTGGCGATATTCCAATATCTTTTGGGCAATCGGCTCCTCAAGACGAACCGCCTGGGGAAAGCCCAGGGCTCCATCAACAAAATCTTGCTGATAATCAATTACAAGTAGAATACTTCTCATCCATTTCACTCTCCTTTATTTATGCCAATCGAATTCATGCCTTTCCAATGGCTTTACTCGCCAATGATTTTAACCAGCACCCGCTTTTCTCGTTTGCCATCAAACTCAAAATAAAAGATCTGTTCCCATTGTCCAAAATCCAGCTTGCCGGCGGTTACGGCCACCACTGTTTCTCTGCCCATAATCGTTCGTTTCAAATGGGCATCGGCATTATCTTCGTAACCATTATGCCGATACTGACTATACGGCTTTTCTGGTGCCAGTTTTTCCAGCCAGATCTCATAATCCTGATGTAAACCGCCTTCATCATCGTTAATAAAAACACTGGCCGTAATATTCATCGCATTGATCAAAATAAGCCCTTCTTTAATGCCACTTTCCGCCAACGCTTTTTCAACATCTTCAGTAATATTGACGAGTCCTCTTCTTCTGTGCAAATTAAAATGCAACTCTTTACGATAAGAAATCATTTTTACTCTCCTTGTTTTTCTATATCCGACTACGTTTCATCATAAAATTCAGCAATTTTTCAAAAGATGTTGATGTCATCAAACTTATAATCTTCCACATTCCCCACAAAAATCTTGTTCCACACTGATGATCGCCCCACAAACGCAGAGCCGTCCATCGCTTTGCACTGCCGGAGCGGCTATTTTTAGCTGATCTTGAATATTCTCACCACAGATATTACAAAACTTTTCACTGTTCTTTTGAATGTTGCCACATGAACAGATCAACGTGCCATCATCAATTTTGGCACCACAATCAGGACAAAACTTATCATTCTTATCCAGTTTTTTACCGCAATCACAGGTTCGTTTAATTTGATTCTGCTTCTCCACCAATTCTTTTTCTTTGCGTAATGATTCGATATTCACATCAAGTTCAGCCACTTTTTTAAAATAGCCCTCCAAGGTTCCCATATTCATGTTGCCGTCCTGATAAAGATCGTATGCTTCTCGACCAAGTACGCCAAACATTTTCGATTTTTCCTTAAGCAACTCGGTAAGTTCGTTTTTGATGGCGTTAAGGCTTTTTTTCCCACTGGCAGCATTTTTCTTACCAACCCCATCTTTGATAATTCCACTCACTGTTTCACCCACCATCTCGCCAACTATGGTGGTATTTTCTTTGATTTTTCCAAATAAAGACTTCACTGGCATAACATACTCCTTTCGATGACACCCTATTGTTCGATCCGCAAGCCTTCTTTTAAGAACTCCGAATATATTTTTTCAATATTAATAAAATGTTGTTCCATTTTCGTTTTAAAACTTTCCTTTAAGCGGTTCTGCTGGTTTTTAAAATTGTTATACTCATGTATCAAGACTTGCTGCAATTTAGTATTTAATTTTTTAGCAAATACGCCGGCGATAATCTTGACATAAATAAAATAGCTCAAAGCGCCAACAACCAAAGGGAGAAAAACGCCTGGTATCAAAAATTTAAAACCATTGGGCAAATTTTCACTAATATAACTTTTAATATCAAAACCAAAGTTTTTTGTAAACGTTCCTAGTTCTTTGATAAAACCGTTGACCATTCCGAGCGTCTCAGTGGTGGTATTGATGATATCGGGATTATTGGCAACCGCATCTACCGTAGCACTCCCGATCATGTAAAGCGAAAACATCATAAATACTACAATGGCCAGTAAAATAACCGCCGGCAATAACATCCAAAATCTTTTTAAACGCACATTTCTGCAGATTGCCTTGTTGATCGATTTTTCCATTGATCCCATGTGCGTACTAAAAAGTACATCTTTGTAGCTGATTGCGTTTCCGTCCCCTTTGATTCGCTGTTCCAGAGCATCCGAATTGCGATCAAAGATATTATAGAGTTCTTTCTCCGATAGTTTTCTTCCATCAAAGTCCTGCTTTGCCAAACCATACTTCAAACGTTCCAGCATAATGGTATTATTATTGACCATCCGATCGGTAAAATTCAGCATCACTTTCTTGGCATCGGCATTGTATGAATCAAGCACATTTTCAAACCAGTCATGCAGTTTTTTGGTATCCCTAATGATTGGCAACATAATCTTGACATCGGTTATTTCAGCGATCTTGCGGTTTAATCTGATTAAGGCCTCATCGATGTCGCCTTGATATGAGTATACTTCATTCCGATTGTCATTGAAGGTTTCCTTCACAATTTGATCTAAATTCTTAAATTTATTCGGTAGCTGATTGATATTTAATTCGCTCATTTCGTTCTCCTCAGTCGTAATGCCGTTGCGTTGCCAATAACATTTCAACGGTTTCCAGTTTTTCTTGCAAATAAGGAAGCTTTTTTTCATCAATATTCGTCAGGGCCCGAAATTTCATAAAAGTGCGATCCATATTTCTTAACTCATCATCAAATACCAAGGTAACCGACTTTGATAACTGATTGTCAACTTCTTGTTTTATGGTTTCAATATCAGCACTGAATTTCTCACGGTGCTGGTCAACTTTTTTCATCATTGCATCATTAAAACCGGCCGCCGCCGCTTTTGGGGATATATCGTAGAGCATCAGTGCACCAGCGCCAGCACCCACACCGGCAACCAGCAGCACCGCTCCAGTTGGCCCTAAAATGACACCCGCAAGGCCGGTGCCGACGGTTTTTGCTAAAGCATACATCGCTACCCCACCGGTTGCACCACCCGTTGTCCCACCGGCTATTGAGGTCGCCAGTACCTTGTTGTCATACTCTTTTTTTTCTTTCCAGACCTTGTCAAAATATTCACCACTGGCGGTGGTTAATGAATGGTTACTCGCTCGTGTTTGGATGATATGGTTCTTTGTCGAAATTACAATATTCGCTTTACTTTTAGAAAGGGTGCCGTAGACATGATTCTCGAGATCCAGATAGACTGGTCTTTCTTCGAGTAAGGTTAAGACATTGATAAATACCTTTTCGATTTCCCACAGGTACGACTTTATCGCTTGTTGGGTCTTGCGTTCGATATTCCGATTCATGATGCTTTTATGGTTTTCATTGACGGCCATCAACCAATGTTCAAACTCGCCTTTATCAGCAAAACTGTTTATTCGATGAGGTGCCAGTTTTTGAATGATCTCCACTTTATAATTGTCAATTTCCAGATTAACTTCTTTGGCAAGTTCGCTAATTAAAGTTTGGATATTCCGGTGGTGTGTTTCCCGGAAAGAATCGATATGAAAATTTATCTGTTTGACAATGTCCAAGTCACATTGAAATTGCTGATATCTGTTATTGAATGCGGTTTTTAGTAAAACGACGGTGTCGTCTGCATAGCTGATCAGCATATTCAGATCGGTAATGTCGTTATCACCATAATTGAGCTGCTCAATTAATTGCCTAAGATGTTGTTTGACTTCATTTAAATCGGTATCCTTTGTTAATTCCGATAGACAAGTCATTATTTCAAGGATGTTTTCTTGCTTTGATAAAGCACTGTTCACGTAAATCCCCCTTCAGATGATAAAACGAAAGCTTATTCTAGATGTGATACCTAAATTTTAAGGCTACTTGAATCGCACGTTTCCAATTATTTAAGATAAACTTAAGAGTTGTAGCCATATATTAACATTTTATAAGCTAATTTTCCATAAAAAATATTTTTCAGAAGTTTTTCCATTTGCTGCAATGGTTTCAGTTGGTGTATACTCAAGGGAGTTACATTAAAAAACACGATCGATTAAAGCAGGTGAAAAATTATGCCAGAACTACCAGAAGTCGAAACCGTTCGCAGAACGTTAAAGAATTTTATTATTGGAAAAGAAATTACGGAAATCCGGGTTCATTACGATAAGATTGTCGTCGGGGATACAAATAATTTTGTGGCGTCGTTAACCGGCCAAACTATTCGGGATATTGATCGGGTCGGGAAATACTTGATCTTTATTTTAGATCGCGATGCGTTTATTTCTCATTTGCGGATGGAAGGCAAATATCATATTGTCGACGCTTCCAAGCCGCTAAATAAACATGAGCATCTTAGCTTTATCTTTAGTGATGGCACCGCCTTACGCTATCAAGACACCCGTAAATTTGGTCGTTTAGAACTGGTGAACAAAGAAAGCTATCGTCACGATTTACCGCTTTGCAAGCTTGGACCCGAACCGTGGGATGCTGATCCTAAAGCGATCTACGCAAAAATACATAAGAGCAGTCTGCCGATTAAAACCTTGCTGTTGGATCAAACCATTATGACTGGAATCGGCAATATCTACGCCAATGAAATCTGTTTCGCGATGAAAATGGATCCCACCACCCCCGGGAAACGGATCAGTAAAAAGCGGGTTGCTGAATTAATCGCCGTATCGAAAGAAATTCTGGAGCAGGCCATTGCCCAGGGTGGAACAACGATTCACTCTTTTGACGCCAATGGTATTACCGGCTTGTTTCAGATGCAGTTACAAGTTCATACCCAAAAAATTTGTCAGCTATGCAATGGCCCCATCACCAAGGAAATGGTTCGCGGCCGAGGTACCTATTATTGTCCGCAGTGCCAGAAAAAGAAGGGTTAGACACCATCGAAAAAGTCGCAGCAGGGATCGCTCTATTCCTGCTGTCATCCTTTTGGCTTCACAATAATTCGAAACCGCTGAAAGAATGATCCCAATGGAAAGAAATACCATATTTATTTTGATTTTCATAAACTTACCTCAATTAGTTCCACTCTTTTTTATTTTATCCCTTCTTATCCTCAATTAACCATCGATTATCGGGATTTTTCGGTTTATCGGATCATTTTATTTTGGGTTTATTTCTTGGCCGACATGCCTTTCATTTTCCCGAAGCACGGCTTTATCGATGGTTCGCGACTTTTTTCCGATCAGTCGCAACAGCGTCAAGATAGCGCCAACAAAACAGATCACTGCGGCCGTCATATAGACAATGCTCATCCCTTTGATAAAGGCGCCATTCTGGCCAACTACATAATCTGTCACACGATAACCCAGCTCCCCACTCATACTGCCGTAAAGCAGAGTGGTAGCCAGGGCAATCCCACCGACCATACCCATATTTCGAACCAGCGCATTGATACTCCCGGTAATCCCCAGCTGATGCCGGCCGACGGTTGACATGATCAGCGAATTATTTGGCGATTGAAACAAGCCCATCCCCACTGATAAGACGACAATAAAGATAACCATGGTCATCAGGGTCGACTGTTCCGTCAAAGTGGACATCAAAAACAAACCCAGACTGATCAGCAGCAGGCCGATGAAGGTTAACAATTCCGATCCGATTTTGTCGGATACATGACCGCTGACCGGTGCCAGCACGGTTAGAATCAAGGGGAAAATCATCATAATCAGCCCCGCCTGTTCCGGGCTATAGACCATCACATCCTGAAGATAGAATGGTTGGATAATGCTGTTGCAGAAAAGCCCCACAAAGGTAATAAAGGCGCAAAAGATACTCAGAGAAAATAATTTATTTTTAAAAATATCCAATGGGATCAGCGGGTTTTCACGTTTTTGCTCAACCAGAATAAAGGCGACAAATGATAGGATCGAGACGATAAAACCAGTTAGGATCAGTGGATTGGCAAAACCCAGACTGGGCACCTGCCCCAGAGCTACAAATAATGGCACAATACTGAGCATAAACAACGCCGCACCCACTACATCCAACCGAACCGTCGCTTTCTTATTGCTTCGCGGCAGCAGCTTGATGGCAAAAAATAAGACTACCACGCCCACCGGAACATTGATCAGAAAGATATATTGCCAACTGGAGACACCCACAATGATCCCTCCCAAACCAGGACCAACCAGTGATCCCAAGGCCACTGATGTGCCAGTAAAACCCAGCGCCTTGCCCCGCTCAGTCGCCGGAAAAACTTGAGTAATGATCCCTTGATTGTTGGCCATCGTTGCAGCAGCACCAACCGCCTGAACAATTCGGGCGCCGATAAGCACCGGAAAGGCATTGGTGATTCCGCAAAGCAGCGATCCCAGCGTAAACAGCGCAATTCCGAAGCTAAAGATCCTGGTTTTGCCCAACATATCGCCCAGTTTTCCAAAGATCAGGATGATCCCGACAATGACAATTAGATAACTGGTCACCACCAACTGAATCTGGGATGTATCAACATCCATCGCCCGAGCCATCTGGGGCAGAGCGACATTGACAATGCTGCTGTCCAGGGTGGCCATAAAGGTCGACATAACCACAATTAGCAAAATCGGCCATTTATTTTTCTGATCGGTTTTTTCCATGGTTTCTCCCTTTTATACGCTATCCAAGTCGTTTTAACCCGGCCGCATCGAGGAGACGATTCACCAGATCGCTGCCGATGCCGATAACGGTTTCCTCATGAGTGAAATCGGTGATTTTTTCGTCAAAAAGAATCGTGACCTGGGCGGGCAGTTCATCGTCGCCATCCCAAAACAGAAATCGGATTGGCATGCAGACAAATGCCATCGCCTGAAACCCGGCGTCTGAATTAGGCAACCGTTCAAAGCCCAGTTTTTCTGCAGCTTCAATCAATTGCTGAGTTTTGCCTTCAAATGCTTTGGCAAAAGGAATCAGGGTTGATTTTTTAAAGGCCGGACTAAACGGCGCTGCACCCCGGAGTTCGTGAAGAGGAATAAAATTCCCGGAATTTCGAGGCGCTTCTTTTGAGAAATAAAATAAGTGATAGATGGCTGATTGGGTATAAAAATCCAACGCTTCTTCTGGTTTATCAACCCGGATGATACTGGCATCGGTTCGGTTAATTTCGTAATCAACACCAAAGTAATTGATCGGAAGATTATTCTCATTGTATCCGGGCAAACCCAGGGCAGCATAGCGTTCTTGGTAATCAAACTCCAGCGCCTTTAATCGCCAGTATTCGCACACTTTTTTGTAATTATCTTGTTCCATGTCCATCTCTCTTTCTTATCTTTCACTTCACAAATGGATAAATGGCATTCATCCACTAAGTATCTTCAATAAATAAGTGTATTAACAATTATATTAGTTTTTTATTTCTCATTTGTCAATAAAAATGACCCTGTCGATCATCCTACCTGTACCAGCAACGCTTCGCCAAATAAATAAAAAAACAGCCGACTGATATAAAGTCGGCTGTTTTTTCTTTGGGTGAGGTGGATGTTATTACCTTAATAATTTAATCTATGAACCTTGAAATAAAGTTGAAAAAGAAAGCTGTCTTCTAAAACTTGATCAAACAACCTTGTCGATCAGGGAAAAATTCCTTTGATTTCTTCGGCATAGATCAACCGTTTTAAGGCGATGATATAGGCTGCCATCCGCAAGGAACAGCGGGATTGTTGGCTTTCTTCAAGGATCTCGATAAATGCGGCCGACATAATTTTTTCCAGCGTTTTATTGACCTGATCCCGATTCCAGGTTAAGATCTGAATATTCTGGACCCATTCAAAATAAGAGACAATGACACCACCGCTGTTGGCAAAGATATCTGGCACCAGTATGATACCCCGCTCTTCTAATAGCGCATCGGCGGCCACGCTGGTTGGTCCGTTGGCGCCTTCAATAATATAAGCGCATTGCAGCTTTTGGGCATTTTCAGCATTGATCTGATTCTCCAGCGCCGCCGGGATCAGCACATCACATTTGCAGGTCAGGACCGCTTCATGAGAAATATGGCTGACCCCCGCTTTCTGATAATCTTTTAAATGCTTACCTTTAATCTCCAAAAACTCCGATATTTCATCAGCATCGAGGCCGTTTTCACAGTAGATGCCGCCGGAAACATCGCTTAAAGCGACTATTTTGCTACCCCGATGATAAAGGATCCGAGCCGCATTGCCACCAACATTACCCATCCCCGAAATCGCCACGGAGACATCCGTGAGCTGCTTGCCATCGCGTTCCAGAATCAGTTTGGTACTGATCGCCACGCCCCGACCAGTGGCTGAATTCCGTCCTTTCGAGCCGCCCAGTTCCAATGGCTTGCCGGTGACAACGCCGGGACAGGGCTTGCCTTTTAACATACTGTAGGTATCGAGAATCCAGGCCATCGTCTGGGCGTTGGTGTTGACGTCCGGGGCCGGGATATCAGTATCGGCACCGATCAGCGGTTCGATGGCAAAGGCGTAGCGCCTCGTCAATTTGCGCAGTTCCCGTTGGGACAAGTTATCAGGATCGACCCGCACCCCACCTTTAGCCCCGCCGTAGGGAATATTGACCACCGCACATTTTAACGACATCCAGGTTGCCAGAGCCTTTACTTCATTGAGGTTACAATCCTGATGAAAGCGGATCCCACCTTTAAAGGGTCCCCGGATATTGGAGTGCTGGACCCGATACCCTTCAAAAACCTGCACTGTTCCATCATCCATTTCTACTGGCAAATATACCTTTGTTTCCCGTTGGGGATTCTTGATAATATCAAACATATATTGATTCATCCCACCAATTTCCATTGCCTCTGTCATCACATCTACCACGTTCAAATATGGATCATAGCATTCTCTCATACAAATATCTCCTGTTTATGATTTGTTGCGGCACATCAACTGAAAACAATCATAAACTTAAAGCATTTACATTGTCAACCATTCAATATAAAACGATGATACTTAATTATTTTAAGTGTATCCACCTAATTTAAAAAGTTTTTTCGCTTTTGAACTTAATTTAATTATGTTACAATAGTGTAACGAACATCCGCTTTTTTACATCAACAATCCATTTTCAATGATTTTCAAAGATGTCAGGAGATTAAAACTATGAAAAACAAGTTACTGGATGCCATCGATCTGCAGATATTAAATCTGCTCCAGAAAAACGGCCGGATCTCAATCAAGGAACTGGCCGCCCAGGTCTATCTTTCATCACCGGCAGTTTCTTCCCGGATTGAGCAATTGGAAAAAAACAACTATATTTGCGGTTATCAGGCGGTGGTGAATCCCATCCAAATGGGCTATCATATCAAAGCTTTTGTCAATCTCGAAGTGGAGCCGGTCTGCAAAAAAGAATTTTATCCCTACATTCAGACCTGCAACAACGTCATTGAATGCAATTGTGTCACCGGTGATTATTCAATGTTGCTGGAAGTTCTTTTCCCCAGCACCAGCGAATTGGATGGCTTCATCGGCGAGCTACAACGATTCGGCCGAACCAAAACACTGATTGTCTTTTCGACTTCGGTGGAGCACCGGGGGATTGAGTTTTCGCTGGTGTAAAGACTTCGCGAACTTTTGAGGTACATTGCATTATCTTTTGCTAATCCCTTGCGACTCTTTACGAGATACCAATTCAGAAGCGATCTAAGAAGACTTTTTCGATTCATTCTGCAGTAGCTTATTTAAGCAGCATCTTATTTACCACATTAATCAGCACCACGGCACTGGTCAGCTATTACCATCACTGAAGCTAAACCACTGGTCATCTTTGGCGTCTCTGCCAAATTTAATTTGACTCCCGGTAGTTGTTCACGATCTGCTAAGGTGCTGTCAAAGACATCAATTTTTCGCGACATATTTTTATCCTGATTCGAATTTTGTATAAAAAAAGCGCCCTCCTCATCTCAATCAGAGACGAAAAGGGAGCTTTCCGCAGTACCACTTTCTTCATACAAGCGACTGTATGGACTTTATCGATGCCCTTTATTCTGTCTTTGGCTACTGCATTTTTTTCTGAATAATCATCGGGAAGTGCCTAACTGAACATGTCATCTCCGCTTTTGAACCCAAAAGCAGGATGAAAATCAAATTTTACAGCGCCGATTGCGATATCGTTTCCAACCGCTTTTTTTATCCGGGCAATACCGTCATTTCCAAATCCGGCACATAACTCTAACGCGTTACATCCCTTTGCCACCATTTCCACGGCCACTTTTTCTGCTTCGTCATAGTCCGCACAGCCGACGACATTCATATTAATTTCTTCTGATGGAATAAAGGCTCTGTTGATTTTCGAATCCAAACCAGGGGCTACATAAATAAATGCACATTCAAATTTCATGTTTATCCTCTTTTCTGTAAAATAAGTTTATTCAATTGAAAAACTATATCACAAATTTGTCGTCGCTGTCAAATACTATCCACACCCTTTCCACCGTCTAATCAGTGCCAAAAAGCGGATATCCAGCACCTTAGCTCTTGATCTTCCCGGTTATGCTTCGCTGGCCTGTTCTGCCCAAACTGAAATCGATCCTGGCGCACATAAAAATACACCGATCCCATCCTCATTAATTGTCACCGTTTCTTCCCGATTACCTAAATAGTCGACATAATCTTTTCCAATATGTTGTTTCCCGATGTACATATCTTTATAACCTTCGTCACTATTTGTCAGTAAAACGGCCATGCCCCCGGGATGCTCTTCGTCACCTTCTCGGGTCCAGCCGATACAGTTGGGATGATCTAAGTAATCCTTTTGTTTGCCATAGGCATAATTCATCCGTAAAGATAACAATTTATCAATTAAATCCTGTTTTCCCTGAATCGGATTTTCTCCCGAAATACCATAGTAGTCTCCATAAAAAACGCACGGCAACCCGCTTTCACGCAATAATATCATCCCATAAGCAAGTGGCTTGAACCAGTCATCTACCCATGATTCGAGGGCTTGTGATGGTTGCGAATCATGATTATCGACAAAGGTTACCGCTTTTGTGGGATTATTCTCCATCAATGTATTATCAAACATTTTACTCATATCGAAACTGTTTCCGGATTGACTTGCTTCGGAAAAATTCATATGTAACGAAACATCAAACAAATCCACATTGCATGCTGTCTCGACAATATAATCTTCCAATGTTGAGTAGTTCGGCTTCCAATATTCGCCCACCACATAAAAATCATCACCCTTTTTTTCGCGGATATTTTTAATAAACTCATCAATAAATTGACTATCAATATGTTTAACCGCATCCAAACGAAAACCATCAACGCTCGTTTCATTGACATACCATTCACTCCAACGTTTTACCTCATCTTTTACATCAGGATGTTCATAATCAACATTGGCATACATCAGATAATCATAATTGCCATATTCAGAGTCGACCTGATCATTTTCCGCCCAACCTTTAGCGATTCCTTTAATCATATAGATCGCCTTTTTCCCATTTTCCTGATTAAAATCGGTTCCTGAAAAATGGGTCCAATTCCATTCGAATTGAGAGTATTTGCCCTGTCTCCCGGGAAATATAAATTTTGTCCAACCCTCAATATCATAGGCATCGGAAATTTTTTTTTGGCGATTATTCGGATCGACTTCATAAGCCGGAAAACGTTCGCATTCATCTGCCCCGGCTTTATGATTTAACACCATATCAGCAATTGCTAAAATGTCCTGATCATGCAATGCCTTAATCGCTGTCAAATATTCTTCTTTTGTTCCGTATTTTGTCCGGACTGCCCCCTTTTGATCAAATTCACCCAAATCATACAGGTCATAAACACCATAACCAACGTCATTCGTTCCCGTTGCTTTGGTTGCCGGGGGCATCCACACTAAACTAATCCCTATTTCTTTTAAGTGTTTTGCATCATCTTTCAATCTTTGCCAATGTTTACCATCATCTGGCAAATTCCATTCAAAATACTGTATCATTACTCCGTTTTTACTCATTTATTTTTCCTCCTATTCTTATTAACATGTATCAGTTGAATTAAAAAAATTAAACTGACAATTGCGCAATGTGCAGACGAGGGTCTGACCCCTTGGTCATCACAAATCGCCGCTTGTTAAATATTTAATTCAACTTCTATCGCATGAATATGCTGCCATAAAGAGCTTACATTTTCTTCGCATTATTTTCCCTACCGTTGCTTAGTACCCAAAACAACTGCGAATAATAGTAAGTTTCCTTTAAAAATAGGGGTCACCAAGAAAACGATACTGATCGCTTCAGTTTATGTGATCTTTCGTTATCTGACCTTCTTAAACAGCGACGCCTTCAAAAGCCAGTAAAATAGCAAAAAATTTAGCCGCTCAGGGCTGAATCTGATATTTATCAGATCAACGCTCTGGCGGCTTGCTTATTAACAAAAACGGCGATCAATAATCCGAACGCTTTTTTTCTCGGAGCGGGGCAGCGATCCAATCGAACCTGCCATAGGAATGATGCTTAAACCAATTCGCGATTTAAACTGCCGTTTCACTTCGGCCTCAACATCATGCTTATCAACCCCACTCACGATTTCAAAGGCCAAAAAAACACAGTCTTTTCCATCCTGATGATCGACGGTGGCCAGATATTCACTGCTGACGCCGTCGACGGTTTTTAGCAACTGATCAATCTGCCCGGGATAAATATTGACCCCCTTGACCTTGACCATGTCATCAGTTCGACCGATGATCCGGTCATGTCGGGGATGCTCAGAACCACAAGCACAGGGACCGGGCATAAAGCGGGTGATGTCGTGGGTCCGGTAACGTAACAGCGGTGCCCCTTCTTTCTTGAAGGTGGTGATCACCAGTTCCCCGTAGGCCCCTTCCGGCACTGGCTTCAGGGTTTCCTGATCGAGAATTTCAAAATACAGGTAGTCTGACCAATAGTGGAGCCCGTTATGCTGGCTGCAGTCGATCGAAATACCGGGACCATAAATTTCAGTGAGTCCGTAAATATCGAACAGCTCAATACCCAGCTCCGTTGCAATCCGGTGGCGCATCTTATCACCCCAGCGTTCCGAACCGATAATCCCCCGTTTTAAATGAATTTTATCACCAAGCTTCTGATTGGCCACTTCTTCAGCCAACAGCAGGGCATATGAGGAGGTCGATGCCAGGACCGTCGCTTTTAAATCAACCATCATCTGCAATTGCTTCTGGGTGTTGCCCGGACCCATCGGAATCGCCATCGCCCCCATTTTTTCGGCTCCGGCCTGAAATCCGATGCCGGCCGTCCAGAGACCATAGCCGGGGGTAATTTGAATCCGATCCTGATTGGTCATCCCGGCATAGCGATAACAACGGGCAAACATTTCCGCCCAGTCAGCCACATCCGTGGCGGTATAGGGAATGATCACCGGTTGACCGGTGGTTCCCGATGAGGAATGGATCCGTACCACTTCGCTGTCGGGCACTGCCTGCAAACCAAGCGGATAGGCGTTACGCAAATCGCCCTTATCGGTAAAGGGCAGCTTTTCAAAATCAGCCATGGTTTTAATATCATCGGCCACAATCCCTGCTTCCTTAAAACGTTGCTGATAAAAAGGGCTCTTTGCTTCCAGCCGCTTGACCAGACTTTGTAAATTTTTTAATGTTTCCATTGGCTTCTGCCTCTTTCTTCTAAAAATAAAAAGACCCATCCTCTTATTGATAACAATAAAAGGATGGGTCGAAATAACCCACGGTACCACCTTTATTCGCAAGCCCGGTTCCCGGTCTGCGCACTTAAATAAACAAATGCCATCACATCTGCCATCTTCTAACGCTGATGAAACGTTGTGAAATACTCAGGCGCCGCCCTTTCCTCACACCCTCAGGTGCCCATTATGCCAGTCCGCTTTCTATCAGGCTTCCACCACCCCCGACTCGCTTTAAATGCGCTGCTAACTTTACTCCACCATCACCGGTTTGTTTTATGAGTATAGCTTTTATTTTTATTTTTGTCAAGACCATCATTTGATGATCCCATTTTCAATACACACCGCCAGATTCATTTTCTTATCGCCGACCGCATCAAAATGAATTAAAGCAATCGCACCATCACGTTCCAGAATAAGCCCTGCGCCAAAACGCTGATGGCATACCACCCGTCCTTGTTGATAGTCACTCAAGTCGGTGGTGGCTTCGTTTAATTGCCAGCTATGGTAATCCGGACGTTTCCCACCGGGAATGCCAAAACCTTGACGGCTGCGGGGCGGCCCGGATATTTTTTCCGGTTGGGATTTTTTCTTTGGCAACCCGTCAATTAAATAGCTGATAAAAGGCGAGGGGTTAATCTTATTTTGACGACTTTTAACACAGACAAAGATCAGCTCCTGTTTGGCCCTCGTGGCGCCAACATAAAAAAGTCGGACTTCTTCAGCGTAGGCCTTGTGATCGTCGGGATCATTGGCGGCATTGGGGATCTGCTCTGCGGTGGCGTCAATGATAAAGACCTTTTCAAATTCCAGACCCTTGCTGGAATGGAGGGTCGACAGGGTTATCCTGGGAATTTTTCCTTTATTGATGGGCGGCTCCTGAAGTTTTTCGGCCAGCCTTTCCAGTTTATTAAAAAATTCTGAAAAATTGGAAACTCGGCCAGCAAGAATATTCAAAACCGACAGCTTTTGTTCCAGGTTTTGTTCAGACTGACCAGAGCTGATCCGGAAATTCAAATAAGAGCGATACCCTAAATCATCGAGAATCATCGCTAACCCTTGTGCCGGCGATACCGTTTTTAATTTCTGAAAACCCGCTTTCAGATCTTTTAGCCGTTTAACCTGCCAAGCCCGGTCATCGCTGCTTCTAATTAACGCATCAAAGACATCTTCGCCGGGCTTGAGCTGATTGCCAAGCTGCTTGATGGTTTCCCGCGAGATGGCCGCATCAATCTTGTAATAGACCTGGGTAAATAGATTGAGATCACCGGGATTATTGGCAAACTGATAAAAAAGATGAATATCTCTGATCAGAAAATGACTGAAAAATTGCGGTTGGTGTTCTTTGATATGGTAAGCAATTCCCTCCCGATCAAGCAAATCGACCAACGGAATGGCCGACTCGTTATTACGGTAGAGCACTGCTATTTCTTTGCCTTCCCGCCTAATTGCGGCGATGATCAACTGGTATTGGGCTTCACTGGATTTGACCCATTCACGGGCAATCGGTACACCATTGTCATCCCGCCCCTCGGGAACAGCCATCTCTTTTTGATAGCGCTGGTGGTTCAGCTTAATAAAGGCATTGGCCTTCTCAACAATCTGTCGGGTGCTGCGGTAATTGGTTTCCATCAAAAGCACCTCGCCCTGAGGCCAGGTCTCTTTAAACGATAGCAGCGATTCTGGAAAGGCACCCCGAAAACCGTAGATGCTCTGATCTTCATCCCCCACCATAAACAGATTACCGCTTTCTCCAGCTAATAGCTCAATGATTTTAAACTGAATTTTCGAGGTATCCTGAGCTTCATCCAAATGAATATAGGGG
>Ga0265295_1005189_pt1 | contig 16861 bp, 14 predicted proteins | sample Munlansysbiofilm_FD_192503 | JGI IMG/M metagenome (GOLD analysis project Ga0265295, IMG submission 192503) | Leachate microbial communities from a municipal landfill in Southern Ontario, Canada - Methane capture system biofilm | ecosystem: Engineered > Solid waste > Landfill > Unclassified ...
TAATCCGATGCTTCTACCTTAACAATCGCATGAAGACTTTTACCCGCACTATGAACTAAGCAAGCGATGGGTAACTCGTACTTGCGATAAATTGCATCTTGTTCTGAAACAGGAATGGTATCGAACTCAACTAAAGCATAGGTAAATCGAGTGATGTTTTCATTCTTAACGCCTGACGCATCGACTGGATTAAACCTTATCCAAGCACCACATTCGTCTTTCCAATCCCCCACGACAGCACCGATATCATCAGGATGTTTTTTAAGTAAGTCGATCAACTCCTTAGCTGTGCGATCATACTGACCTTTACCTGGTTTCCATTTGCCTTCACTGTCTTTCCATACATCGTTAGTTACATAGCCAACATATTCATCATCTTTGAATAGAGTTTCAAGATAAGTGATGAGTTGTTCAGTTGGTTTCTTTTCAGATTTTGGATCATAGATCATACCATCACCATCGTATTCAATAATATCGTCCCATTCCAAAAAACCACCTCGAGGTTCCCAACCAGAATCTTTGGCTATTTTAATAATGGTTCCACCAGCAGTGGGATTAGAGGAGCCGTTAAAGCTCCTCCATTTCCTTTCGCACTCACCGGTTTTATAGCGTGAATCGTTTTTACTCCACTCATCCCATACTGAAACGTCATATCCTTCAGCTTTCAATGCCATACCGATAATCAGCCATTCATCATAGGTTGTGTTTGATACTTCAATGTGTTTTAAAGCTTCTACGATATTGTCCATTTAAATCCTCCTATGGTTGATAGCTTGGTGCACTGACACCTCTTGGTAACATCCATCTGTTTTCTGCGATGCGAGTAATCATTTTGCTAGCAGCATCAAATGCCCACATACCCACATGAATGAAACCATAGCGTTCCAAGAAACGAATTTGTTTTGGTGTTGCGAGTCCTTCAACTTGTCTGTTCTTAAGTTTTTCAATCAGTAAGCTTGCCAATCCACAGTTCGAAACTGAGTCAGGGTAGATACCATGACGCTCCAGATATTCAAGTTGTCTTGATGTTGCAGGTGCCATTTCCCAAGCGAATGAAGGTTCATAATTTGCCAAATCTTCAGCAGCAATAGAAAATGCATATTGAATTGGATCGACAAGTTTTTGTTGCTTTCTACGCATAGCTGCGAGTTCTCTAGCTAGAGCATCTTCACGTTCTTTGATAGCATCGTTTTCTGCTTCTAGTTCAGCGGAGAGTAAATCAATACCACTTTCTCTATCCATCATCTTCTGGTCGATGCGTTTAGCAAGGTCAGCGTCTTTTGAAATGAGAGCTGATGGTCTACACAAATCGTGACGTTCAGTCATCCATAGAAAATCTAGCAAGAGGAGTTCTTTCTTGTTTGGTGAAAGTCGCATGCCACGACCGACCATTTGTTGATACAGACTTCTGATTTTGGTAGGTCTTAGCACAATAATGCAATCCACCGCTGGGCAATCCCAACCTTCAGTAAGGAGCATGGAATTACACAACACATCGTATTCACCAGCTTCAAAGTTGGCTAGGATTTCATCTCTGTCTTTGCTATTACCGTTGACTTCAGCTGCCTTAATTCCATGTAAATTGAGTAACTCACAGAACTTTTGAGATGTCTTCACTAACGGTAAGAAAACGACCGTTTTTCGACCTTTACAGTACTTCAGCATCTCAAGTGCGATTTGATTTAAGTAGGGTTCTAGTGCTGAACCAATTTCACCCACAGCGTAGTCACCATTCGATACTGTAACGCTATGGATATCCAGTTCGAGTGGTATCATCTGTGCTTTTACAGGGCAGAGATAACCCTCTCTTATGGCTTGATGAAGGGAATATTCATAGGCTTTCGAATCGAAGAATTTCCCTAAACTTTTCTGATCGGAGCGATCAGGCGTCGCAGTCACTCCCAGCACATTTGCCCCTTCAAAATGGGTCAAGATGCGTTGGTATGTGTCGCTCATGGAATGATGAGCTTCATCGACGACAATCGTCTTAAAGTAGTTCTTCGCAAAGCCGATCAATCTTTTCTCTTGAGATAATGTTTGAACGGATGCAACTGTTACTTTTTTCTTTGAACCAATGGAGCTGGACTCAGCCTTTTCCAAAGCTGAATCCAATCCACTAGTCTCCATTAACTTGACAGACGCTTGAACGAGCAATTCACCACGATGTGCCAGGATGAGGGCTTTACTACCATCTTGAGTCTCTTCTTCAACAACCTTTGAAAATACAACTGTCTTACCGGTTCCTGTAGGTAAAACTAATAGCGTCTTTTGCCTGCCATCTTTCCACTCATTTCTAATTGCTTGAACAGCTTCGTTTTGATAAGGTCTTAGTTCCATGATTGACCTCCTGATAGGAATTTGACATAATCAGCTAATATATCCCACCTATCTAGGTAGATATCGTACTTGCTGTTGTTGACGCCCAAACTGATTTGGGTATTATTTACTACATTCGAACTTGGTACAATGAATGTTTTTACCAATTCGTCGTTATCACTTAATGCAACTAAAATATAAATGTCGCAAGTTGCATATCTTTTGCCTGTTCTAAAAGTATAGAAATTTCCTTCTTTACCTCTATATAAATGACTTGATTTGACATCAACTTTTAGACAGTCATTTATTAATAGATCATATGGAAAGTTCTGTGACATTTGAGTTACTTGATAACCTTTTTGCTCAATGATTCGTTTAAGAACTCTTTCATATTTTTTACCTGTTGTAGTTTCTGATTCTTTGATTGAAAGTCCTAATTTACTAGCTAAGCCGTACCAGCCGCCACCTCTCCGAGAGATGGCAGCCGATAGAGCATTGCTTTTGGTAAATTTGACACATTCTTCTCTAGTAGGCATTCGGTCTAGTTTTAATCCGGATACAACTTGCAACACATGTTCTTGTATCAAATCATCAGACCATTTAAATCCGTGTGTGTATCCCATAATCTACCTCTGTACGTTTTTATTTCGAGAACGATAACTCTTAATTAAAAGGTAGATCGTCAGGAAGAAAGTTTTCTTCGTTGTAATCGATGAAACGGTCGACATCATTGACAAATTTCTCTTCACCATTTTGATTGGTGTAGGAGCGTTGCTTGAAATGTGCTCTACCTTTGGAGCCAATCACTTTATTCCAATCCATCGTCAACTTCTCGCCATGTTTCTTTTGACCGATACTTCTGAAGAAAGCTGAAATACGCCATTCAAGAGTGCGGTATAGAATTAAGTCAAACTTCACTGATGTCGTACCTTCTTTTGATTCTACTTGAACGGTGATGGTCGCCTTATTGCATGCAGGTATTTTTGGTCCACCACTAAATCTTCCACGTTCAAAGTGTGTGACAGTAAAGTTGTAATCACCCTCAGGCAATAACACATACTCCTGTCCATCGGTTTCAATCGAGTCATTCCAATCCATTAACATATCTTTGTTTTCCATCATGATTATTGTTCTCCTTTATTATTTTTGATAGATTCGATGATCTTCTTCCAATTTGGGATAATCCATCTAGTGATGAAATCGTCCGAATAATTGGCAATGGGTTCTGTTTCTTGATAGTGTCCTTTGGCTGCAACTACCTTTTGAAGGTCTGCTTCAGTGATACTTGCTTCCACCATCATCTTGTTCAGCTTTTCGACAACTGCTACGCTTGTGATTTCTCGTGGGTCAGGAAATCGTACGACATCTTTTCTGGGTTTTACATCTTCGAATAGGTGTTGAATCGATGCGAAGTTGAGCTCTAACTCTTCTGGCAAATTGAATCTGTTTTTTGCGTCATAGGTAGGGTTATGTGTGGTATATAAAACACGTTTTCCACCTTGAGCTTTTTTGGAGTTGTTCTCAGTCGTGACAACATAAATCTTGTAATTCACAAAGAATAGAGCATCACACCATTCCTTGATGAGCGGTGCAACTTGTCTGGTGAGTTTCATCTCATAACGGTCAAAGGCACCTTGCTCCTCCGGTAACTCGAATTTTCGTGGTTTTGCATGAGCAGTAATGACAACGTTGATTCCAACTTCGATGATTTGATCTAAAAGTGTGAGCAGTTTCGAGTATTCATCAAGCAAATAGACATACCCTTTACCAAATCCAAAGTCCTCGATATTGTTCTTTCGGTATTTCTCACATACTGCGTTAATACACAAGAATTCTGACCAATCCGCAGTATCGAGTATGACTGTCTTACAGATGGTTGGGTTATCATAGATTTCCTTAACAATAGCGATGAGTTCATTCCATGACTTATTACATTTGATACGTCTGATGTTTAAATTAGATGTGCCACCTTCGGTGTCGATAAATAGTGGGTCAGGGAACTGACTAGCAAAGGTTGATTTACCAATGCCCTCTGGTCCGTACACCACGATTTTCAGTGGTCGCTTTTCTTTTCCTTCAATGATGTTTAGCATTTGTTTATATCTCCTTCTTCAATAATGGTGATCTCTTCACGAGGGTCGGTCTTGGGTACTAATACAATGGATCCAGATTGCATAGTGATGTATGGTCCAATCAGTTCGTTGAGCTTGTCTTTTCCTATACGCTTTGTGAGCTCCGTGATGCCTGCTACTTTTCTAGGAGCAAATGGGTCAATACCTGATGCTTCACAAACCTTAACTACGGAATCTTCGTCTGCAATTTTTCTTGATCCTTTGGATTGAACGAGCTTGTAGTTTGACCACTTATGTCCATTCATGGCTTTCTTAAGAGCGAACTCTTTGATGTCTTCTGCAAATTGAATAAGTTCATCAAGATTTGGTAGGAATAGTTCAATCTCGGCATCCGTCAAAGTAGCTGCAGGTTTCTTAATCTCTTTAATGACTTCAAGATTGGTTTCTGCCCGTTTAGCACAGATGGCTTTTCCTGCACAATAGTGACAATACTTCCCAACCTTCGCTTCTGGGCTATCGGCTTTCGTTCTTTCAACAGCTGGAATCAATACGTTGGATTCAAACTCGAGTAGCTTCTCAATCGGCATTTCATACTCATTTGTGTTGTTAATCACCGGTTGATAAATGACGAGTCTTACCTTTTTCACTGGATATATATCCTTGAAAGCCTTATAGAAATAGAGAGCATAGATACCAAGTTGTGAATTGAACTGACCAGTCTCGCTATCAAATGTATACACAGGACCCCGACCAGTCTTTAAGTCAATCACTGTGAGTGTGCCGCCATCCACAGATGAGATCATGCCGCAGTCTAGCGTGCCACCAGCATCTTCATCAAAATCCATGTCTAGGTGTTGTTCGATAACGATGAGAGGTTCATCATCAGATCGCTTTCTCTCAAACTCGATCGCTTGGATGACAAAGTCTGCATACCCATCAGCGATTTCTTGCATTTCTTCTGAATACATATCCAGCTCTTTGATGACATCCAGGATTGATTTGACCTCATCATCATAATTAGCCAAATCAAGTGACTTACTGATGAGTGCCGCTCCCAGTTCATGACACTGTGTTCCGAATTCAGCTTGTGGATTCGTCTCCTGGCTTGACCCATCATTCAGCAAGGTGCTAAGTGGACAGTTCAACCAAGTATTACTTTTGCTAGGGCTGTACTTTCTACTATGAGTTTTTGGTGCCAGCATTTTTCTCACCTACACTTTCATGGATTTCGATCCCTGTTACAGAATCACTTGGAGCAATGATCAAGACTCGATTTTTCTTACCGAATAACTTATTGAACAGTTTTTTCGGAAAGTGCTCGACCACTGACTCAATTACGTTGTTGCTCACATCGTCTTGGTCTACCAAGTTGATGCGAACCTTGTGCTTTTTGTCTCGCATGGTTCAACCTCTTTCTAGAAGGGCTCTTTGCCTTCTATATCTAAGTCCGCACTTTTTGACCTAAAGTTCGGGTTTTTCAGAAAATTGTTCTTTTATTTTTTTATTGAGTGTTTTCACACGTTCTGATACGGTACTTTTGGAGAGTCCTAGCTCATCACATACCTCAGATTGCTTTAATCCTTGAATATAGAAAAGGTCGAATATCTCTTGCATTGATTTAGGTAAGGTATTAACGTACTTGTGGATCAATTCGAGTTTGTCTTCGTAATAATCAGTATCTTCATCATGTGCGAGTAAAGAAGCTTCATATAACAATTTGTTCTTGTCTTCTTGAGCATTCTCATCATCGCCAAAAGCATCAAGATTGATGATTCTCTTGGGTATGTCATAAGGATTGGGTTCATCTGGATGTTCAGAAGCCCACTTTTTCTTATTGGCGATGCGTGCTTGTCGTTCTTGGTTGTCTTCGCAGTTGATGTACTTAAGGTCTGCTCTTACTTCAGCATCATCCATTTGATGCAACAGCTTGATTGAGATTTCTGTAATCGTTTCATCGATTTGAATCTCTCTATGACCTGTTGCTCGAATCGTTGTTAATACTCCTGGTTCTAGGATTACCTTGTCGCCATTATCAAAGAAGTAAGTATAAGTCGTTCTTTTCGAAGCTGTTGTTTTGCGTAATTTCATAAAAAATACCTCCGTTCAGATTTTTTTGAAATCACTGAAAGGAGGTACCGTTATTTTGCAGAAGTGACCATTTTAAGGCGTCGCAAAAAGAAAGGTTAATTTAATAACTCCATTTCAGATTGCAGCTTTTTCCTCGCAAAGGTCTAATCTGCTGTATTAAGTTTGTGATGCGTTTTTGCGAACACCCAGTCTAGAAATGGGCAAACACATCAATATCGAACTTGAATTTCGCAAGCTCAAACTAATAATTTGAATTCGTGCTTTTTGAATACCAAGTTTTTTGATATAATAAAGGAAAGATTACATTTCCAAATATTATATCTGTATTTTAAATTATTATTAATTTCCATATAGGAGTTACTCGGAGTGCATATCCAGCTCCGCTTTAAGGAGGTATCACAAAATGAAACTGAGTCATTTTTTTTCAATATTAGATCAATATTTGAATTATAAAGTAATAAGTGGTTCAGGCTCAGGAAAAACCACTATTGGGGATAAAGTAAAAACATATTTAAATGCTTTTATATCACCTCTAACGAGTGAAAATCCCCTTGATGATTTAAGAGATGATTTTTGTCGTAAAATTTTCAATGGTTCTGAACAACTCCCTTTAAAATACGCCTCGTTCATAAAAGCAAATATTGACTTCATGACTTTTGAAACTTTCTGTGAAGACCTTTCGATTGATGCTAGGATGGGGATGATTTCACAATTTGCTTCTTCTCGTTTCATTATTGACATTGATAATTTTGAACAAGGAATCACAGGAGTCCTAGATACAATTTTGTACTATATTATTAACTTCCCGCCATCAACCTCTATTCGCGGCTCTACATTTTTAGGTGGGAGGAAGGTTATAATTGGTGGAAAAACTGTTGATTTACTTCCTGAATTAATGCCAACAGCAGAAATTGAACTGAATGAAGTTCCTTATATTGAAGCTCTCCTACGAGTCTATTCACAATCAGAAAAACTTGGACCAATCTCAATGGATGACCTTAAAACTATGCACCCAAGATACACACAGCATTTTAAATTTCAAAGAGAAAACTACTTCAGTGCTGAAAGTGTATTACACCAAATTAGAGATATCTATATTGATGGAGAACTTGAATTCAATAATGCAAAAAGTGAAGCTCTATCAGGAATTCAAACTACCATATTAGAAGTATGCAAAAATGCTCTCGAAAGAGTCGATAACACTATGAAACATGTAACAGTAGTCTCGTTCAGTAAAAGCTATTTAATGAGAAACAATAATGGCTTAATTGGACCTAAAGAAAAACAAGGTATGGTTCATATGCTGGTAAACGATGGAAAGATTGAATGGGTGGTTGATTATGACACAGATATTTAATTCAGAACTTGAGGTTAATCTAAGAATTTTAACAATATTAGCCGTCATACGGGGTTCTGTTTCTATAGATTACATAACGACTATGGATTTGTTTACAACATATGGTAAGAATTATGGATTTACGCAAGAAAACCTTCATGGTGATAGTTCGTATAATTTTAGTGAAATAGCTTCACGTCGAACCCTAATCAATCGCTCTATAAAGAGCTTAGTGACAAAAGGATTAGTTAAAGCAGAGAAAAGCACTCATGGTTTCTTTTACTCTATTAACGAGGATGGTAGAAATATTTGTAACTCATTGGATACCGATTATCATCGTAAGTATAGTGAGACAGTTAAAACCATAATTCAGAAAACACACGGTCTTTCAGATGCTCAATTAGTCAGATATGCTACAAAAAAATCCATAAATAAGGAGTAGTTACAATGGGAAGACTTCATATAAACAAACTTATAATTTCAGGAATCAAAGGTGTCTCAACCGTTGATTTTGGTGAACGCTTAACATTGATAACAGGGCCATCCGACACAGGTAAATCTTATATTTTTAAGTCGATTTATTATTTACTTGGTGCGGACAAAAATAGTTTTCCTTTTGATCCTTCAATTGGATATGACACGGTATCGATGGAGTTAAGAAAAGGGTTATCGAATGTTATTGTTAAGAGAAAAATTGGTGATTCAACGATAAGCGTCGTTGATGAAACAGGGGAATCCACATATAGGACAAAAGGTAAGGAAAACAATATTAGTGATTTTTATTCTGAGTTGTTGGATATTTCACCTTCATTAATGATTCCGTATAACTCTGATGGTCAGACACAAAGATTCTCACTTAGAACACTTAAGTCTTTGTTTATGATTCGTGAAGATAATACTGAAACAGAAAATCCCATTTTGTTACCTCCTCAAAACCAGGGTTCTACTGCGTTTTTTGCCGGTTTACTGTACATTCTTTATGAACAGGATTTTTCTGAATATGATGCTAACGAAAATAAGAAATCGAAAGCAGCAAAAAAAGCTGCCGTTCAAAAATACATTCTTGGTAATAAAGAAAAACTTCAGGCTAAAAAAGGAGATTTAGAGAAACTACTTAACAATAACCAATCAGATCTTGAAAATATCACTAATTTAGTAGATAATCTCCAAAAAGAACTTGAAAATACGAATAAAATGATTAGCGACTCCATTAAATCTACTAGAGAATATGGAAACAAAATAATCAATGTCGAGGATCAAATAAGAGGGAGAAATCTTTTACTTAGTAGATATAAAGCACTGGAATCACAATATATTGCCGATATAGAAAGGTTAGGCTTTATAGTTCAGGGTCAAAGCATAATTCACAAACACGAAACACCTGTTTTTTGTCCATTCTGCGATAATCAAATGGATGAAAAACAAGAAAATTCGTACCTTGAAGCTTCTCAAGCTGAGGTAAAAAAGATTTTAACTAATAGTGAAGACCTTTCACTAACCATAACTGATGTTAAAACAGAAATCGCTAATTTAACTATTGAGCTTGAACAATTGCAAACACAAAGAAATACAATTCAGGACACTATCAATAGCGATTTAAAGCCTCAAAAATCTTCAATAGTACAAAAAATCGAGAAATATACATCATTTATACAAGCAACAAATGATTTGCAATTGATTAACTCAATATTAGAGAGTTATGATAATGATCTTATTAATCTTGATCAAACCGTAGATACTCCTACACAATTCAAACCTAAAAACTTATTCCCGTCTGATTTTGTTACAAAAATAAGTGAAACTTACCTATCATTGCTTAGAAAGTGCAACTTTAATCCAATCGAGTCAGCAGAATTTGATATGTCGTCATTCGATATTAAGGTAAACGGTGTAGCAAAGAAAACACATGGTAAAGGTTATAGAGCTTTGTTAAATTCATTACTTGTTCTCTCCTTAAGAGAGTATATAAATGAGAACGCTATTAAAAATCCACACTTTTACTTAATTGATTCTCCACTGCATGGTTTAATAATGCCTAACGGAATCGAGCAAACACAAAATGTTCGAAAGGGATTTTTCGACTATCTAGTTGCTAATCATGGGGAAGATCAAATAATTATCATAGAAAACATCGACAGGGGAGAATTACCTTCAAACATAGATTCCATACCAAATGTAAAATTAATAGAATTCACTCAACAAGAGGATAAAGGTAGATATGGTCTGTTAGATGGAATCAAAAAAAATTAGGAGGTCATCATGATAAGTTATAATAAATTATGGAAGTTGCTAATTGATAAGAATTTAAACAAAAAAAAGCTTATTGAGCTCTCTAGTGTTAGTTCTTCTTCAATCGCAAAGATGACTAAAGGCCAGAACGTGACTACGGATGTTCTTTGCAAAATTTGTCAAACTTTGAATTGTGATTTTAAAGATATAATGGAGTATATTCCAAATTAGTTACCGATTCAATAATAGTAACAACGAATATCAGGAGGTATGAGAATGTCAGAAATTAACCTATTTGAATTAATACCAAGTGGCCAAGCTAATGAAGTTAATAGTTCTTCTTATTACATCGAGAAGAAATTACAATCCATAATCGAAAAGAATATGCACACTTTCTTTGGTGTCAGATTTGTAGAATCAGAGTATAGAATTGATAACGGTAGAATTGATAGTCTTGGTATAGATGAAAATAATAATCCAGTAATATTCGAGTATAAACGCTCATCAAGTGAGAACGTAATCAACCAGGGACTATTTTATATGGACTGGCTAGTTAGCCATAAGGATGCTTTTTACGTCTTAGTCATGAAGAAGTTGGGCAAAGAAATCGCAGATAAAATCGACTGGTCTTTACCAAGACTCTATTGCGTGGCTAATAACTTCACTAAATTTGACGAAAACGCTATAAGACAGATGTCTAGAAACATATCACTTTATCGTTATCGCTTATATGGAGAAAAACATATCTTATTTGAATTATTAGGCTCCAATGTTGTTAACAAAGATCAAAGTGATCAAGATGGAAACATAGTTACCCAACCTGACAAGAAATACATAGACCAAACATTCTCTTCTAGATATGAAAAAGCTCCACAGAAAATTAAGGTTCTATACGAAAATATCAAATCTTATACACTTTCACTTGGTGACGATGTCACAGAAAATCAACTGAAGTTATACACAGCATTTAAAAAGGTAAAGAACTTCATGTGTGTCGAAATTCATCCTAGTACAATAATTCTGTATTTGAAACTGGATCCAGCTAAAGAAACTTTAGTCAGTGGTTTTTCAAGAGATGTTACTAACATTGGTCATTGGGGAACAGGTGATTTAGAAGTTACTATAGCTGATGATGCCACATACGAACAAGCAAAGGTTTTAATTGAAAAAGCATATTTTAACAACTAACGTATATATCTATAAAGCAAAAAAGCGACTCAACTCAATTAAGAGCTGGGTCGCGTTTTATTATTAATATACAAAGTTCTGATTATATCTTTGAAAATCTGCCCATTAAATAATTAAAACTTGTTGATGTAGTTATTTCGTCATGAGGTATGAATAAATAGATAAACGGTTTATATCCATGAGCATTATTGTACAGACTTGCTACTTCACAGTATTTGATGGCACGGTCTTTTTTTGCTAGAACATCAGGTTTATCCATTTCATCACGTCTTTTAACTTCAACTAAATAATAACTATCTGAAGTTTCGACAACGAAATCTGGTCTGTATTGTACACCTCTATTGTAAGTTATATTAAACTGTTTTGCGGCTGGTCTTAACCATTGTATAACTTCTGGTGAAGATTCACATACAATTGCAAATAAACGTTCAGGATCACTGTCAAATTTATATGGAGTTTTTACAGCCTTTTTAGCACCATCATATACTAAAGACTTAATGTTTTCTTTGCCTGGGACTTCATATAGATTACGAATGTTTTCTGTAGTATCCATAAAATCTCCATGTATAACTGTTTCAATCCCCATGACAGTATCAAGAATATCATCGTAGGTTATTGCTAAGTTATTCATTAATTGTTTCTCAAAATTAGAAATAATGGATTTATAATCAACAAAACAAATGCTTCTTAATTCATCTTCAGAATATTTTGATCTATAGTATGTCAGAAATTGTTTCACAACTTTTTGAATTATTGATGGACATTTTTCATAATCAATGACATCAATTTTTCGGATGCCTTCAACCAATTTGTGCTCTGGAATAAAGCTTTCAAAATTAATAGTCTCACCCTTTAAAACAACAGCTGCTTCGCTCTGATTCAAGATGTTCTTAATTAGGACATCATTTTGTACAGGAAAATACTGCATATCGGATAAGTCGAGGTCAAAATCTTTTATTATGTATTTTTCTTCCCCCAAAATTTCTGTCTTAATCTTTGGAATATACATTTGCCCATCAATGTACTTTTTAACCATCTCAGGCATATATTTTTCAACAACTAAATCAATCAATCTTTGTGCATCTGTATTATCTTTATACCTTTCACCTAAATCTTTTTTTACTTGACTAGCGGTTGTACTTACTTTCTCGTTTTTTGGTACGTTAACATCAGAAATTATTTTTTGAACTTTAACCTCTATGTCTCTTACAACTTGTTGCATCTGAGAATCATTGTGATCAACTTTTGCTTCAATAAACATTTCTGATTTCTTTTCATCAGATTCAAAAAGCGTAGGTTTCACTCTCAATTTTGATTCATGTAGAATTTTTTCTTTTTCATATTCAGCGTAAATTACGCCGTCAGCTTTAAATATAGAATCTCCGCTTTGGGCTTCACGAATTAAATCATCAAACTTATCGTGTGCAGTAATCGTAACTGAGTCTATCATTGCTTCACCAGTGCGTACTCCATATGGTAATCTTAAACCTCGACCAACAGTTTGCTCTCTTAAGGTTTTACTAGTGGCAGTTCTTAATGGAATTATTGTATATAAGTTATTAACATCCCATCCTTCTTTCAAAATATTCACATGAATAACAATTTCAATCGGATTATCATGTTTCTCAACATTAAGAAGGAGTTGTATATTATCTTCTTTTTCAGAACCTTTTTGATTGCTATGAATTACAATTACTTTATCTTCATAATAACCAAATTTGAAGGATTTTGATTTGATATACTTTAATGTGTTTTCAGCGTGTTGGGTGTCCCTGCATACGATCAAAACAAAAGGTTTAACTTCATAAGTATTGTTGTTCTTTGCATATTTTTTTAGTTCAACTTTAATGTTTTCATGATGTTTAATTCCATCATTAATCATTAGCTTGTCCAGTTCATCATCATTAAACTGAAATGATTTTATATCTCTTCTTGTTAATGCGTATGGTGTTCGAGTATATCCATCATTAATTGCTTTACTCAATGGATATTCAAAGACGACATTTTTAAAGAGAATAGTTTTATTTCCATCTTGAATTTGAGGAGTAGCTGTTAATTCGAGTCCTAACAATGGATTCAAAGTATTTAAAGCTTTATAACTTGCCTTAGCTCGATAATGATGTGATTCATCCATGATTACTGTTAAATCGTCTAAACCACTAAGATAATCAAAAAAACTTTGACCTAAATACTCGTTAATAGACATTATCTTACGCTCTTCAGAGTTAAATTTCGATATATTAAATATGTAAATGTTAACTGAATTCGTGTCAACCGTAGAAATAAGTGGTCTATTTTTATAATCATCGTCCATCCAAATATTAGGTAGATTTACAGCAAAACATCCAACACCCTTAAAAACATATTTTTGGTTGGTTATCGAAGGATTACCTAAATCATTCTTGAGTTTTTCATAAATCGTTAGATTTGGTGCAACCACAAAAAAGTTCTTAATACCGTAATTAGTATAGAGATATGTAATAAAGGCTCCCATTAATTTCGTTTTGCCTACACCAGTTGCTAGTGCGAATGCCAATGATAAAAAATCATGTTCGAAATCCTTGAAAATAGGATAGTAACCTTTAATCAGAGAGCTGGCTTTATTGAGGTCCAAATTCTTTTCAAGCTTTAAATCATCCAAAATTGTCTCTAAAATTTTAACACTTTGCTTTTGTGGTTTTCTCAACGACATTATATTCTCTATATGATTGACATTATATTCAGCACGTAGAGAAGAATCGATTTTTCTAATCATTAGAATCATCCTCATATTCAAAGTTTGATACATCAATGATGTTCAAATTATAATTTTCAACTCCATATTCACAGTTCTTTAAAAGTGATTGTGGGATCTTTTTGATATTTATATTTTTAGCAAAATTATTTAGCCCTTTATCATATGATTTACATACTATTAGCAGATACTCGTCATCATTTATTGAATTAAGAATGTGTTCTAGGCTTTCATTAGAAATGTGTTTTGTGGTCACAAATAAAAATGACTTTTCACCATTCTTCGACTGTTTCCAGTAAATACTATCGTGCGGTTCGAAAATATACCCCTCGTGTTTAGATACTGCAATAGCCAACATTTCTGCGTTATATTCTGGATTAATAATTGGTTGCCCAAATGAATCAACTTTTACAAGAGTAGGGGCAAGTTCATAAAATTTGTAACCACCTCCGCCAATCCAATTGACTTCAGTAGAAATTTCTCCAGAATCTTGGTTACTTATAACTTTATCTAATCTAACTTTACAATGTGTATATGCTTGATTCCCCATTTCTATTCCAATCCATCTTCGTCTCATTTTATGTGCAACTGCTGCTGTAGTACCAGATCCAAGGAACGAATCCAATACAATATCTCCTTCACTGCTTCCTATCTCAAGAATTTGTTTTATCAGTCCTTCAGGTTTAGGGTTATCGAATGGAATACCTAATTCTTTTAAATGTCTTGTTGCAATTTCATTGTTAGTTGCTTCATCAATTATTGACTTAATTTTCGTTCTTTTGTCTTCAGTTAAGTAGTCTTTTTGAAACACATCATACTCAAAAGATTGTCCCCTTCTGACTTTTCTAACTATCAATTGTTCAGAATTCTCTTCCACTGATTTGAAAGACCATCTCCATCTTCCCTCTTCTCCATTAGATAACATAGGAAAAATTTTTACATAATCTTGATTTATTTCATTTTCATTTGTTGAAATATGTTCTGTTATTGGATTATAAAAAATAGGATACCACTGATTTGGAGCATCTATTCTTCTAGATCCAGCACCTCTTTTTCTTAATCCCATTTCACGATAATATAATCCTTTAACATTATCATATTGATTGTATTCTTTCTTTTGTTGATCAGATAATTCTAATTTATTGAATTTTACGTTATCAATATTTTTTGCATAAACAAGGATGTATTCATGCATTGTTGCTATATATTTATTCGCTTGGTTACCACGAGGATTCATAACAGGTATTAAAGTATCCATGTAGTTTTTTCTTCCAAAAATTTCATCACATAGAACTTTTAAATATGCATATTCATTATTATCTATATGAATAAAGATTACCCCTGTGTCTGCTAATAATTTTCTTAAAAGTAATAATCTTGGAGACATTAATGATAACCATGTACTATGTTCAACATTATCATCATAATGTTCAAACGCTGATCGTGTATTGTATGGAGGATCTATATAAACACATTGAATTTTATTAATAAAGTCTTGTTCTAATGCTTTTAAAGCTAGTAAATTATCACCATGAACCAAAATATTATCTAAAGTCTGATTATTTGTGTAACCATCAATTTTATCATTATTTGACAGACTAGAATCCTCAACTAAAATTCTTGGCTCAACACTAATTTCATTTTCTTTACCATACCACTTGAGTTCCAATTTGCTTATACTCATTATACCCCTCATTTCAAAATTGTAATTTTCTTTATAATTATAGCATTTTTCAAGATATTATTAAAGTGCTTTTCTAGACTTCACAATAATAGCCAAAATTTTAAATTTTTACATCGCTAATCCTCGAACAGTAATTGTTAATTTCTTTACATAAGCATCATCATATAGTGTTTATTAAATAAATTAAGATGGCATACTGGTTTACAATGTAAATCGTGTAAAATTTTAGCACCCCCACCCAAATCGTGTATTTTTTTTAGCACCCCCTCTTCATATCGTGTAGAATTTTTAACACCCCTCACTCATATCGTGTAAAAACTGAAGTTGAAGACAAGAATTACTGGCTAGTTTCAGCAGCTCCAAATTTAAGTCATCAGGCTAATATTTCTGAAAATCGAGTAAAAATTGGCATATTTCGACTGTTTTCGCTAAAATTAAGCACAAAAAAAGGCCTGATAATTGTATCAGACCTATTCTAGTTATATGGCGGAGAAAGAGGGATTCGAACCCCCGCGGCGACTTCTCGCCCTACTGGTTTTCGAGGCCAGACCCTTCAGCCGGACTTGGGTATTTCTCCAACAAAAATATTATAACATATATGAAAAAAACATTGTACGTGAACAATGTTTTTTTTATCGTTTATAATCCAATTCTTTTCGTGTACTTCTTATATAAGAGTGTGATGAACAACAAATTAACCACGATACCGATTAAGAAATAGACATAAGTGTTTAATAAGTAATCTGCCGGTATGAGTGAGATCGATACCATTCTGGCTACCCAAAACCCAGGGACAACCCCTAATAGTAACTCAGTCCAATTGGTAATGAATATGGCTGCGACTGGGATTAATAGAATTAACCCAGAACCCTTCATAACAACAAACCCTTCGACTTTATTCGATGCGAACGCATTGACAAGTAAGGCAACAATTGGTGCTTGTAAACTCGATAGCATCGCAATTAAGAAAATATCTAGGATACTGGCGTCTAAGAAGTTTGTGACAAGTATAACCAGCAAGGTTGCGGTAAAACCAAATAAATAGCTAATCCCAAGTTTGATTAAGATATAATTCGATACTTTAATCGGTGTAATCCTTAGGGAATAAAGGACTTGGTCATCTTGATCGTCTAAGAGTGTAAACCCTGTCACCGCGCCATAAATGAAAGCCGTCATCATAATGAAAACTAACACAACTATATTTGCGACTAACT
>Ga0265295_1005190_pt1 | contig 16859 bp, 17 predicted proteins | sample Munlansysbiofilm_FD_192503 | JGI IMG/M metagenome (GOLD analysis project Ga0265295, IMG submission 192503) | Leachate microbial communities from a municipal landfill in Southern Ontario, Canada - Methane capture system biofilm | ecosystem: Engineered > Solid waste > Landfill > Unclassified ...
ATCAATAGGTTGTTCAGCTATATTGAAAAAATCAGTTTGAAAACATTTCGAATGACGCTGAAAACCTTTATTTACAAGGGGGCTTGTTTGTTTTAAAAGAGCCGCACCCGTCGCATATAACACTTCCCGTCTGGCACCTCGAACCTGCCTCTCAATCAGAAGTGTGTCCAGAAAATTGAGACCGCCACTCTGCACAGTGGAGCAGACAACGAAACCCAGAAAGATTTAACGGCCGAATATGCCTTGGATGTGGAAGGCGTTAAAAACGTTATAAGAAAGGAGTAGATCATGTCACTCGGCACAATTATACTCGTTATTTTAGTTTTGGCGCTTTTGGGAATAATCCCAGCCTGGCCCCACAGCAGATCCTGGGGATATGGGCCCAGCGGCGGGATTGGACTGATTTTGATCATTATTGTGATTCTGCTTTTATTGGGTAAATTATAGACAAGCCATGATCGGACTCAGGCATATCCATGGAGTATAATTTAAAAACAAAGCAGGAGGGAGACCATGAAATAATTTCGCAGCAGAATCGCCCTGCCATTGACTGTGGCCATGTTTTTATTGGAAAAGAGGCGGCCATTGAACCCAAGGGGAAAAATATATTCTGTAAAGTAAAGGAAAAAAACAAAATGAATGTTTTGCTGATCTATCCGAAATTTCCCGAAACCTTCTGGTCTTTCACACACGCCATTGCTTTTATCGGGAAAAAAGCCGCATTCCCTCCGCTTGGCCTTCTCACTGTGGCAGCCCTGTTACCCGGGGAATGGTCCAAACGTCTTGTGGACATGAATGTGGAGCGCTTGAAAGATGAGGATATTTTATGGGCAGACCTGGTTTTTATCGGGGGAATGGCGGTACAGCGCACATCCACTATCCAGGTCCTAGAGCGGTGCAAATCGTTGAACGCAACCATTGTTGCAGGCGGACCGCTTTTCACATCAGAGCCGGATGATTTCAAAGACGTTGATTATCTTGTTCTTGATGAAGCCGAACTTACACTGCCACGGTTTTTGTCGGATCTTGAAAATGATCAGCCTAAAAGAGTCTACAGGGCAGAAGGGTTCTGTGACCTTAGCCAAACCCCTTTCCCATTGTGGAATTTATTAAATATTAAGCGATATGCATCCATGAGTATCCAGTTTTCCAGGGGATGCCCGTTTAACTGTGATTTTTGCAATGTAACAACCCTGTTCGGCCACAGACCACGGTTAAAAACAACCGAACAGATCATTCTGGAACTGGATAATATTTATTCTCTGGGGTGGCGGAGCAGTATTTTTTTTGTTGATGATAACTTTATCGGCAACAAACGATTTTTAAAAGAAGAATTGCTGCCCGGCCTGATCCAGTGGAGAGAGGATAAAAAAGGGTGCGTTTTTTTCACGGAATCTTCCATCAACCTGGCAGATGACGAAGAACTCATGAACATGATGGTCAAGGCGGGTTTTGACTCTGTGTTCATCGGGATTGAGTCCCCGGATGAGGTCTCTTTGAAAGAATGCAAAAAAAACCAGAATATAAACAGAGATTTGCTGGACAGTGTTTCCAGGATCAACCGATCAGGCCTGCAGGTCATGGGCGGTTTCATTGTTGGATTCGACAATGATAAGCCCTCTACCTTTCAGCGACAGATCGATTTTATTCAAACGAGCGGGATTGTGACGGCAATGGTTGGAATGCTCCAGGCCATTCCGGGAACACAGCTTTTTGAGCGGCTTAAAGGTCAGAACCGTCTATCCGAACAATTTTCCGGCGACAATGTGAACGGTACGACCAATATTATTCCAAAAATGGGTATGGAAAAACTGCTGAATGGGTATCAATTGATCATGAAACAGATTTATTCACCTAAATACTACTACCAACGGGTCAGAACTCTTTTAAAAGAGCTCAAGGCACCCGAGGTGATTGAGCCTTTGAACCTTCAGCGATTTCTATCCATTTTCCGTTCCGCAGTAAGGCTCGGCATTTTAGGTAAAGAACGATTTCATTTCTGGTATCTGATCATATGGACATTGATTAGAAAACCAAAGCTTATTTCAACAGCAATAGCCCTGTCCATATATGGCTATCATTACAGAAAAATATGCGAACGATATATTTATTAAAAAGGAAATTGAGCCATGAATTTAAAAAAGATCACCACACTGTTGGCATTGATGGTTGTTATCAACGTAATTTCAGTCCAGGCCCAGGAAAATTCAACCTCTGATATCTGGCTGGAATCTAAAATTACAACCACCTATGCCCTAAACGAGCATTTAAGCCCATTTGATATCACCGTTGACGTTAAGGATGGGGTTGCCATCCTGGAGGGAGAGGTAGATTCCTCTGTGGAAAAATCACTTGCCCTTGAAATCGTTAAAGGCATTGAAGGGATAAAGGGTGTTAAGGATAATATAAAGATAGCCCCTTCTGCCCGAAAAGAAAAATCATCCGGTTTTATGACTACCGTCCACAATGCGAGCATGGTTGCAAGGGTAAAATCCAACCTTTTATGGAATCAAGAAACCAGCGCCATGGATATCAATGTGGATGCGGATGGCAGCACGGTTACGCTTAGCGGAACGGTTTCATCAGAGATAGAGAAAAAACTGGCCGTACAGCTGGCTGAAAACACCAGTGGTGTTTACCATGTGAACGATAAACTCTTGGTTGAAAAAAAGAACACAGACACAACTCTGGGTGAAAAAATAGACCTGACAGTAGCAAAAACCGAAAAGGTGGTTTCAGACACATGGATCACCGCAAGAGTAAAATCCCGGCTCCTGTTTGACAAAGAGACTGACAGTCTGGAGATCAATGTTACTACAAGAAATGGTGTTGTAACGCTTGAAGGTTCGGTTTCCAATAAACTTAAAAGAGACTATGCCGTAAAGCTTACTGAAAATACAGTGAACGTAAAAAAAGTTGTCGATAAATTAAACATTAAACAATAGACCCATTTAGTACTACAGCGACACATTCATGTTTTACTGACGACATCACATGTTGAGGATGGGGCATATTGATATAATACAGGCTTTATACGATCCCATACGTTGTGTTTGTGGCTCTAAACGACGCTGTAGTATTAAATTGGAACTAGAAAGCTTGGTAAAAAACACAGTTTTAAAAAAGGGAGAAATGTCATGAGAATCAAAAAAATGGTTGTGCTGATGTTCGTTGTATTTACACTTTTACTGGTTGGTTGTGAAAAGGATGGCCCGGCTGAAAATGCGGGTAAGAAGATCGATAATGCCATTGAAAATACGGGTGATAAAATGGGCGACGCCGTTGAAAAGTCAGGTGATAAAATTAAGGAGATGGGCGACAGCATAAAGGACAGCACTAACTAAAGCAGGAGAGAACAGCCCTTTCCATTTGCGACAAAATTATGGGAAGCAGGGAAGCATCCCAGGCAAGACATTAAAAGATCCCAGGGTTACTCTGACTCTTGTCAACCTTCTGGATCAAAGATCCAGAAGGGGAATCTAAAGACCCCGGCGAACCATCATTATGATCAAGGCCTAAATTCATTTTTAACAAAATTATCAAATCAGACGAATCTGCGAAGATCATACTCTGAAGGATTTAGCCATGCCCAAAGTATTTTTAGATATTTTCACCAAATTCCTGGATTCCATCCATGAACCGCTTTTACTGCTTGATTCCGATTTAAAGGTTGTTAAAGCCAATCGCTCTTTTTACATGGCCTTCAGCGTAAAACCTGAAAATACCGAAGGTGTATTGATATATGATCTTGGTAACGGGCAATGGAACATCCCCCAACTGAGGAAACTCCTTGAAGAAATTCTTCCTGAAAATACCATATTCAACGATTTTGAAGTGGAGCATGATTTTGAACACATCGGCCCAAAAATAATGCATCTCAACGCCAGAAGCATTTATAAAGACGTTAATCATACCCAGTTTATCCTGTTGGCTATAGAAGATGTAACCAAACAGGAACATTACAAACAACATCTTGAAAAAACTGTTAAAAGCCGGACTGCCGAACTCAAGAGGGCCAGACAAACTGCGGAAACTGAAAAGCTTGCCGCAGAAGATGCCCTGTATGAAATAGAAAAGCTCAAAGAACAACTGGAAGCAGAGCGGGCGTACCTGAAAGAAGAAATTAAACTGGAACACAACCATGAGAACATTATCGGCAGCAGCGATATGCTCAAATACGTCCTGTACAAGGTTGAGCAGATAGCTGAGAGCAATACCACCGTTCTGATTCTTGGGGAGACCGGAACCGGTAAAGAACTTGTTGCCAGGGCCATTCACGGTTCCAGCGAACGAAAAGGCAAAGCGTTGGTAAAAGTCAATTGCGCAGCATTGCCGGCCAATCTCATAGAAAGTGAACTGTTCGGCCATGAAAAAGGAGCCTTCACCGGTTCTGACCGGCGGCAGCTGGGGCGATTTGAAGTTGCCGATGGTGCAACCCTTTTTTTGGATGAAATTGGCGAGCTCCCCCTGGAACTACAGTCAAAACTGCTTCGCGTTCTCCAGGATGGTGAATTTGAGCGGCTGGGAAGTTCAAAAACCATCAAGGTGGATGCAAGAATCATTACGGCAACAAATCGAAATCTTGAGGAAGAGGTTGAAAAGGGGCGGTTTAGGAGTGACCTGTGGTATCGGTTGAATGTGTTCCCGATTACCATACCCCCGCTTAGAGAAAGAGTAGCAGACATACCCCCTTTGGTAGATTTTTACGTCAAGAAGATATCCAGACGACTGGGAAAAACCATTGACCATGTTCCCATAAACGTTATGAGCTCCATCCAGAATTATCACTGGCCCGGCAATGTCCGAGAACTGGAAAACGTACTTGAACGGGCGGTTATCAATTCTTCTGGTTCAAAACTTCACCTGGTTGATGATCTTAGTAAATCCTATAAACATTTAAGTAAGAACCTGAAAACCTTGGAAGCAATTGAACGCGACTATATCGTGGGTGTGCTTAAGCAGACCCATTGGAAAGTGAGCGGTACCAACAGCGCCGCCGAGATTCTCGGCCTTAACCGCAGCACCCTGCGCGGCCGCATGCGCAAATTAAACATTACCAGATCCTGATTCTAAAACTCGATGATTGGAGGAACATACTCGATGCCCAGGGAAACGACAAAGCCCGCTTATTCTGAAAGGTGGGAGCTCCTGTGACTCTGGGTACCAGCACAGCGCTTGCAGGAAATATTCCCGCAAACAAGAGCATTACCATGAACAACAGCATAAAAGGGGGGCGGCCACATGAGTGATACCGGTTTTCAAAAAAAATTACGTATAATAACCATGGACGACGAAGAAATGATCCGGGATATTGTCCGAGCAATGCTCAACAAACTCGGCCACGAAACTTTTCCCGCCAAAGACGGGGAAGAGGCCCTGGGAATTTATAAAAAAGCCATGGAAGACAACGCTCCCATTGACCTGACCATCATGGATCTGACCGTTCCACAAGGGATGGGAGGGAAAGAGGCCGTACAAAGGCTCTTAAAAATCGACCCAAAGGCAAAGGTCGTTGTTTTCAGCGGTTATTCAAACGACCCGGTAATGGCAGACTGGAAAGCATATGGTTTTTGCGCAGCTCTTGAAAAACCATGCAGGTTTGAAGACTTCACAGATCTCATGAATCGCTTTGTGGACAAAAACTCCGAGCATGCTTGATACCTCTCCCTGTGTCAAATAAAACCAAGCCTTTTTACCCAATTCCATCACAAAAAGGGACCTACCATGGAAGATCAGGATAAAATAATACGAAAGGAATTAGAGAGCCTGCGCAGGCGTGCCGAGGAACTGCTCAAGAGCCGTAGTGCTGTAAAGGGGGCCCCGGGGATTGAAAAAACAAACCTTGGAAAATATCTTAAGAACCCCCTTAAACTGATACATGAACTCCAGACCTTTCAGATCGAGCTGGAACTCCAGAACAAAGAGCTGCTCCGATCCCAGCAGGAACTGATCGCTTCCAGGGCAAGCTATACCGAACTCTACGATTTTGCCCCGGTGGGTTATCTTACCATCAGCTCCAGGGGGATCGTCCGCAAGGCCAACTTCACCTTTGCCGATATGATATCAATACCTAAAACACATATCGTGGACCACCCCTTTTCCGACCATGTGGCGTCGGAAGATCAGGACATATATTACCACCATTTGCGAACCCTTTTTGAATCAAAAGATCGTCAGGTATGTGAACTTCGCCTCAAGCAAAGATCGGGTGAAATCCTGTACGTACAAATAGAAAGCAATGTTACATCGGGCGACCCTGGGGAAACAGGAGAAAGCAGGACAATGGTCAGCGACATTACCCGGCGCAAACAGGCTGAAGATGAACGACAGGATCTTGAACAGCAGCTCCACCGAGCTCAAAACATTGAATCCATCGGGATTCTTGCCGGGGGTATTGCCCATGATTTCAACAACATTCTATTCCCCATAATGGGGTTTACCGAGATGACCATCCAAGATCTGCCCGACGACCATGCCCTCCAGAAAAATCTTGAAGCCATACTCCATGGGGCCATACGGGCCAGCAATCTGGTCAAGAAGATTCTTCTCTTCGGCAGTCAGCGCCATGATGAAAAAAAACCAGTGACGCTCCAGCCATTAATCGTTGAAGTATTGTCCTTGCTGCGATCTACCATCCCTGCCGACATCAAAATCGAACATGACCTGGACGAAAGAGTATGCCTTGTGTTTGGTGATGGAACTGAACTCTATGGGGTGATCATGAACCTTTGTACCAATGCCTTTCATGCAATGGAGCAACGGGGGGGGACGCTTACAGTAACTCTCAACAGGGTTGATTCCGGTACGGTCCGTGAGATGAAGCTCTCCTCGGCTAACTATTGCTGCCTGCAGGTCCATGATACCGGGGAGGGGATCTCCCCCAGAATCATTGAAAAAATATTTGATCCCTATTTTACCACCAAAAAATTCGGCAAAGGTTCCGGGCTTGGGCTCTCGGTGGTCCATGGGATTGTTAAAAATTATGGGGGAACCATAACCGTTAACAGCGAAATGGGCACGGGAACGGTATTTTCCCTCTACCTTCCGTTAACCTCGGAAACACAACCCCAAGAAATTGCGGATCCTCCATTACGCCCGGTTGACAACGAACGTATTCTGTTCGTGGACGACGAAAGCCAAATTGTCTCCGTGGGGGCCAAGATCCTCGAACGGTGCGGCTACAACGTCACAGGCAAGACAAGCAGCATGGAGGCCCTGTCGACATTTCAAGAAAATCCCTGGCAATTTGATCTTGTGATAACGGATATGACCATGCCCGGCATTGTCGGAACCGAGCTTGCAAAAAGGATGATGGATTTACGCCCGGGTATCCCTATCATCATATGCACAGGCTTCAGCGAAAGAATAGATCCAGAAACGGCCGCTGCCATTGGGATCTGCGCCTACATCAACAAACCTGTTTTAAGCGCCCATCTGGCGACCATCGTGCGCAGGGTTCTGGATGCCCGCATCCCCCCAAGCTTAATCCCGGCCCTCGCAAACCTGAGCTTATCCAAAGCGCCAAGAGCTTCCTTCGGGGAGGGGAGGGGGTCATGGGACAGGGGTCACATATAGCCATAGGTCACATATAGCCTTATCTTCTGGAGTGTCAATCAAGTCTTGTAAAGGTTACCAAAGGATTGTTTGATCTGCGGCCCTAAGGGATGGGGCATTCTTGGTTGGAGGTCAAACACCTGGCACGAAACTTGAATTAATTTGAATATTGAATAAATATAGATCGAGCCCTGTGGATACTGGGAATCATGGATTGTTAAATCATGGGAATGTTTATCCATATTGTGATTGCCGTTGTCACAATAGTGGTCAACATCACCCGGGACCGGATTTTTTTAAAAATCATCATAACCCGGTTTAAATCTGTAAGTGCAGGGCAAAACAGGAAAGAAATTCAGCCTGGTCAGTCAACAACGTCGCATTGTCGGGTATTCCGTCGGTGCATCTATCAACGCAAGATTATGTAGAGGAGTAAAATCATGGCGAAAGCAACCGTAGTAAGGCATTGTCTTATAGGGCTCGTTCTGGCTGTGTTCATTGCAGGATGCGGGGGAACATGGAACAAGGAAAGTACTGGAGAGTATGTTGATAATGCTGTCCTCACCTCCAAGGTCAAGGCTGCAATATTCAATGATCCCATGCTCAAGGTTCTTCAGATCAATGTAGAATCCTTCAAGGGAGTTGTTCAGCTGAGCGGTTTCGTGGATTCTAAAAAGGCCTCTAACAGGGCCGTGGAAATAGCACGCACAGTAACGGGGGTCGAATCCGTTAAAAACGACATGATCGTCAAATAGATTTCATATAACCGGCACGGCCGGAGCGAGAGATGGCATCCGGCCACAACGAATATTGAAACTCCGCTACCTATGGCGCTTCGAAGCGAGTTTCATATAAAATTAAGGAGTAATTAATGGGGTGATCCCAATGATCCTGGTCAAAATAACGCTAACCGTGCTTGCAGAAAAACAAATGGAGATTTTGCAGACCCTTCTTTCATTGATCGAACCGATAAAAAAAGAAAAAGGGTGCAGCAGCTATACCATCTTTTGTGACATCGAAGACAAAAACAGCTTTTGTATCATCGAAGAATGGACAAACCAAAAGGATTTGAATCATCATTTAAAATCACTTCGGTTCGGCGTGTTGCTTGGGACAAAACCCCTTTTATTAAAACCACCAATTGTCCAGATTCACACACCCACTCATATTCAAGGGATGGCTTTTGTTGAAGCTGTCAGAACCAAAAGAAAAGAATAAAAGGAGCGTTATTATGCTTTCCTGGTCAATATTATTTTTAGTAGTTGCAATCATTGCCGGTATCCTGGGTTTTGGGGGTATTGCCGGTACTGCCATCGGAATTGCAAAGATACTGTTTGTTCTCTTTTTAATCCTGTTCGTTGTATCTTTGATCTTGGGCAGACGGCCACGGGGCTGATTCCTTTCCTGTAAAAAAGGGATACGTTATCCTTAAAAATGAGGAAGAAACGTGTTTAACTATTTCACAATCAATGCCTGGGGGTAAAACCCCCAGGATCTTTTCAGATTATTGGAATAAGCAGAGGGGACACAACCTCCAGATGATTTTATTCCCCGGCATGCCGGGCCAGGTGATTTCAAAAAGGAAACGTCATGGAAACAAACTACGAACCGAAAAAAATCGAAAATATTTTATCCGAGGCCGACGAACTGCTCAATCAGTTGAACTCCGAGCTGATCCAAGAGATGGAAGAAACCCAACGAACCCAAATCGAAATCCATGCCAATACGTTGAAAAAAAGAAAACTTGAGGTTCAGCACAAAATCAAGGAAGATAAAACATCAGATCCAAGTTCCTATGGCGAAGGAATGCACGAGGCCATCGATGAGATTGTGACGGCCATGAAGGCCCTGACACGCTATCTGACCTGATTCTGGTCAAGCACCTTTAAGTAGTTGAAACAAACGCTGCTTTCTCAGACAAAGGACGTGGTCAATGAATGTTAGACGTATTGCAAAAGATTTTCCAGTTGTTTGCGTGGGCGGTTCGGCGGGCGGCCTTGACGCATATATCCGTTTGCTGCGGCATCTGCCCGCCGATACAGGTGTTGCGGTTGTCATCGTTAATCACCTGAGAACCGTGGCCACCAGACTCCACGAGATTCTCCCGCTTTATACCAAGATGCCGGTTAAGCTGATCACGGAAAACTTACTCATTAAACCCAACCATGTGTTTATCATCCCGGCACAGCGTGATTTGCACGTTTTTGAAGGGGGGTTCCGCTTAAAGCCGATATCAAAGCCCAGGGGATGGCCCGACGTGATTACTGTTTTTCTGCGTTCCCTGACGGAGAATTGGGACGGCAAACTTATCGCCGTCATTGTGTCTGGATATGATGGAGACGGGGCTGCGGCTTTATGCGGCATAAAAGAGGTGGGGGGCATTACCATCGCACAGAAACTCGATACAGCCAAGCAGCCTGATATGCCTGAGAGCGCAATTGAAAGCGGGTGTATAGATTTTGTTCTTTCACCTGAAAATATCGCTCGAGAAATTGTACGAATTTCCAACGCTCAGGAACTGGAAACATGATTCTGATGAAAAGAAACACTAACTAAAATAGGAGAGAACAAATGAAATTTAAGACGATAAACGGATTGCTATTGAGTGTGTTTGTCTGTTTCCAATTGTACGGTTGTGGCGCATTGATTGTTGGAGGCACAGCTGCAGGAGCAACATATGTCTATACAGCGGGATGGGTGGAAAGAAATTATACCGCCAATGTTGATAAGGTCTATAAGGCATCTTTAATCGCTGCTGAAAGAATGGGTATGGTTGTCGAGACAAAAACCATATCTGTGGCCGCAGCCGATATTAAGGCTGTAAAGGGTGATAAGGAGTATTGGTTCAAAATGGAAGAAAAATCAAAAAACATGACAACCCTTTCCATTCGCGAAGGAGTTATGGGAAACAAGGAAGCATCCCAGGCAATACATAAAAAGATCGAAGGTTTACTCTGATTCTTATCAACCCTCTCTGGATCAAAGATCCAGAGAGGGAATCTAAAACCTGAAAAACCCAGCAGTATCGTTTTGAACACTGCCAGGACAATCGACCGTGGAATTTGTAAACAATTCTTTGTAACTCTTCGACCTATCCAAAGAATTTATTAGAATTCGAAAATCAAAAAAGGAGAATGTTTTTATGTCTAAAAAAGTGGCGATTAATGGATTTGGGAGAATTGGCAGTGCAATTTTAAAGATAATATTGGAAAATCCTGAATTTGAACTTGTGGCTTTAAACGATCTACAGCCTTTGGAGAACCTTGCCTATCTGTTGAAATATGACTCGGTTTATGGGAGGTATGAGAGGGAGGTTAAGGCTGAAAAAGACAGTCTGAATATGAATATAGATGGTAATAAATATCGGGTGTTCAGCGAAAAAGATCCGGCTAAATTGCCGTGGAAAGCTTTGCAGGTTGATATTGTGTTTGAATGTACTGGAATGTTTCGTAAAAAGGAGGAACTGGAAAAGCATTTGCAGGCCGGAGCAAAGCTTGTGATTCTTTCCGCCCCGGAAAAAACAGGCGATGTTCAGATGATAGTTCACGGTGTCAACCAACCGGACAGATCTCAAAATCTGGTCTCCTGTGCCAGCTGTACTACCAACTGCATCAGCCCTGTGGTTGAAGTCCTGGGAAGAAGAGTCGGCATAAAAAAGGCCTTGATGACCACAATTCATGCTTACACCTCAAGTCAGTCTCTTGTGGACGCACCAAAAAACAAGTGGAGCCGAGGCAGGGCCGCAGCGGTCAATTTTGTACCCACAACCACCGGTGCAGCCCAGGCCACTACAAAAATTCTTCCCCAGTATAAAGATAAATTCGATGGGGTTGCGGTTCGGGGACCGGTTCCTGTTGGATCACTCACAGATATGGTTTTTTTATTAGAGCGTGATTCCACGGTGAAGGAGGTCAATGAAATTTTCCGCGAAGAATCAAAAACCGATCGATATCGTGGCATCCTGGGTGTCACCAGGGACCCTCTGGTCTCATCGGACATAATCAAAGATCCCCGTGCCTCGATTGTGGATTTGAACATGACCCAGGTTGTGGATGGGGATTTTCTAAAGGTTATGAGTTGGTACGACAATGAATGGGGATATGCGAATCAGATGGTCAGGACTGCAATGGAAATGATTCAACAGGCATAACCCATTAATATTTATCTGTAAAAAAGGCAAATTACAGCTCCCTTATGTTAAAGAGGAGAAAGAAGGGAGGCATAACGTGGTGAACCTGCGAAAAATTTTACTTGGCGTATTTATTGATTGAAGGGGAGTTGGACGAACTCATCGGGCTTGCCGAGCATACCATCGCCTCCCGGGCGCATTCCTATCGCATCATGAAACGACGATATGAGGCACGAAATCAGGCTGGTCCTTGATGCCGCTCCCCAATACGTGATTCCAGCCCAGGTGTCTTTGCTACAAAAGCCTGGTCTGGAACTTTTTCCTGCGAAACGGGAAATACTGCGCCACCCTTCAGCAAGGTTTGGATAGCCGTAAAAGAAACTGTCGTCCTCCAGCAGACGCCGGGTTTTTGACTCTTTCCTGTACCTCCGTTGTCCGGAGACCCTTGGCCGACAGGCGTTCTTCCACCTCTCGCAGCAGATTCTTGAAACGAATAGGATTCTGCTCTGTTTCCCGCCCGGCCCGATGCGTCGGCATAAACAGCGAAATACACCAGCCAGAACGTTTTGTTAAAAAAGTTTCTTTTAATTTTTCTATAGTGATTAGATCCATAACACAGCTCTCCTTTAATGATTATTCTGTCGGCATTTATCTCGTTTCTTTGCTTTTCAAGAATATATTGACGACTCATTGTTCGTGGTTTTTGGGAAAACCGGCACGCTCCTCGGAAAAAGACGCCAACGAGATCACCAGTTCGAATTCTCCGGTATCAGGGCCTGCCTTCACCTGAAAACCCAGTTTTTTCCCCAGCTCAAGCATGCTTTGATTTTCACGCAAAACAATACCTTGCACCTTTTGATACCCCTGCTTTCTGGCGATCTTCAGACATTTTTCAAGCAGACTTGAACCAATTCCAATGCCATGCCAGGGGTCGCCGACCACAACGGCAAACTCCCCTGTCTTCCTATCCGGATCTCCGGTGATCCTGGCCACCCCCAGCATCCGCTCGGTTACAGGATCATCATCCAGGGCCACCAGCGCAATTTCCCGGTCGTAATCGATCTGGGTGAACCGGGCCAGCATTTCAAGGTCAAATTCCTTGACATGGCTGAAGAAGCGGTAATAGATAGTCTCCGGCGACAGCACCTCTGCAAAACTTTCAAAAAGAGAGGCATCCTCCGGGCGGACAGGACGGACAAACAGCCGGGTTCCCTCTTCAGTGACCAGGTGGCTCTCATCCTCTGCCGGATACGGGCTGATCACTAGATGCAGGGGGTAAGGGCGTAAAGGCTTTGAAACGAGAATGCGGGCATCCACGGCCACAGCCTTTTCGTCCTTGATCATGACAGGGTTCATGTCCAGCTCCGCAATCTGGGGAAAATCGATCAGCATCTGGGAGAGCCGGATGATCATCTCTTCGAGACCTTCCACATCCGCCGGGGGGCGGTTCCGATACCCTTGCACCAGGGTCCAGGCCCGGGTCTTTTCCATCATGCGCCGGGCCAGCAGCCGGTTCAGGGGGGGAAGTCCCAATGCCCGATCTTTGAGGACCTCCGTAAAGATACCACCCATTCCGAACAACACCACCGGCCCGAAATGAACATCCCGTTTGGCACCCAGCAGAATTTCATAATCCGGATTTGCAAAAAAAGGTTGCAGGGTGACGCCCTTGATTTGCGCATCGGGTTTGTAGCGGCGGGCGGACTCAACAATTCCTAAAAAGGCCTCCCTGACATCTTCATCCGAGCGCAGATCCAGGCGGATACCACCGGCCTCGGTTTTGTGTGAAATGTCCGGGGATAGAAGCTTCATAACGAGGGGATACCCCATCTCCCGTGCCAGGCGGCTCGCATCGTCTTTGGTTGCAGCCGTTTCCGTCCGAATCACGGGAAGGCCGTAGGCCGAAAGCACATTGCGCGCATCGGCTTCGGGGATGAACTGACCTGCTGACGCACGGGCCAGCAGTTGTCCTGCTTTTTCAGAATCAACAGAGATCTCACGGGTCAGTTTGGGAGGAATTTCCAGAACGTCTTCCATGTTGCGGGCATATTCAACCATGTACAAAAACGCCCGGATCGCCCGTTCGGGTGTATCATAGGTGGGGATACCCGCCTTATTGAGGATGGTCAAGGCGCCTTCAATGCTTTTTCCGCCCATCCAGCAGGCAAATACGGGGTACTGGCGCTCTTTCATCATGTCCGCCAGGGTTTGGGCCACCACAGCAGGATCTGTGAAGGCCTGGGGCGTAAGAATCACACAAACGCCGTCCGAATTCTTTGCATCGCAACAGACCTCCAGCGTTTGCCTAAAACGTTCCGGGGAGGCATCTCCGAGGATGTCGATGGGGTTGCTGCGGCTCCAGAAGGGCGGCAGAAAAGCATCGAGCCGTTGCAGGGTGTCAGGGTCAAGGGGTGCAGGGGCAAGATCTGCCAGTGCCATGGCGTCCGTGGCCATCACACCGGGGCCGCCGGCATTGGTGATGATGGCCAGGCGCGAACCCCGGGGCCGGGGTTGCTTGGCCATCAGTTCGGCGCAGTCGAAAAGATCCTGGATCGTGTCCACACGTACGACGCCGGCACGCTTGAAGGCGGCATCATACACCGCATCCTCCCCGGCCATGGCCCCGGTGTGGGAAGCGGCGGCTTCGGCGCCGGCCTGGCTTCGACCTGCTTTCAGGACGATAATGGGTTTGATCCGGGACACCGAGCGGGCTGCGCTCATGAACTTGCGGAAATTCGTCAGGCTTTCAACATAAAGCAGAATGCTTTTGGCCGACGGATCATTTCCGATATAATTGATAAGATCACCGAAATCCACATCCAGCATGGAACCGATGCTGACAAAATGACTGAACCCGATATGCTCCTTGAATGCCAGGTCCAGAATAGCCGTGCAGATGGCCCCACTCTGGGAGATAAAAGCCAGATCTCCGGCAGCGGGCATGCCTGCGGCAAAGCTTGCATTCAGGCTGCTGCCGGGCCGGATGATACCCAGGCAGTTGGGGCCCACGATGCGGAGCCCGCCGGCATAGGCTGTTGCACGGATCTGCTCCTCGATTTTCCTTCCAGCTTCGCCTACCTCCTTTCCCCCGGCCGAAATGATAATGGCCCCAGCGGCTTTATTTTTAACGCAGGCCTGTACAATATCCGGGACCGTATGAATGGGGGTTGCAATGATCACAAGATCCACCCCCGGCTCCAGATCCCGGATGGATTTTACTGTGGCCAATCCATGCACGGTTTCGTATTTCGGGTTGACGGGCAGCAGGGTCTGGGAAAATCCGCCCTCAATTAGGTTATTCATCAGCGCATTGCCGATGCTGCCGGTCCTTTCACTGGCACCAACCACCGCTACCCGGCGAGGCTTGAAGATACGATCCAGGTTGTATTGACTCATGACAATGCTCCTCCTTACAGAATGAATTCATATTTTCCACATTTTAGAAACTGCCCACGGATCGATAAAACGGTCCCAAGCCGATAAAGAACCATCCATCGACCATCAGCCCTTATTAAAGATTGCTTGCAACCTCTGCTACGGGTGCGGCCTCATGCTATTTGTTATTTTTTTTCATGCTTTGATAATTTTCATCGACAGGGCTTCCAGCCCGTCATCGGACGTATCCTCCTCGACCCAGATCAACCTTTCATCTTTTGCGACCATGCCGGCCGTAATCAGCCACCGGACGGCCATGCCGGCAAGGCCGCTTTTAGCATCATCAAGGGTGACGGGATGAACCCCATAAGCCAGGGACAGGAGATTGTTGGTTTTTTCATCGCCGCCATGGGACAGTATCCAGCAGCCGGGTCTGAATCGGGAAATCAGGCACGGCCCAGCTCTGCCCTGGGTTCTGGTCAGGATGTAACGCACATTCAAAGCATCGGCGGATTCAACCGCGTTCAGCGTGACGACATCTTCCACGGTGGCGTTGCCGGAACCCGCAGCCGCCCGAAAATAGGCGGACAAATCGGTTGGGCGCCCGAACGGTTTTTCCTCCCGCTCGGTGGAGATGGCGATCTTACCGAGCATCTCAACGGCTTCTACGGGATAACGTCCAATCGCCGTCTCTTCGGACAGCATCACCGCGTCCGTGCCGTCAAGAATTGCGTTGGCCACATCGGACACCTCGGCACGGGTCGGGCGTATGTTCTCGGTCATGGAGACCAGCATCTGAGTCGCCGTTATCACCGGCCGGCCCAGCAGATTCGCCTTGCGGATCAGCTTTTTCTGAACGGCCGGCACGTTCTGCAAAGGGATCTGCACCCCCATATCCCCCCGGGCAATCATGATCGCATCCGCCGCAGAGAGGATCCCATCGATATTGTCAATTGCCTCAGCGCGCTCGATCTTGGCAACCACATACGCGGAATGCCCCTTTTTTTGTGCAAATTCCTTGACCTTCAACAGATCAGCGGCTGTCTCCACAAAGGAAATCCCGAAGGCATTCACACCCTCCTCCAGGGCAAAGTCGACGAACGCAAGGTCGGTTTGCGACACTGCCTCGGCCATAATCTTCACCCCGGGAATGCTCAACCCTTTATGGGAAAGGAGTGGACCACCGATAACGGTCCGGCAGAAGACATCCTTCCCCGACACCTTTTCCACCCGGAGCTGTATGAAGCCGTCATTGAGGAAAATCACGTCTCCCGCGGTCACGCTTTCCGGCAGCCGCTTGTAGGCGACTGGTATCTGGTTGGGGGCAGTCGCAAGGTCTTTGACGGTCAAAACGGCCTCATCCCCCTTTTCCAACAGAAGCGGTTCCTCCAGGAGTTGGCCGATTCGTATTTTCGGGCCGGGAAGGTCCACCATGACCAGGCAATGGTGCTGAAGCCTTGCAGCAACGGTTCGGATGCGCCGAATATCCTCTTTGTGTCCCTGTCGGGTGCCGTGGGCGAAATTGAGCCGCGCCACATTCATACCCCGCAGCATCAGCTGTTCCAGGACGGCCTCCGAACGGGAGGCCGGTCCTATGGTGCACACGATCTTGGTTTTGTGAGTCGGTAACCTCATGGTCGTTTCTCCTCGCTGTTCAGTGTCCATCCTCTTTATAACTCACATTTCTCACCTGTGAGGGATAGTTTTTTGAATTAGCGGCATGTTGCTAAAAATGAACATTTAAAACAAGCGATGTCGATTTTTCTGGACATCACCATTTTTATGGTCCATAACATCATCA
>Ga0265295_1005192_pt1 | contig 16851 bp, 13 predicted proteins | sample Munlansysbiofilm_FD_192503 | JGI IMG/M metagenome (GOLD analysis project Ga0265295, IMG submission 192503) | Leachate microbial communities from a municipal landfill in Southern Ontario, Canada - Methane capture system biofilm | ecosystem: Engineered > Solid waste > Landfill > Unclassified ...
GAGGCCGATCCTTCTGTCCCCGCCCCGGTATAGACGCGCCGGTAACGCGCGCCCAACGCAGTCAAAACTTCATAGCCGATGGTTCCGGCTTCACCCGCCAAGGCGTCAAGATCGTGGTCCGGGCCGATCAGATCGATCACCGCGCCCGGCTGGGCGATGGCTTCGGGAACATGGCTTACATCGAAGGTGACCAGATCCATGGATACGCGTCCGACCATCGGCACCCGCCATTCCTTGAGATATCCGGACCCGCGATTGCTCAAAGAGCGAAACAGGCCGTCGGCATAACCCGCAGCGGCGACCGCGACACGGCCCCGGTCCGGGCTATGATAGGTCGAACCATAGCCAACGCTCTCGCCGGCGTCAACGTCGCGGACCTGAATGATCCGGACCTGAAGCCGGACGGCGCGGTTCATTCGGTTAGGTTCGCCTGGACATGGATTGACGCCGTAAAGCGCCACGCCGGGACGCACCCAATCGGCATGGAAATCGGGGCCCAAGAAAATACCCGACGATGCGGCGAGACTGCCGGGCAGACCGGGCAGACGCTTTCGGACCTGGGCGAACCGGTCGCGCTGAAGCGCGTTCAGCGGATGACCGGGTTCGTCGGCGCACGCCAAATGGCTCATCACCAGAACCGGGGACAAGGCCGCCAGCTTGTCCGCATTCCCGGCCAGCGCCGCCAGTTCGGCGGCGGAGAGTCCCAGGCGGGCCATGCCGGTATCGACATGGATGGCGGTGGGGAACCGGCGTTCCCGCCGGGCGGCGAAAGCGGCCCAACGCTCTATCTGGTCCGGCGAATTCAGCGCCGGGATCAGCCCGGCTTCGGCGAAATCACCCTCAGAGCCGGGGAAAGGGCCGCTCAGGACCAGGATGTCGGCTTGCCCGAGCAAGGGGCGCAAGGCCAAAGCCTCGTCCAGGGTCGCAACGACGAAGCGGCGGCAGCCCGCCACCGCCAGAGCCGGAGCGATCACGGACGCCCCCAGTCCATAGGCGTTGGCCTTGACCACGGCGGCGGCCTGTGCGGCCGGAGCCACCAGGGCCGAAAGCATCCGCCAGTTCGCGGCCACAGCATCCAGATCGACCAGAAGCCGGGCTCCGGCCCGTTGGAAATCCTCGTTCATGAAAGAAAAGTCCGTTTCGTCAAGAATCGTTGCCGTGCCAATCGTCGAGATCGCCGAATTTCGTGTATTGGCCGTCGAAGAACAGCCGCACCTTGCCCACCGGGCCATGGCGCTGCTTGGCGATGATCGCCTCGGCGACATTGAAGGCGTCGCTGCATCGCGCCTGCCAGTCTGCATAGCGGGCGTTAAACTTGTCCTCGGCCTCGTCAGGACGGCGGCTGGGTTCGGCCCGTTCCAGATAATATTGGTCGCGATAGACGAACATCACCACGTCGGCGTCCTGCTCGATCGAGCCCGATTCGCGCAGATCCGACAATTGGGGCCGTTTGTCTTCGCGCTGCTCGACCGCGCGCGATAGCTGGGACAACGCCAGCACCGGGACGTTCAGCTCCTTGGCCAACGCCTTCAATCCGCGCGTGATGTCTGAAATTTCCTGCACGCGGTTCTCGGCTTTCGTCCGGGACGAGCCTTGCAGCAATTGCAGGTAATCGACCACGATCAGCCCCAACCCCTCGCGGCGGGCTTGGCGGCGCGCGCGGGTGCGCACGGCAGAGATCGACAAGGCCGGCGTGTCGTCGATATAGAGCGGCAGTGAGTGCAATTCCTGCGCCGCCACCACCAGCCGTTCGAACTGTTCCTCGGACAATTTGCCCTGCCGGATATCGTGCGAACTGATTTCGCTGCGTTCGGCCAGAATGCGCGTGGCCAGCTGCTCGGACGACATTTCCAGCGAAAAGAAGGCGCATAGCCCGCCTTCGACCGCCCGTTTTTCGCCCGTGGGCAGGGTTTCGATCCTAAGCGCCTTGGCCGCGCTATAGGCGATGCTGGTCGCCAGCGCCGTTTTGCCCATGCTGGGACGTCCGGCCAGGATGATCAGATCGGAAGGGTGCAGCCCGCCCAAAAGCCGGTCGAGATCGCGCAGCCCGGTGGTAACGCCGGACAGGCCGCCGTCGCGCTTCTGCGCCGCCTCGGCCATGTCGATGGCGGTGATCATGGCCGCCCGGAACGGCTTCAGCCCGCCCTCGGCCTGACCGTCGGTGGCCAGATCGAACAGCTTTTTTTCGGCGTCCTCGATCAGTTCGGTGGCCATGCCCTCGATTCCCTGCTCGAAGGAATCATTGACCATGTCCTCGCCGATGCCGATCAATTCGCGGCGCAAATGCAGATCGAAAATCAGCCTGCCGTAATCCTCGGCATTGATGATGGTCGCAGCCGCCGCAGCCAAATGGGCGAGATAGGCGTCCCCGCCCAGCTCCTTCAGCCCCTCGTCTGTGGCCAGATAGGATTTCAGCGTCACCGGATTGGCGAGCTGGTTGCGCCCGGCCAAGGCGATGCAGGCATCATAGATGCGGCCATGCACGGGATCGGCGAAATGGCTGGGCTTCAGGAATTCCGATACCCGGTCGAGCGCGCGGTTGTTCATCAGGACCGCGCCCAGCAAAGCCTGCTCCGCCTCGTAATTGTGCGGAGGCGTGCGCAGAATCGGCGCGTCGGAAGGCGGGACAGGGGCAAGAGTCGCGGACATGGCCGGCATGCTAACAGAAGAAGAGGGCGGCGCGCAGCAGCATTAAACCTCGGACGAAGAAGGTAAGCCGGACAGCGCCGTCAACGGCGCGCCGATCCCAGCATATAGTCGCGCGACCGGGGCAGCGGCGCGTCGGGATAAGCAAGCTGCAGATGAAAATTCATCAGCCCGTCATGGCGGAAAGCGGCCTCGGAACCGGCCAGATAGAACTCCCACATGCGGCAAAACCGTTCGTCATAGATCGCCGCCGCTTCGGCGCGGCGCTGAGCGAACCGCTCCGCCCACAGACGAAGGGTGCGCGCATAGTGGCGGCGCAGAATCTCGATATCGGTCACCAGCAAACCGCTGCGTTCGATCGACGGCAGCACTTCGGACAAGGCGGGGATATAGCCGCCGGGGAAGATATATTTACGGATCCAGCGATTGGTGACGCCGGGGCCCTCGCTGCGCCCCATCGAATGCAAAAGAGCGACGCCGTTTTCCTTCAACAGCGCCCGCAACCGCCGGAAAAACGTGCCGAAATGCCCGACGCCGACATGCTCGAACATGCCGACCGACACGATGCGGTCGAACCGGCCGGGAAGTTCGCGATAATCGGTCAGCAGGAATTTCACCCGGCGCGACAACCCTTCTTCCTCGGCGCGGCGGGTGGCGACTTTGAGCTGTTCGACCGACAAGGTGATGCCGGTGACCTCGACATCGTAATCGCGCGCCATGCTGAGCGCGAGCCCGCCCCAGCCGCAGCCGATATCCAGCACCGACAGCCCGGGCTCAAGCAAAAGCTTGCGCATGATCAGGCGTTTCTTGGCCAGTTGCGCCTCTTCCAGCGTCATGCCGGATTCGGGAAAATAGGCGCAGGAATATTGGCGGTCGGCGTCCAGAAACAGGGAATAGAAATCTTCCGACAGATTGTAATGGTGCGCGACGTTGCGCCGCGACGCGGCCAAGAGATTGAATTGCTGCAGCCGCTTCATGAAGGCGGTCCAGCGTTCGCCCATCAACGCGCAATTCGGACCTCGCGACAGATTGTCGGACGCAAGCGCCAGGAAATCGTAAAGCGTGCCTTCCTCGATGGTGAGCGTGCCGTCCATATAGGCTTCGCCCACGGTCACGGACGGGTTGAAGGGTATCCGCCAATGCAGGGAAGGATCCGACAGACGTATGGTGACAGGGTTGAGATCCGCTATCGGCGCCCCTTCGACCGAGTGGCGTTTTCCATTGGCGTCGACGATGGTCAAATGACCCGCATGAACCACCCGACGCAAGAAAGGCTCGAAAAGATCCATGGCGTTACCATTAGGGCTATTTCAACCTCTGGCGTCCACCGACCAAACGATATTGCTGCCATACCGAAAACCGGGGGCCGCTGGTCTCCTTTTATCGTCAGCGCGCCGTGACCGGCGGCATGCGTAAGGCTTCGTTGGATTCTGGCGGCAGCAGCCCGGCCAACGGCGCCAGCGCGTCGAGCAGACGCCCGCCGCGGACAATACCGATCATCGTTTCCGCGAATCCGCCGCCTTGCAGTGTTTCCTGCACATAAGCCAGCGGGGTCTTCGGACGGGGAAAAGCGACCAGATCGACCGGCGCCCCGGCGTTCCACCCCCGCAACCGGCGCACGCTCGCCAGGGCGGTATCGATCCCGCCAAGCTCGTCCACCAGCCCGACTTTGCGGGCTTCCGCCCCCGCCCAGATACGCCCGCGCGCGACAGCGTCCATGGCTTCGGGCGCAAGCTTGCGATCGGCAGACGCCTTGGTGGTGAAATCGGCATAGATATGATCAAGGATGGCGTTGACCCGTTCCCAGCCCGCAGGCGAAAACGGCTCGTTGGCGCTCCAGATATCGGCGTTCCGGCCCTTTTGGACCTTGTCCCAATCGACACCCAGCTTTTCCCACAGCCCGTTCAAGACCATCTTGCCGGTGAAGACGCCGATCGATCCGGTGATGGTGCCCGGCTGGGCAACGATCCAATCCGCGCCCATGGCGGCGAAATAACCGCCCGAGGCGGCGACGTCGCCCATCGACACCACCACCGTCTTGCCGGCGGCGCGGGCGCGAATCACCTCGCGCCGGATCGAATCGGACGCGGTATAAGAGCCGCCAGGGCTGTCGATACGCAGCAGAATCGCCTTGACCGACGGATCTTCGATCGCCTCGCGGAAAGCGCGGGCCATGCGTTCGGCGGAAAAGGCGACGCCATCCTCGAACGGCGAGACCGGACTGTCGCGGTCCTGCACCGGCCCGACACCCACGATCAACGCCACAGGATGAGCATCCTTCTCAGGCGTCAGACGCCCGGCGTAACGGGCGAAATCGACGATCTCGTTCCCATCCGCCTTCAGTGAATCCTCAAGCTCGTCCCAATAGGCCAGCCGGTCCACCAGACCGCCCGCCTCGGCCTCTCCGGCCAAAAGCGGCGCACGGTCGATCAGCGCGGTCACCTGCTCGGGCGAGATGGAACGGTCGGCGGCGATGCCCGCAACCGCCTGACGCGACCAGGAATCGAGGAGCCGATCCAACGATTCCCGCGCCGCCGGCGAGTACTGCTTCCTGGTGAACATCTCGATATAGGATTTGTATTCCCACCGCGCGGCGAATTCGGGGCTGACCCCGATCCGTTCCAGAATATTTTTAAGGAAGGGGCTCTGCGCCATGAAGCCGGTCAACCCGACCAGGCCCGAAGGCTGGAGCCACACCGTGTCGAAAGCGCTGGCGGCGTAATAAGGCACGGTGCCCGACCCCGTTTCACCCAACGCAGTGGCGAAGACCGCCGCCTTTTTCCCCGAAGCCCGGAAGGCATGCACCGCGTCGCGGAGTTCCTGCGCCTGCGCCATGCCGAGTTCCGCACCGTCCAGCCGGACGACAACCCCTTGCACCCGCTTGTCCCGCGCCGCACGATCCAGACCGCGCGTGATCTCGCCCAATGTCGGGCCGGACAGGCCGCCGAGCCGCGCCAAGGGATTGTCGCTCACGGCTTCGCCCGGCTTGCCCTTCAGATCGAGCTTGAGCACCATCCGTTCGGGCAGGGGCTCGATCTCGGTGCGCCCCAGAGCGAAAACGACGACACCCGCCAGAAGAAGCGTCGCCGCTCCGGCGAACGCCAGGCAAAACAGAACGATCCGTCCCAGGAAGCGGAGCAGGCGCACGTCGGACAATCCTCCCTGACGCCGTCTTGCGGCGCATTCACGAAAAAACCGATCAACAGCTATATGGGGCTCCGATGGGGGCGCGGTCAACCCAGCCGCAACGACGTCTTTCACAGGACAAAGGTATGGCCCGCGCCAAAGACATGTCGCCCACCCCCCTTTCCTTCCCAAGATCGCGTGCTACATTCATAAGCGTTCGCTTCTTTTCCCGCTTACCGTTCCTAAGGATTTCGATCCCATGAAGATTTCTTTCGTCAAGCCTGCCTTGCCGAGCGCCGGTGCGCTCGTCGTCGGCGTTTATGACGGCGTCGTCCTCTCCCCCTCGGCAAAGAAGGCCGATGACGAAAGCGGCGGCGCGATCCTGCGCGCCATCGCCGCCAGCCGGTTCACCGGCGAAAAAGATCAGTCTCTGTCGATTCTGGCTCCCGCCGGGCTCAAGGCCGCGCGGCTGGTCCTGCTCGGCCTTGGCCGGCCCGACCGTTTCGACGTTCGCGCCGCCCAGGATTTGGGCGGACGGGCCGTCGCGCAATTGCTGACCTCGGGCCTGGAAGAAGCCACCATCGCCATCGACACCGTCGACGGCGCTGCCATCGATCCGGTCGAAGCCGCCGCCCAGGCCGCGCTGGGGGCGACCTTGCGTTCCTACCTGTTCGACAAATACCGCACCCGGGAAAAGGACGAGGAAAAACCATCCTTGAAGAAGGTCGAGATCGCCACCGCTCAGGCGGCAGCGGCGAAAAAAGCCTTCCAGCCGCTGGAAGCCCTGGCTGCCGGGGTGTTCCTGACCCGCGATCTCGCCAGCGAACCCGCCAATGTCCTCTACCCTGAAAGCCTGGCCGCCGAAGCGGCCAAGCTGGCCGATCTCGGTATCGAGATCGAGGTTCTGGGCGAAAAGCAGATGCGGAAACTGGGCATGGGCGCGCTGCTCGGCGTCGGCCAGGGCAGCGAGCGCGAATCCCAGCTCGTGGCGTTGCGTTGGAAAGGGGCCGAGGACAAGGGCGCGCCGATCGCCTTCGTCGGCAAGGGCGTCACCTTTGATTCCGGCGGCATCTCGATCAAGCCCGCCGCCAACATGGAAGACATGAAGTGGGACATGGGCGGCGCGGGCGTGGTCATCGGCCTGATGAAAACCCTGGCCCTGCGTAAAGCCAAGGTCAATGCGGTCGGTGTCATCGGTCTGGTCGAGAACATGCCGTCCGGTTCCGCGCAGCGGCCCGGCGACGTGGTGACTTCGGCTTCGGGCCAGACCATCGAGATCGTCAACACCGACGCCGAGGGCCGGCTGGTCCTGGCCGACGCGCTGTGGTACGTCCAGGATCGCTTCAAGCCGCACACCATCATCGATCTGGCCACCCTGACCGGGGCCATCATCGTCGCGCTGGGCGAATCCTATGCCGGCATGTTCTGCAATGACGACGTGCTGGCCGCGCGGCTGACGGCGGCGGGCGCCGCTACCGGCGAGGAAGTGTGGCGCATGCCGCTGGGCGACCCCTATGACGAGATGATCAAATCCGACATCGCCGACATGAAGAATTCGGGCGGCCGCGAGGGCGGCAGTTCGTCGGCGGCGATGTTCCTGAAGCGCTTCGTCGGCGACGCCGCCTGGGCTCATCTCGACATCGCCGGCGTCACCTGGGCGAAAAAGAGCACGCCGCTGACGCCCAAGGGCGCCACCGCCTTCGGCGTGCGGCTGCTCGACCGGCTGGTGGCCGTTCATTACGAAGACAAGTAACGTAACCAGCCCCGGAACGGGCCGGCCTCGCCCGAGGCTGGCCCGCCGTTCCGTCCTGGGGTAGTCTTGCCGCCATGTCCACGAAGGTCGGCTTTTATCATCTGGTGCTTTGGCCGCTGGAAAAGGCGTTGCCGGCGCTTGTCGGCAAGGCTTACGCCTCGGACCTCAAGGTCGTGATCATGGCCGGATCGGCGGAACGGGTCGCGCATCTGGACACGCTGCTCTGGACCTTCGAGGCCGATTCCTGGCTGCCCCACGGCACGATGCGGGACCTGGACGCTGACCGCCAACCGGTCTATCTGACCGATGGCGAGGAAAACCCCAACGCCGCTTCGGTCCTGGTGCTGACCGACGGCGTAGCGCCGTCGGAGCTGGACGCCTATGAACGCTGCCTGGTTCTGTTCGACGGCAAGGACGATGCGGCGCTCGCCCAGGCGCGCCGGCAATGGTCGGCGTGGCGGCAGCAAGGCCATGAGTTGATCTATTACCAGCAGACCGAACAGGGCGGCTGGCAGGAAAAAACCCGGACGGGGCCGCCCCCCGACGGGATCATCGCAACGGACTAAAGGCCGCCCGATTGAAAGGCGGCGTCTCGAGGGGACAAAACATGCTGAACGGCAAGGTTCTGGTCGCGCAAGGCGGCGGCCCGACGGCGGTGATCAACCAGTCAATGGTGGGCGCCGTCCTCGAATCGCGCAAATTCCGCAATGTCGATCTGGTTTATGGCGCGCTGCACGGCGTGCGCGGCATCGTCAACGAGGAATTCCTCGATCTGACCCAGGAGACCACCCACAATCTGGAGCTGGTGGCCGAAACCCCCGCTTCAGCGCTGGGATCGACCCGCGACAAACCCGATCTCAAATATTGCCAGGAAATCTTCAAGGTTCTGCGCGCCCACCAGGTCGCCTATTTCTTCTATATCGGCGGCAATGACAGCTCGGACACGGTGCGCATCGTCAATGACGAGGCCGGCAAGGCCGGCTATCCTTTGCGCTGCATCCACATCCCGAAGACTATCGACAACGATCTGGTCGAAAACGACCATACGCCGGGCTACCCCTCGGCCGCGCGCTTCGTCGCCCAGGCCTTCATGGGCGTCAATCTCGATAACCGGGCCCTGGCCGGGGTCTATATCGCGGTGGTGATGGGCCGCCATGCCGGCTTCCTGACCGCCGCCTCGGCGCTGGGCAAGAAATTCCCCGACGACGGCCCGCACCTGATTTATGTGCCCGAGCGGGTGTTCGAAATCGACCGCTTCCTGGCCGACGTCAAGGCGACCCATGAAAAATTCGGCCGTTGCGTCATCGCGGTTTCGGAAGGCATCCACGACGCCGCCGGCGTGCCGATCGTGACCAAACTGGCCAGCAAGGTCGAGCATGACGCCCATGGCAATGTGCAATTGTCCGGCACCGGCGCGCTGGCCGACCTGTTGTGCGAGGAAATCAAGACCAAGCTGGGGCTGAAGCGGGTGCGCGGCGACACGCTGGGCTATCTGCAGCGCAGCTTCGTCGGCTGCGTTTCGGACGTCGATCAGCGCGAAGCGCGCGAGGTCGGCGAAAAAGCGGTGCAATATTCCATGTGGGGCGACCGCGACGGGTCGGTGACGATCGAACGCACCGGCTTTTATTCCGTGGATTACAATCTGCTGCCGCTGAACGCGGTGGCCGGCAAGACCCGGCATATGCCCGACGAGTTCATTTCCGAATCGGGCACCGACGTCACGGACGCGTTCCGGATGTATCTGCGCCCGCTGCTGGGCTCGCGCATGCCTGACGCCTACCGGCTGCGCACTCACAGCACCAGGGTCGAAAAGATCCTGAACCGCTACTAGACGGCGGGCGGCGGAGGATCAATCCTCCGCCGCCGCCTCTTCATAGGCTTCCTGGGCGGCGAACCAGACTTCCTCAGCCTCGGCCAGCGCCTTTTTCACCTCGCCCAGATCGCGCGCCACGACGGCGGCTTTGGCTCCGTCGCCTGCATACAGGGCCGGATCGGCCAGTTTTTCCTCGCATTGGCGCACCTTGCCGCCCAACCGCGCAACCTCGGATTCGGCTTTTTCTGCGGCCTTTTTCAACGGCGCCAGTTGGCCGCGCTTTTGCGCCGCCGCGCGGCGCTCGTCCCGGCGGCTGGCCGAGCCACGGTCTCCCTGCTCCTCGCGCCGGGCGGCGCGCGCGCTGTCCAGCAGATGCTGGCGGTACTGGGCGAGATCGCCGTCGAACGGAGCCGCTTTGCCGCCTTCGACCAGCCACAGCCGGTCGGCGACCAGCTCGACCAGATGCGAATCATGGCTGATCAGGATCACCGCTCCCTGATAGGCGTTCAACGCTTCGATCAAGGCGTCGCGGGCATCGATGTCCAGATGGTTGGTCGGTTCGTCCAGAATCATCAGATGCGGCGAATCCCTGCTCATCAGCGCGAACAGCAGCCGGGATTTCTCGCCGCCCGACAATTGGCTGACCGTGACCAGCGCGCGGTCCTGGGTAAAGCCGAAACGACCGAGATGGGCGCGGATCTTGGCCGGCGGCGCATCTTTGAGCACCGCCGCCATATGATCGTAGGGTGTGGCCGAAAGATTAAGCTCGTCGGTCTGATGCTGGGCGAAATAGCCGACGCGCAGGCGCGGACTACGCGCCATTGTCCCATCCAAGAGGGCAAGCCGTCCGGCCAGAATCTTGGCCAGGGTCGATTTGCCGTTGCCGTTGGCCCCCAGAAGGGCGATGCGGTCATCCATGTCGATGCGCAAAGACAAGCCCGACAGCACCGGCTTGTCCGGCGCATAGCCGGCGCGGCCTTTGTCGATGGCCAGGATCGGCGGGGACAGCGATTCAGGATCGGGGAAATCAAAGGACATTCCTTGATCCTCGATCACCGCGATCGGCGGTCCCAGTTTCTCCAGCATCTTGACGCGGCTCTGCGCCTGCTTGGCTTTGGTCGCCTTGGCGCGGAAACGATCGATGAAAGCCTGCAACCGGGCGCGCTGATCGGCTTGGCGCGCCGCCATCTTGCCCGCCAATTCCAGTTTTTCCCGGCGCACCTGGACGAAACGGTCGTAATTGCCGCCATAGGCTATGATCTTCGCAGCCTCGATATGGGCGATGCGGCCGGGAACGGCGTTCAAAAGCTCGCGGTCATGGCTGATGATCAGCAAGGTGCCGGGATAAACCGCCAGATGCCCCTGAAGCCAAAGCGTCGCTTCCAGATCAAGGTGGTTGGTCGGTTCGTCCAGCAGCAACAGATCGGGTTCGGCGAACAACGCCCCGGCCAGGGCGGCGCGCATGCGCCAACCGCCGGAAAAACTGTTCAAGGGCCGGGCCTGGGCCGCTTCGTCGAAGCCCAGACCGGCCAGGATCGACGCGGCCCGGGCCGGCGCGGAATGCGCGCCGATCGCCGACAGCCGTTCCTGCAGCCAGGCCTGACGCGGCCCGTCGTCGGTCGTTTCCGCCTCGGCCAGCAGCGCCGCCCGCTCCAGATCGTGCGACAGGGTGAAATCCAGCAGCGCAACCGTACTATCGGGGATTTCCTGGGCCACCACGCCCAGTCTGGCGCCGGGGCGCAACCGGACGGCGCCGTCGTCGGGCTGCAACGCGCCTTCGATCAGACGAAACAAGGTGGTTTTGCCCGCGCCATTGCGACCGACGAGGCCGACGCGCTGGCCGGCGGCGATATGCAGCGACGCACCCTCAAGCAGGGTTCGGCCACCAATACGAAAGGTCAGGGAATCGATATGCAGCATCGGCCAAGGCTGATAGCATGGCCTTAAGCGGGGGCCAAGAGCGGATATCTCAGTCGGAGGAGATTGTCCGGTCTCTCCCTTGCCAGCCGCGCAAGCGCGGGCTATAACCCCGCGCTCTTCGCAAAATCGTCAAGGATCGCAAGGTTTCGCATGGCCATCGAACGCACTCTGTCCATCATCAAGCCCGACGCCACGCGCCGCAACCTGACCGGTAAGATCAATGCCCGGTTCGAGGAAGCAGGCTTGAGGATCGTCGCGCAAAAGCGCCTGCGCCTGACTCCGACCCAAGCGGCGGCGTTCTACGCCGTCCATGCCGAACGGTCTTTCTTTCCCGACCTGTGCGCCTTCATGACGTCGGGCCCCATCGTGGTCCAGGTCCTGGAAGGCGAGGACGCCATCGCCCGCAACCGCGCTTTGATGGGCGCCACCAATCCCGCCAACGCAGCACCCGGCACCATCCGCGCCGATTTCGCCGAATCGATCGAAGCCAATTCCGTGCATGGATCGGACGCGCCCGAAACCGCCGCGTCCGAGATCGCCTACTTCTTTTCCGGCCTGGAGATCATCGGCTAGGTCGCCCTTCCCGGCTGGCGTTGGGCAGCGAAAGACGGCATAGTCGGACGCCATGACGTTCCCGGCCATCATCGTCGAAAAACTCGTCAAGCGTTTCGATGCGGTTACCGCCGTCGATTCACTGGATTTCGAGATTCCGCGCGGGGCAACGGCGGCGCTCCTGGGCGGCAACGGCGCCGGCAAGACCACCACCTTATCCATGTTGCTGGGCATCCTTATACCCAGTTCGGGACGCATCCAGATCCTGGGCCGCGATTTGCGGACACACCGCGCCCAGCTTCTGCCCCGGATGAATTTTTCCTCGCCTTATGTCGATCTGCCGCACCGGCTGACCGTGGCCGAAAATCTGCGCGTCTACGGCCATCTGTACGGCATCCGGAATCTCAGCCGCCGGCTGGACGAGGTCGCAGGGATGGTCGATGTCGCCCATCTGATGGACCGCCCCGCCGGCAAATTGTCCGCCGGCCAGAAAACGCGTGTCGCCCTGGCCAAGGCCTTTCTAAACGAACCCGAATTGTTGCTGCTGGACGAGCCGACCGCCTCACTCGATCCGGACAGCGCCGATTGGGTGCGATCCTTGTTCTCCGACTACCAGAAACGCACCGGGGCGACCATCCTGCTGGCCTCGCACAACATGACCGAGGTCGAACGTCTGTGTGATTCCGTGCTGATCATGAAGGCGGGCCGGCTGGTGGATCAGGGCGCACCCCGGGATTTGATCGACCGCTATGGCCGCCAAACCATGGAGGAGGTGTTCCTGGACATCGCCCGCGAACGGCGCGCCCCGTCGGCAAAGGCCGACCCATGAGCGCGCGCTACCCCGTTTTTTCCTTCCGGCGCGTCTATGCCATGATGCTGCGCCATTTCTATCTGATGCGCGGCTCCTGGGCGCGGATGGTCGAAATGGCCTATTGGCCGATCATCAATGTCATGATGTGGGGCTTCATGTCCCAGTTCCTGGCCGGCAATTCAAACTGGGTCGCCCAGGCCGGCGGCGTGCTGATCGGGGCCGTGATCCTGTGGGACGTGCTGTTCCGCAGCAATCTGGGTGTGGCCCTGTCCTTTTTGGAAGAAATGTGGTCGCGCAATCTGGGCCATCTATCCGTCAGCCCGTTGACCGCGTTGGAACTGGTCACGGCGATGATCGCGATGAGCGTGGTGCGCACCGTGATCGGCGTTCTGCCCGCGGTGCTGATCGCCATCCCGCTTTATCATTTCTCGCTGTTTTCCATGGGGCTGCCGCTCATCGCCTTTTTCGTCAATCTGATGGTCACGGGCTGGAGCGTCGGGCTGGCCGTCGCCGCGCTGGTCTTACGCTTCGGACTGGGGGCGGAAAGCTTGGCCTGGGTGATCATTTTCGCCCTGGTGCCGATCAGCGGCATCTACTACCCCATCGACGTCTTGCCCCATTGGCTGCAGCAAGTGGCGTGGATCCTGCCGCCCTCGCATGTTTTCGAGGGCATGCGCGCGGTTATGTTCGGCCACGGCTTCCCGGTCGGGGAAATCGTCACCGCCTCTCTGCTCAACGCCGTCCTGTTGCTGGCCGCCGCCGCCCTGTTCCTTCGGGTGCATCATATCGCCAGGGTCCGCGGCCTGTTCCTGTCGGCGGGCGAGTAACTTCTTCTCCCGCCGCCGTTACCGAGGTTGCGAATCCTGTCCCCGCCGTTTTGCCCGGCCGAGAATATGCGCCATCCTGGCGCGCAGAGCGTCCAGCCGCGCCGTTTGCTCCGATTGGGGCCGGACGGGTCCGGGGCGCAGCATCATCGCGCGGGAATAGTCCCTGGCCGCGCGGACGGTCAGACCAAGCAGCTCGGCGGCCCATAATCCGGCGGTGGAATTGGAACGGGGATAAGCCTCGCGGCGTCTTGGATCGTTGGCGCGATTGTCGGTCATGCGCTGGTCCTTTCCTGCACGAGCCTGCCCTCCCGGACTGACGGCGCCTCCGCCGTGAGCGCGGAGAAAGGGATCCTTGTCCTTAAAGATGGAGTATCTTCGCCTTGGTTACAAGACACCGCGCCGCAAAGACAGATAAGGCGGTCCCATCTTCCGTCATTGCCGAACTGCCCGCACTGCCCTATGTTCCGGCCAGATGGAGCCGCAAAAAGACACCATGACCACCGATATCAAACATATCCGAAATTTCGCCATCATCGCCCATATCGACCATGGGAAATCGACGCTTGCCGACCGGTTGATCCAGAAATGCGGCGGCATCGAAGAGCGCGAGATGCGCGACCAGATCCTTGATTCGATGGATATCGAGCGCGAGCGCGGCATCACCATCAAGGCGCAGACCGTAAGGCTGTCCTATAAGGCGCAGGACGGCGAAACCTACGAACTCAATCTGATGGACACACCCGGCCATGTCGACTTCGCCTATGAAGTCAGCCGGTCGCTGGCCGCCTGCGAAGGCTCGCTGCTGGTGGTGGACGCCAGTCAGGGGGTCGAGGCCCAGACGCTGGCCAATGTCTATCAGGCGCTGGACAACAACCACGAAATCGTCCCGGTCCTGAACAAGATCGACCTGCCCGCCGCCGAACCCGAGCGCGTCAAGCAGCAGATCGAGGACGTCATCGGCCTGGATACCGAGAATGCGGTGATGGTTTCGGCCAAGACCGGCATCGGCATCGAGGACGTGCTGGAAGCGCTGGTGACCCGCCTGCCGTCGCCCGAGGGGGACGAGACCGAGCCGCTTCAGGCGCTGCTGGTCGATAGCTGGTACGATTCCTATCTCGGCGTCATCATCCTGGTGCGGGTAAAGAACGGCATCTTAAAGCGTGGCCAGAAAATCCGCATGATGGCCACCGGGGCCACCTATCAGGTCGAACAGGTCGGCTATTTCACGCCTAAGCTGGTGGCGACCGACTCGCTGTCACCGGGCGAAATCGGCTTCCTTCAGGCCAGCATCAAGGCCGTCGCCGATTGCGAGGTGGGCGACACCATCACCGACGAACGCCGCCCGGCCACACGGCCTTTGCCCGGCTTCAAACCCAATGTGCCGGTGGTGTTCTGCGGCCTGTTCCCGGTCGATGCCGCCGATTTTGAATCCTTGCGCGATTCGCTGGCCAAGCTCCGCCTGAACGACGCCAGTTTTGAATATGAAGCCGAAACCTCGGCGGCGCTGGGCTTCGGCTTCCGCTGCGGATTCCTGGGGCTTCTGCATCTGGAGATCATCCAGGAGCGGCTGGAGCGCGAGTTCAATCTCGACCTGATCACCACCGCGCCTTCGGTGGTCTATCGCATCCACATGACCAGCGGGGAGGAAGTGCTGCTGCACAACCCCTCGGACATGCCCGAGCAAACCAAGATCGAAAAGATCGAGGAACCCTGGATCAAGGCGACCATCATGGTCCCCGACACCTATCTGGGGCCGATCCTGCAGCTTTGCACCGAACGGCGCGGCATCCAGCTCGATCTGACCTATGCCGGCAACCGCGCCATGGTGGTCTATCAGTTGCCGCTGAACGAGATCGTGTTCGATTTCTACGACCGGCTGAAATCGATCAGCCGGGGCTATGCCAGTTTCGATTACGAGATTTCGGACTATCGCGAAAGCGATCTGGTCAAGGTCGGCATCCTGGTCAATGCCGAACCGGTGGACGCCCTGGCGTTCATCGCCCACCGCTCCCAGGCCGAGGCGCGCGGACGCTCGATCTGCACCCGTTTGAAGGATCTGATCCCGCGTCAGATGTTCCAGATCGCCATCCAGGCCGCCATCGGCGGGCGGGTGGTCGCGCGCGAAACCATCTCGGCCCTGCGCAAGGACGTGCTGGCGAAATGCTATGGCGGCGACGTTTCGCGCAAGCGCAAGCTTCTGGAAAAACAGAAGGAAGGAAAGAAGCGCATGCGCCAGTTCGGCCGCGTCGAAATCCCCCAATCGGCCTTCCTCGCCGCGCTCAAAATGGGCGACGACTAACGGGGCCGTCCGCTTAGCAGCCACCCGGTTTAAAGGGAAACCTGTCCGGCATGACGCGGGAGTGCGGCGCATTCCGCTGATGGGAAAGCGCCTGCGCGCATGCCTGCCGCCTTGGGAACCCCGTCCCTGATTCAAAGGAAATCCGGCGCTTTTAGTAAAACATGCGTCGCCGTCGCCGCTGGCGGCAGCCCAAAATCAGGGCCAGCCCCAGCAGACCGAGAACGGCCCAGGCCGGACATTGCGCCAGAACAGCCTCGATTGGAGGCGGCAGCGCGATCCAAGATGAACCGCCCTCTGGCAGGAGGCCGCGCACACTTTCCCATAAATCGGCGATGGAGATCCCCTGTCCTGGCCCATCGAACCCCAGGGCCATAACGACATCGCCAAGAGCCATGAGCAGCGCCAGAACCAGAAAAAATTGGCCGAGACGACGTCCGAGCAACATCCCGATCCTTAAAGCCGCCTTTCCCGGCGGCAGCTTTCTTTCAGAAGAAAGGATCATTCATTTCACACCGCGCCCATTTTTTCAACCTACCCGGCGTGAATTGTCGTTCCATTCGCCTCTTATTCGGATTGTTTTCCGGCTGCGATCTTTCCCAAGCCGCCGGGGTTGCAATCGGGCGTGCCCTCGTATAATTTGCCCCGTCCGTCGCCCCCTAAACCGGGCTGCGGTCTGCGGAGAGGTGGCCGAGCGGTCGAAGGCGCACGCCTGGAAAGTGTGTATACGTCAAAAGCGTATCGTGGGTTCGAATCCCACCCTCTCCGCCAATATGTTAGGGAAGCCTGTCAACGGCAGGGCATTCTCTGGAAAAACGGAATCCCCGTTCACAATCCGGCTCTGATTTATCGCGCGTTTTCACGTGCGGACATTGGCCGGCCCCCATTGTTACGATCCCCTGTTCGGCTGTCTGCGATAGCCCGCAAGGGTGAGAAACACCACGACGGCAAGCATCCCGATCACCGCGGCCGCCGTCGTCAGGAGCACGGCATGCGTCTGGGTAAAGGCCGCCTTGCCCGCCTCGATCAGGGCCGCACCTTCCTCCACCGAAAGCCGGCTCGCGACGATGTAGGCATCTCCAATCGTTTTTGACGCTTGCTCACCCA
>Ga0265295_1005193_pt1 | contig 16850 bp, 16 predicted proteins | sample Munlansysbiofilm_FD_192503 | JGI IMG/M metagenome (GOLD analysis project Ga0265295, IMG submission 192503) | Leachate microbial communities from a municipal landfill in Southern Ontario, Canada - Methane capture system biofilm | ecosystem: Engineered > Solid waste > Landfill > Unclassified ...
AGCAGAATCGGCAACCAAGCCCCGATTCTTGATGCCGATATCACCAACATGGTCGACCCGATCCCCCAAGCCCTGATGCTGACAGCTATTGTCATCGGTGTCTGTGTCAGTGCACTCAGCCTTGCTTTGGCGGTACGTCTCTACAGGGCGACCGGTTCGCTTGATATCCAGGTCATTACAGAGAGGCTGCAGCGTGAACATTGAGAGCCTGTTTCTTGCACCCATCTATCTGCCTCTCCTCGCCGCAGCGCTTTTGGTATCGGCCAAAGCGTTTGGACAGGCACGCAAGACCATGGATAGCATGGCATTTCTCATCGGCCTTATCCTCCCTGCTGTGTGCCTTGCTCTTCTGACCCCGGCAGTAATAGCTCATCAAAGTGTGGAAACTGTCATCGGAGCCTGGGATACAAACCTCGGTATCCACTACCACTTTGACGGTCTTTCCTGGCTTTTGATCGCCCTGCACCTTGCCATCAGTATCCCGGTCTTCCTGTATAGCAAAAGCAACCCCTCAAACAGAGAGACCTTTTCCATCATTTTCTTCATTCAGTGTGCCTCGGTTGCCGCAACAAGCCTTACCGCTGACCTGTTCAACCTCTTTGTCTGTCTGGAAGTCATGGGGGTTACCAGCTATGTGCTGATAGCATCAAGCGATGAGGATGGCAGCGTACTTGCCTCTTTCACCTACCTGCTCTTCAGTGCCACCGCAATGGTCTTCTTCCTTGTCGGTGCCTTTGGCCTCTACCGCGTTACCGGTTCGCTCTCCTATGCATTGATCTCTGAGGTGAAGAACAGCCTCACCGGGGCTGATCTCATCGTCGCTCAAATGAGTTTGACACTGATCGTAGTCTCCACGTTGCTGCGTTGTGCAGTGGTTCCGCTCTCCGGATGGTTGGTAGGAGCGCACTCAAAAGCCCCGCACGCAGTATCTGCACTCCTTTCCGGCGTCCTGATCAAAATCCCACTGTTCGCCCTGATCAGACTCCTGCTGTTGGTCACTGCAAGCGAGCGCATCGGGTCAATCCTCGCGTGGGCAGGAGGAGTCTCAGCTGTAGTGGGCATTCTTCTCGCCCTTCGGGAGGTACAGGCAAAGCGACTGCTGGCATACAGTTCAGTCAGTCAGATCGGCTACGTGGTTGCCGCCTACGGACTGGCAATTGAGGCTGGACTTGAAAGTGAACGCGGGGCCTTGCTCATCGCTAGCTCTCTCTTTTACGCGTTCTGCCATGCCGTGGCAAAGGCCCTTCTCTTTCTCAGTATAGGAACCGCCACCGACGCACTGGGAACGAAGGACCTGAGCAAAGCAAGAGGTGCCACCGCCTCTCTGAAAGGGAGTGGGGAACGTGTTCCCCTGACTACCATCAGCTATGGCATAGCCCTCTTTTCCATCGCAGCGCTTCCGCCGACACTGGGATTCTGGGGCAAGAACATGCTCACCTATCTTGCAAAAGGCCATGGGTCGGCATACCTGCTGACCATCACCTCGGTGCTTACCATCACCGCCTATCTCAAACTCTCCGTCCTCTTTCTCCCGTCCAAACGACCGGTTGTGGTAATGAAGGCCCAATCGTATGGAGCAATCCATGCATCGTTTTTATTGCTGGGCTTGATGCTCTTGGTGGGAGGAGTCTTTGCCCTGCCATTCAAGAATTTCATCATCACCCTCTTGCTTCCTCTTGGTGCCGTGGAGGCAAGCATCATGGGCTACAGCGCCTACAGTGAACTGGCCAAGACTTTCCTCACCCTCATGCTTGCCCTGTTCCTCACCGCAATCAGCACACATAGGTATTGCAAGCGCTTGCTGGCAAAACTCCCTGTATTCAAAGCAAGATTTGCAGACCTCTTCTTCGGCTATGCCCTTGCCCTCTCGGTGATGGCCTTCCAATTGGTACGGTAGGAGCCAGCAGTGGATACGTTGTCAAACATTTTGTTCGCACCAGTCTACCTTCCCCTGCTCGGTGCAGCTCTGATCTTGGTGTGCAAGAGCTTCTTCAAGACAACAATTCGGCGGCTCGCAGAGTATGTGGGCATGCTCATCGGCCTGATTATGCCCGTTATCCTTACGCTCACTCTGAGTAATGAACTGGGGGCGGGAAGAGCTCTGGAAGCCGTTGCCGGTTCATGGGCCCAGGAGATCGGCATCATCTATCGCTTCGATGGCCTCTCCCTCTTGATGATTCTCCTCGCAGCCGCAGTCACCATTCCCGCCTGGATGTATTCACGCAAGGTAGGTCCTGCGCATTCCTCGTTCACAGCCTTGTTGCTTGTGCAGAATGCAGCCATTGCTGCGATCAGCATGACTGCCGATCTCTTCAATCTGTTCGTGTGCCTGGAAGTGATGGGTGTGGTAGCGTATGTCCTCATTGCTGGAAGCCAAAAAGGGAGTGCAGTCTACGCCTCCTTCTCCTACCTCATGCTCAGCTCAACGGCAATGGTCTTTTTCCTGCTTGGGACCTTCGGCTTGTACCGTTTGACAGGGTCTCTCTCCTATGAAGCGATTGCCCAGAGCTTGGCTGCAGGAGAGAACCAACAGTTTGCCCTCTTCTGCCTCATTCTGCTCGTGATCCCTGTCCTGCTCCGGGTGGCGGTTCTGCCACTCTCCCTGTGGCTGGTGGATGCCCACTCCAAGGCCCCTCATGCCGTATCAGCCCTGCTTTCGGGTGTCCTGCTCAAGATCCCCCTCTTTGCATTGGTGCGGGTCTTTGCCTTGGTTCCCGGCTCAGCTCTCTTTGCACTTCCGATCAGCTATGCAGGAGCTTTCACAGCCTTGGTAGGAGTGCTCTTGGCTTTGGCACAGTCGGATGCAAAAAAGCTGCTGGCCTACCACTCGATCAGCCAGATCGGCTATGTGGTGACAGCCTGGGGTCTTGCACTACAGGCGGGAGTACACACCCAAGCAGGAGCTCTGCTGCTCTCAGTCTCCTTCTTTCATGCCTTCAGCCACGCCCTTTTCAAGGCACTGCTCTTTTTGAGCGTGGGAACAGCCACCGATGCAGGGGCAAACCGAAACGTCTATACGCTGAGGGGAGCCTCACGCTCGCTGAAAGGAGAAGGAGAGCGACTGCCCATCACCCTCCTCTGCTATCTGGTGGGAGCTCTCTCCATCATGGCAATCCCCCCGTTCAACGGCTACTTCAGCAAGAATCTGCTCACCTATGCCATCAAGGGAGGAATTCACTATCAAGTCCTCACCTTGGCAGGGGTGGGAACGGTTGCCTCGTTTCTCAAGCTCTCAAGAGTATTTCTCCCGGCCAAAGAAAAGCAAGAAATCCTTGCATCACGACTTCGTCCACGGTTTCCCCGTACCTTGCATGCCGGCTTGCTCATGCTGGCACTGATGTGCATCCTGACCGGGCTCTTCGCCCCCGAAGTATTCGCATTCATCACCGAGCTGCTCTCAGCACAGCCAGTAAACGGCTTTGATGCACACTACTTTTTCAAACAAGAAACCCTTGCAAAGACGTTCTACACCACTCTCGCAGGCATTGTGCTCTTCCTGTTCATCCTTACCAAACCCGGGGCTTGGATTTTCCACCAGCTTGGCCGATACAAAGCTCGCTTCTCCGACCTGTTTTTTGGCTTTGCTCTCGCCCTAGCCCTGCTTCTGCTGGTGACAAGCGTGCTCTAGAAAAGTGAAAACGCAGCCCGGATGGTTCCAGACTGCGTCACAGGGAAAGCTATGCTGTTTTGCGATCAGTTCGCCATCACCAGATCCAGATCGATTTCACAGGCAATGGTAGGCATTGTGCTGCCCCAGTTGGCCAGCACCTGGGGATGGATCTCCCCGAAAATACCCACTTCATGCTCTCCAAGCAGTACCTTTGCACAACGCCCTTCGATGAAACGACCATCCCCTTCAAGGGAAGAGAGCGTATACTCCTTGCCCAGGAAGTAGAAGAGGGTGTTCACCAGGGAAGAGACATCGTTGAAGCCCATGACACTGTCACTCGCCAAGAAGCCGACGTTGTTTCGGGTGGTGGTTCCACTGTTGTCAGAGCTATCCAGGAATGCTACCTTGCCCACCTCAAAAATCTTGTGGGGGAAGGGAGCGTGTGCACTTACACTCTCACTCTCCAAAAGAGAGGGAATGATGGAGGGGCGTACCACCTCGTAGTTCTCACTCATCGGATTGGAGATGAAGATGCACTTCTCTTGGGGGAAGTTCATGTTGTCAACATACTCACGCTTCGAACCGAGATAGTTGTACATCATCTCCTGGAAACCCAGACCCACCATCAGGTCCTTCACCTTGCGTCCCAACTCTTCGGCAGGGCTGAGTCGTCCTACCGTGAAGTCCTGGGGCATCTCAGGCTCGAAGTTGCCCAAGCCGTACCCGATCATGACATCCTCAACCAGATCAACCGGATGCAAGAAGTCATTGCGGTACTCGGGAACCGTTGCATAGAGAGATCCATCGCTGTAGATGGAGTAGATACCCATCCGCTTCAGGGAAGCAACAGCCTCCTCTCCACTCATCTTCTGACCCAGCGTCTTGTGAACCTGTTCAAGCGTGCAGGAAACCGGCTCCTGATAGTAATAGGGAACGGTGATCTCCGTACCGAATTCCGTCTCCTCAGGAAATCGAACCTTCACCGGAAGAATCTCAAAGCCCATGTCGGACATATCGCAGGCCATGATGGAGGCGGCAAGCAGCAGATCTCTCAGGTCACTGCCACTGAGTTCCAAAAAGAGGTTCTCATCACCCACCTCGACAGCCCCGATATGGGCACTGTTGATGACCGGCGGGAAGGAAAGGGTATCCCCATTGTCGTCGTGCAGGTAGGGGAATACCCGGCAGTCACTTACGATCGGGCCGTACTCCCTCCCCTTCGGATGCTCGGTGCAGATCTCACGCAGGGTGAGCTTTCTGTCCATTCCGAGGGGAACGAAAGAGGTTGCATCGGGATCGGCACCACGGTAGTGCACCGGGTACTTGATGAGGTCGGAGCGGTAGATGCCCATCGCAATCGTCTTGCGCTTGCGCCCAAAGTTCGAGCACAGTTTCTCCTGGCTCTGGATCAGGGCTTCCAAGTCGTCCTCACCAACCACATGACCACGAGCAGCAAACCCGATCGAATAGGGGCGGACTTCCTTGGCCGATGCGTCTACGATGAGCTCCCTGCCCTCACTGTCAAAACACTCCTCGCTGGTGGAGAAGAAGTCATACAGCGGAGCCTCAACACCCCAGTAGGCCTTGAGCAGGCGTGCAATGCCGGCTGCTGACCAGAGGTCTGGGCGGTTGGTATCATTGAGCTCAATCTTGAGCAGGTCACCTTCGTGACCATCCAGCTCAGCCTTGGCGACCGGGAAGATCTCCTCAAGCTCACTATCTTGCAATGTTCTTCCCAACAAGCTGTAGAACAACTTGCCGGTGGTTTCAATCTTTGGCATCAGTTCCCCCTTCTCGTGCGTACCGACTCAATGTTCGGGGTGAAGAGCTCACGCAGGTCATTCAGTCCCAGATGCATCAGGGCCATGCGGTCAATGCCCAAGCCCCATGCAAGGACTGGTACATCGATGCCCAAGGCCTTGGTGACCTCGGGTCGGAAGATTCCGCTTCCTCCCAGCTCAAACCAACCCAGTACCGGGTGCTTGATGTGCACCTCGATCGAAGGTTCGGTGAACGGGAAGTAACCGGGTACATACTTCACTTCCTCAGCTCCTGCAATCTCCTCGGCGAACATCTTCAACAGCCCAAGCAGGGTCTTCAGGTTGACATCATTGCCAAGCACGATTCCCTCGGTCTGATAGAAGTCTGCACCATGGGTGGCATCGACCTGGTCATAGCGGAAACAGCGGGCAACACCGAAGTACTTGCCGGGAACCTTGGCCTTGGGGAGCTGGCGTGCAGAAAGCACCGTTCCCTGGCTGCGCAGCACTTGGCGGCGGGTGAACTCATGGTCGAAACTGTAGCGCCAGCCACGGCTTCCGGTTTTCCACCCATTCTCATGAGTGGCGGCAACCTGGCTGAGCCATGGCTCTTCGATGGCCTTGGCGTGCACCGGATCCTTCACGTAGTAGACGTCGTGGATGTCGCGGGCACTGTGGAACTGCGGCATGAAAAGGGCATCGCCGTTCCAGAACTCGTTCTCGACAAGAGAGCCGTCGAACTCCTCAAAACCGAGACTGCACAGCTTGTCCTTGACCCATTGCAGGTAGTTGCCGTAGGGGTTGTGGCGACCTGGGATGAGGCGGCTGGTCGGGGCGTTGAGCCCATAGGGGCGGAACGAGCCGGTCTTCCAGCTTCCGGTGGAGAGCATCTCACTGGTAACCAGTCCAAGCTCCTCACCGGTGATGTTGGCAGCAAGCACAGCCTGCTTGGCAGAGAAGCCCTCTTCAGTCAGGTTGAAGACGATTTCTTCCCGCTCGATCACCTTGAACGGGGAGTTGCTTGCACCCCGCTTCTTGGCCATCTTTGCCATCGCTTGTTTCTCAGGCTCTGAAAGCTGGGCTTCCTCAAGCTCACCGCCCAAGCCCTTGTCCAGCAGGTTCTTGGTAACCAAAAACTCGCCTTCGAGCTCGTCGGCAACGGCTTCGGCCTTGTTCTCGCCATTCATCTTGGCAAGGCCTGCTTTGGAAAGCTGGCCAAAAGCTGAACCTACCTCACTCTTTTCAAGACCCAAGGCTGAAGCGAGCTCAGGCAGCGCCTGTGCACCCTCAGCCTTGATAAACGTAAAGATGCGCTGGGCGGGGGTTCCCTTCTCCTGCTGTTCTCTTCCGAGATCGGTCAGCTCGTAGAAAATCCGGCTCATGCGGCTCTTCTCGACCAGATAGCCCTTTGCGCTCAACCAGCTGAACGCCTGGTTGCACTGCCCCACTTTGTACTCCAACTCCCGTACGATTCGCTCAGCTGTTATGTCCTGTTGCAGGTCAACATGTCTGAGCAGGCGTACTTCCAGTGGATGCAGGTTCTTTACGTCGATATCCATGCTCTTCTCACTCCTGTACATGAGCGCCGCAGGAGTGCTGCGGCGCAAGTGCTTTGTATTCTAGCGTCTACGGAAAAAAAAGGAAAGGCTATGCGGGGGAGAAAAGCGAACGAACCGCCTCCACCACCTCTTCCTTGGACGGGATTACAGCAAGCTCGAGTTCAGGAGCAAACGGGATGGGACTCTCCTTGCCGCAGAGGCGCCGGGGATTGGCTGCCAGGGAGGCGAAGCAATCGCTGTCCCCAGTAACGAGTGAGACGACTTCCGCCCCATAGCCACCATACTCCGGGCTGTCATGGACCACCAGAAGCCTTCCTGTCTTCTTTACTGACCGGAGAACTGCATCCTTATCCATGGGCTTGAGGGTGGCAAGGTCGATGACCTCAACCTCGATCTCATCCTGGAGACTGAGCACCGCGGCCGCCTCAAGGCAGGTGGTGACTGCGTGGCTGTAGGAGACGATGGTCACATCCTTGCCCCGCTTTTTGATAATCGCCTTGCCGATGGGCAGGATATATTGTTCATCGCCTACCGGACCGAGGTTGTTGTACAGGCTCTTGTGTTCGAAGTAGAGCACAGGATTATTGCTTCGGATTGCACTCTTGAGCAGGGCCTTGGCATCGCCAGGGCAGGAAGGAGCAACAATGATGAGTCCGGGGATGTTTGCAAACATCGCCTCCAAGCACTGCGTGTGCTGGGCTCCATGGCCGGTCCCGCTTCCGATAGGGGCTCTGAGAACCATCGGACAGGAGAGCTGGCCTGCACTCATGAAACGGGTCTTTGCAGCATGGTTGATGATGGGATCGCTGGCAAGGGTGGCGAAGTCGCCATACATGATCTCCACGATCGGCCTGAGTCCGAGCATGGCAGCACCAACGGCAAGGCCGGTGATGGCTTCTTCGCTGACTGGAGTCTCATGCAACTGCGCCGGATGCTTCTTATAGAGGTCTCCGGTGACACGGAAACAGCCCCCATAGAGGCCGATGTCCTCCCCTATGAGATGTACGGCACGGTCGCGGGACATCTCCTCATCCAGCGCTTCACGAATGGCATCGCGATAGCTGATCCTGGTCGTGCTCTTGCAGACCTTGTAGGTTTCTTCATCCTCGGGTGCAAGGAGGTACTCCATTGCCTGCTCAAGATTGATGTGAATGTCACGGACTGCTGTCGCATCAACGGCTGCATCGTCCACCCGCTTCCTCCCCTCAAGGATGAGATGGGCAACCTCTTCCTCGGTGAAGTAACCACGCTCCACCAATACGCGGGAAAAGAGGAATATGGGGTCACGGCTCTCCCACTCCTGCTCCTCTTCTCGGCTTCTGTAGAGGCAGGCATCACTCTTGGAGTGGCCGCAACAGCGATAGGTCTTCACTTCCAAAAAGAAGGGGCGACTGGTAGAGCGGATATACTCGATGGCCTCTTTGCAAGCAGTGTACACTGCTTCCACATCATTGCCATCAACCGTTGCATGCTTGATGCGGTATCCATCAGCACGGCTGGCTATGGAGGAGGTGGATATCATCCTGCTGGCAGCTGCACTCATGCCATAGTTGTTGTTTTCACAAAACAAAAGAAGGGGAAGCTCCCATACGGAGGCAAGGTTCATACTCTCATGCACCGAACCGCGGCTGGTTGCCCCATCGCCGAAAATTGCCACGCTGATAGCCTGGCTCTTCTGCATCTTCAGGGCAAACGCAAGACCTAGGGCAAGATTCACCCCGCTGCCCACCACCGCGGAGGACCCTGCATTCCAGGTCTCCACATCGGTCATGTGCATACTGCCGCCCAAACCTTTGCAGATTCCGTCGGCTGAACCAAACATTTCACTGAACATTTTTCGCTCGTTGGTACCCCGAGCAAGGGTGTGGCCATGACAGCGATGGGTGGGGACTATCCAGTCACCCTCCTGAAGGGCAAGCGCCAGACCCGCCTGCGTTGCCTCCTGTCCAATGGAGAGATGGGTGGTCCCATGCATCTCTTTCCGTTTGAAGAAGGCATCGATGTGCTCTTCGAAATGACGCGAACGCACCATAATCGAGAGCGCAGACTGCGCCTGTTCCTTGGTTAAAATCATCTTTGCTCCCCGGCAGGATATCCAGTCCTGCCTTTCCAAGCTGGCCATAGGCCCTATATAGTGTCTTCCATCCTATTGGTTGGAAAGGATACTGTCAATGAAACCTATATAGACGGTATGAAGATCCCCGTCATGATAGAACTCCTTGACCTCGCTTCTCTGAAACGTGGAAGGATCCAAGTCGAACGATGCTGCCTTCGTACAAGAGAAGACCAACGAAGCCTGCTTGAAGGTTACACGTTCGCCTCCATGTGGTGAAGGAATAAAGGTGGTGGTCAAACCAGTCTTCGCAATCTTGTCATACTCCCTGCCACTGTGCTGGCCGCACCAAAGAAGACGGTCCTTCATCTCCTTGGGAAAGAAGGAAACCGTAAAGCCATCCTGTTCATCCAGAAACTGGTGGGTGAACCGGCTCTTGCGCACATAGAGGGTAACGATGTTTCGACCCCACAAGACTCCCATGGAACCCCAGGAAGCGGTCATGGTATTGAATTTCTCTGCACTGCCTGCAGTGATGAGAAACCCATCTGTCCCGATTGCCGTGAACGGATTCATCTGCAATACATCAACAGGAACTTCAACATACATGATGGGCCTCCTTTTCTCTGCTTTCAGTGTAGCTTCTGCACAAGAGCGTGGTCAAGAGGCAAAAATTCTTCCCCCCATCACTCCTGCTCGCCCAGCCGCCCAACGTTGACACTCCCCTACTTTTCGTATATTCCTACAAGCATACAGAACATGTTCCAACAGTTCAGCTGTTGCGTTGAGGAGGCCCAATGAATGATTCCCTCGCGATCCCTGCTTTGACAGAGGATCTCGCCCGTGTTCTCATCGATGCCGACACGATCAACCGGAGAGTTGACGCACTGGCTCGCCAGATCAGCAGTGATTATGCCCAGTCAAAGGGTGAGTTGATCTTGGTGGGGGTTCTGAAGGGATCTTTCATCTTCATCGCCGACCTTGCTAGGCGCCTGAGTGTGGACCATGTCATCGATTTCATCGCCCTCTCCTCCTACCAAGGGGATCACAGCGGCAATGTTCGCCTGTTGATGGACACCCGGGAGAACATGGAAGACAAGCATGTTTTGATCGTCGAGGATATCCTTGACAGCGGCAACACCCTTGACTACCTCATCCGCAACTTCAAGACACGCAATCCCAAGTCGGTGAAAACCGCTGTCCTGTTGGACAAGCCTGACCGTCATGTCGTACCGGTGGACATCGACTACATCGGTTTCACCATTCCCGATGTGTGGGTCGTCGGATACGGCCTGGACTACAACGAAAAACACAGAACCCTTCCCTACATCGCAGAGATGTATCCACAAGCCTAAGGAGCGAGAGATGGACGACAAGAAGTTCTACGTCAGTTACAATTCGGTGCACAAGCTGGTCAAAAAGCTCAGTGGTGAGCTCTTGGCCTCCGGCTATGACCCGGATGTAATCGTTGCAATCGGAAGCGGAGGCTTCATTCCTGCCAGAATCATGAAGACCTTCATCAACCGTCCGATCTACGCAGTCGGAATCTCCTACTATGGGATCGACAAGAAGCACAAGGACCACCCCACCAAGATCCAATGGATCGATGAGGTGCAGTCCCAGCTGGAGGGCAAGAAGGTCTTGCTCATCGATGAGGTCGATGACACCCGTGCAACCCTTGCTTACTGTGTCGGGGAACTGCTCAAGTTCAGCCCCGAGGAGATTGCCGTGCTGGTTCTCCACAACAAGAACAAGGAGAAGGATGTCGAGTTCCCGGTTGAGATCAAACGCTATTTCGCCGGTATGGAACTTGCTGACCTGTGGATCAAGTACCCCTGGGACGCTGATGATATCGAGGTGCACACCGATAACGAGAAACAGATGCTGGATGCACTCGCAAAAGAAGGCAAGGAGCTGTACACATGAGCAACGTAACATCCATCGTGGGAGCCCAGTGGGGAGATGAAGGCAAAGGCCGCATCGTCGACTACTTGGCAGTCAACTCAGATCTGGTAATCCGCTTCCAAGGCGGCGACAACGCCGGGCATACGGTCATCAACGACAAGGGCAAATTTGCCCTGCACATCATCCCCTCGGGTATCTTCAATCCTGAGACGATGAACATCGTCGGGGCGGGAACCGTGGTCAATTTTGAGACCATGGCTGAGGAGCTTGCATCCATCACCGCAAAGGGTGTGGAAGTAAACAACCTCTTTGTGGATGTGCGAGCCCATCTGATCATGCCCTACCACCGTGCCCTTGACGGCGCTCAGGAAGGAGCAAAGAGCTCCAAGATGCAAATCGGTACCACCAAACGAGGAATCGGACCGGCATACAGCGACAAGGCCACCCGTTCGGGTATCAGGGCTGCAGACCTGCTGGATTTCGACCGCCTCAGGAACCGCATCGAGATGGCCCTGCCCCAGAAGAATCGTGAGCTCGCCTACTTCGGGCTTCCCGAATACACCGTTGATGAGCTGATGGAGCTGTGCGCCAAATGGAAAGATCGCTTTGGCCACATGATCATCGACTCCCTTCCCGTTGTCCGCCAAGCCTACGAAGAGAACCGCAAGATCCTGCTTGAAGGTCAGCTCGGGGTCATGCGCGACCTCGACTGGGGCATCTACCCCTACACCACCAGCAGCAGCCCCACCAGTGGAGGAGCTGCCATCGGAAGCGGTCTCGGACCAAGAAGGATCGATGAGGTCATCGGTGTCACCAAGGTCTACTCCACCAGTGTAGGCGGAGGTCCTTTCATGACCGAGCTCAATGATGAGACTGCAGAAAAGCTCAGGGCCATTGGTGGCGAATACGGTGCAACCACCGGTCGTCCCCGCCGCTGCGGCTGGTTCGATGCCGTGGCTGCCGATTACTCCTGCTGGATCAACGGCTTCACCGCCCTTGCCCTTACCAAGCTCGACGTACTGGACAGCTTTGAGAAGATCAAGGTCTGCACCGCCTACCGCGTGAACGGGGAAGTGATCACCTACCTGCCCGAAACAGCACAGCAGGAGATTGCCGAGCCAATCTACGAGGAGTTCGACGGATGGATGGCTCCCACCACAGAAGCGAGGAAGTGGGAAGATCTTCCACCGAAGGCACAGGCTTACTGCAAACGCCTCGGGGAACTTGTCGGGTGCCCGATCAAGTACATCTCCGTCGGTCCAGAGCGAGACCAGATCATCATCCTGTAACCAATTACAAATCATTTCAAGAGGCCTGCCGATCACGGCAGGCCTCTTTACATTGCACAACAGCCAAGCTACTCACTCCTCAGAAAAAAAAAGAGATAAATTTCTCAGGTAGTTATTGACATATGCCAATAACATGGGTATAGTCAAAGTAGTTACTGGCATATGCCAATAACAATCTATAGCACAGGAGGCACGATATGCCAAGAAGAGACGGATCAGGTCCAATGGGTTACGGCCCCTTGACGGGACGGGGAATGGGTTTCTGCGCTCGCCCAAGCGGGTACGGAATGGGCTGGGGCTACGGCATGGGCCGTGGATGGAGAAGTGGTTACGGAGCTTTTCCGCCGGTGACCGGCCAGCAGTCCCTTGATGCACGCAAGAAGATGCTTGAAGAGGAACTGAAACAGGTGGAGACCCTGCTCGCCCAAGAACGCCAGGAATAAAAAGGATACCCATGCCGCGACCAAGAAAATGGAGACATGTCTGCTCACTGCCCCAAACAAGCCGTTTCGGTCCGCTCGGGGTTGGGGCCGGCGAGATGGAGCCGATACTCATGACCGTGGATGAGTATGAAGCCTTTCGCCTCATTGACTACGAAGGGATGACCCAACAGGAGTGCAGCACCCAGATGGGTGTGGCACGTTCCACGGTCCAGGGTATCTACGACAGTGCCCGCAAAAAGCTGGCACACTCATTGGTTGAGGGAAAACCTCTGCTCATCGAAGGTGGTGAGTACCAGCTCAACGATCATGGCGGGCCGCATGGCCATGGCTGTGGCCGGGGCTGCAGAAGAAGACAGATGGAGCAAGAAGGAGAATTACAAGTATGATCATAGCAATTCCGGCAGAGGCGGACAGCCTGGACAGCGCAACCTGCGTATCGTTTGGCAGGGCACCCTACTATTGCCTCTACAACACAGAAACTGAGAGCAGTACCTTTATGACCAACCTTGCCGCAGACAGTGCAGGCGGAGCCGGAATCCAGGCAGCCCAGGACTTGGTCGACCAGCGCATCGGAACTCTTATCACATTCCGCCTTGGCGAGAATGCGGCAAAGGTACTCCAAGCTGCAGAGATTGCAATACTCAAGGCCTTGAACCTGAGTGTAGCAGACAACATCGCCGCCCTACAGGAAGGGAAGCTTGCACCCCTTGAAGAGGTTCATGCAGGATTCCATCATGGCCACTGATCTGACGGTGGCAGTACTCAGCGGCAAGGGAGGAACAGGGAAGACCCTGCTCTCCGTAAATCTTGCCGCAGTGGCTCAGAAGGCTACCTACATCGACTGTGATGTAGAGGAACCCAACGGACATCTGTTCTTCAAGCCCACCATTCTATCCGAGCGTGTCGTGACTATTCCCAAACCTGTTGTGGAGCAGAGCTTGTGCGATGGCTGTCGCATCTGTACCGCAGCGTGTGCATTCAATGCCCTTGCTCTCATAGGCAAACAGCTTTTGGTATTCAACGAGGTCTGCCATAGTTGCGGACTCTGTACGACACTCTGCCCAAAGAAAGCGCTCACCGAGGTCGAGCAACCCTTGGGAGTGGTACGAGAGGGCCAACATGGTACGGTCAGCTTCGAGGATGGCATCCTTGATATCGGGCAGAGCGAAGCCGTTCCTCTCATCAAGGCGCTGCTCAGGAATAAGCACAAGGATCTGGTCGTCATTGACAGTCCGCCGGGAAGCGGGTGCCTGGTAAGTGAGGCAATCTCGGGTGCAGACTTCTGCCTGCTGGTAGCCGAACCCACCCGTTTTGGGGCGCACAACCTGGCCATGGTCCATGAGCTGGTGCAGATTCTGGGAAAACCCTGTGCCGTGTTGCTCAACAAGACGGTGGAAGGGGCCGAAAACCCCAGCGAAGAGTATGCTCGATCCCACGGCCTATCCATCATGGGATCCCTGCCCTACGACCGTACGCTGGCAACATTGACCAGCGAGGGGCTCATAGCCAGCGAAGAGCTTGACCACTATCATGCATTCTTCTCCGGATTGCTGGAAACGATACGAAAGGAGGCAGCGGATGCATCAGATACTCATCCTCAGCGGTAAGGGGGGAACAGGAAAGACCACCGTTGCGAGCGCCTTCATCCATCTCTCCCAGGCAAAGGCCTATGCCGACTGTGATGTCGATGCACCAAACCTGCATCTGGTCATGGGTAGCTTTGAGACGGAACAAAAACAGGACTATATGGGACTGAAGAAAGCGTTCATCGATCCAGAGCTGTGCATCGGCTGTGATGCATGCAGACAAGTTTGCCGATTTGATGCCATTGAGGCCGAACCCCAGTACCATGTGATCAATATTGCTTGTGAGGGATGCCGAGCCTGCGCCTATGCCTGCCCACAAGATGCAATCAGTTTTGTGGACTCGAAGGTCGGGGACCTTCGCCTGCTGCAGCGAGGTGATGAGCATTTCAGCACAGCCACGCTGATTATGGGCAGTGGAACCACCGGCAAACTTGTCACTCAGGTGAAAAACCAGCTCAAGCAGGCCGTCGACCCCAATGAAGTCGCCATTCTGGATGGAAGCCCCGGCATCGGCTGCCCTGTCATTGCATCGCTGAGCGGAGTCAATCTCGCACTTATGGTTGCAGAACCCTCGGTCAGCGGGATTTCCGACTTGAAACGGGTCATTGCAAGTGCCAGACAGCTGCAGGTACCGGTGGCTGTTATTGTCAACAAATACGATATGCATGAACAAAAGAGTGCAGATATAGAGGTTTTCTGTTTCAAGGAGGGCATCCCCTTCCTGGGTAAAATTCCCTATGACCGCGAAGCGGTGCACTCACTCAACCAGGGGCTGACACTCGATCAGATTTCTTCAAATGGTGCTGAAGCAGTGAAGTCCATCTATTCCCGAACACTAGATTTGGTTAAGGAGACCATGAAAGGATGAAAATAACCAGCTTGTTGGAAAATACCAGTACCCACTCTGGAATAAAAAGTGAACATGGTTTGAGCCTGTACATCGAGACCAGCAACAAGAATATCCTCTTCGATACCGGAGCAAGCAGTCTCTTTGCAGAGAATGCCGAGAAACTGGGCATCGACCTCGGAAAGGTGGATCTTGCAATCCTCTCCCATGGCCACTACGACCATGCAGGAGGTCTGAAAACCTTCCTCTCGCTCAATAAGCACGCGCCGCTGTATATCAGAAAGGAAGCCTTCGGCCCCTACTACTCCCAACGGGAAGACGGTGAGTATCACTACATTGGCATCGACACGGATCTTCTCAACAACAACAGGCTCATCCTTACCGGTGCACTCACCCCGATTGCCGAAGGGATTTCTCTCTTTTCCAAAGTCGAAGGCAGTGAGTTCGTTCCTACCGGCAACCAGAGTCTGTACCGAAAGGAGGGGGATTCCTACCTACCTGACTCCTTCACCCATGAGCAATACCTACTGATCGAGGAGGGAGAGACCAAGCTATTGGTCTCTGGTTGCTCCCACCGCGGTATCGTCAATATCTTGAAAAGTGCGAAAGAGCACTTGCAGACCTACCCCACCCACGTCATTGGGGGCTTCCACCTCTACAACCACCGCACCGGGGAACCGGAGAAACCGGAGGTGCTGGATGCCATTGCGGAAATTTTGCTCGCCACAAAGGCACGGTTCTACACCTGCCACTGTACCGGAGAGGAGAACTATCGCTATCTGAAGACAAACATGGAAGATCATATCGCCTACCTTGCAGGTGGGGATGTGATCACCTGTTGAGGAAGGAAGGAATACCATGCAAGAACACACGCATCAGGACATGAAAGCCGAGTTGAAGAACGGAAGCACGATCGGCAAGGTCATTGCCATCGTAAGCGGCAAGGGAGGTGTCGGAAAGTCATCAGTCACCAGTCTTTTGGCAACCGCAATGCGCAAGAAGGGGTACGAGGTGGGCATCCTGGATGCCGATATCACCGGAGCATCCATTCCCAAGGCTTTCGGGATCCATAGCAAGGCAACCGGAGAGGAAGGCCGAATCGTACCGGCAACCAGCAAGAGCGGCATCAAGATCATCTCAACCAATATGCTGCTGGATAGTGAGAGCGAACCGATCATCTGGCGTGGTCCTTTGATTGCAAACACCGTCAAGCTCTTTTACACCGATGTGGAGTGGAAGCATCTGGACTACCTCTTTGTAGACATGCCTCCTGGGACTGGGGATGTTCCGCTGACTGTCTTCCAATCCTTGAACGTAGATGGGATAGTCATGGTCACTTCTCCCCAAGAGCTGGTCTCCATGGTGGTGGAGAAAGCAGTGAACATGGCGGCCAAGATGCAGGTACCCATCATTGGCCTGGTGGAGAATTTCTCCTACTTCCTGTGTCCTGACAATGGCAAGAAGTACCAGATATTCGGCGAAAGTCATATTGAGGCCATCGCTCAGGCGCACAAGATGCAGGTATTGGCAAAACTTCCGATCGACCGGGCTCTCAGTGAGGCTTGTGACAACGGAAGTATCGAATCGTACAACGGCTCCGATATTGAGGAGCTTTGCAAAACCATAGAAATGAGGAAATAAGGTATGTTGAAAGTAGCGGTAGCATGTGAGAACAAGATGGTATGCGGACATTTCGGACATTGTGAGACCTTCGAGGTCTTCGAGACCGAAAATGGAAAGATTGTGAACCAAGAGAGTATCCCGAATCCAGGACACCGCCCGGGCTTCTTGCCCAATT
>Ga0265295_1005194_pt1 | contig 16850 bp, 16 predicted proteins | sample Munlansysbiofilm_FD_192503 | JGI IMG/M metagenome (GOLD analysis project Ga0265295, IMG submission 192503) | Leachate microbial communities from a municipal landfill in Southern Ontario, Canada - Methane capture system biofilm | ecosystem: Engineered > Solid waste > Landfill > Unclassified ...
TGTAACAATATAATTGATTTCAAATTTTATGAAAGTTTAGAAGAAATGGTAAATAAAATTAATTGGAATAAATTATTAAATGTATTACCAAGTAATTGTTTTCACGGTGATTTGCAATTTGATAATGTTATTTACAATGGAGATGAATTTAAATTAATTGATTGGAGACAATCTTTTGGTGATTCTACAGAATATGGTGATATTTATTATGATTTATCTAAATTATATGGTGGAATTTTAATATCATATTATGATATGAAAAAAAATAATTTTTCTATTGAAGATACTAAAGATGGTATATTTCTTAATTATAAACCATCAAAAAATTTAATTAAATTTAAACATTTTTATGAAAATTGGATAATTGAAGAAGGTTATGATTTAAATAAAATCAAATTGTTAACATTTATTATTTATATTAATATGATTCCTTTACATGATGAACCATTTGATTTATTTTTATTCTATTTTGCAAAAAAATTATTTGGTGATGTTAATAAATAAAAATACAAAAATTTATAGTTCTTTTTCTTTAAATGCTGGTAATAATGGAAATATTTTTTTTAATAAATATTTCGAATTATATAATATTGATGCAATATATAAATCCTTTTCTGTAAATAATATAAAAGATGCTGTAAGTTCAGCTAAAATATTAAATTTTAGTGGTTTTGCTGTTTCGATGCCATTTAAAAAGGATATTTTAAATTATGTTGATAATATATCAGATGAAGTAAATATTATAAAATCTGCTAATACAATAATAAATAAAAACAATAAATTAATTGCATACAATACTGATTATATTGGTATTAAAGAAATTATAAAAAATTATAAAAAAATAATAATATTAGGAAATGGTGGATTATCATGGGCTGCTCAATATGCTTGTAAAACATTAAATATTTCTTATGAAATAATTGAAAGAAAAAATTGGAATTATATTGAAAAATTAAAAAATAAAATAATATTAAATTGCACACCAGTTGAAAATATTAAAATTGATAAATCTAATATTTTTTTAGATGCAATTCCAACTACACCAATTGGTAAAAAGATACATACTACTTTAGCAAAAGAACAATTTTTTCTTTATACTGGAATTAAAATTAATCAAATAATATGAAAGATATTAAATATTACATTGGACCAATATCAAAAAATGTTGTTGATTCAATTATATTATTCAGTAATGATTATAATATAAAAATTGGATTAATACCATCTATAAATCAAATAAATTATAATAGTGGATATGTTGGATGGAAAACCGATCAATTTATAAAATATGTTAAAAATAAAACTAAGAATATTATAATAGAACGAGATCATGGTTTTAATTCTGATATATTTAAATTTGATTCTGAAAATTTTATAGATATTATTCATATTGATCCTTGGTCACATTATAAAGATTATAATGATAATTTAAAATATACAATAGAAAATATAAATTATATAAATAAAATTAATAAAAATATTTATTTTGAAGTTGGAACTGAAGAATCTATTAAAAAATTTGAAGTTGATGAATTAGATAATTTTTTAAATGATTTAAAAAATAATTTAGATGATAAAATTTTTAAAAAAATTATTTATGTTGTAATACAATCTGGAACTAAAATAAAAGAAACTAAAAATATTGGAAATTTTAATCCAGATAGATTAAAATCAATGATAAATATATCTAAAAAATATAATTTATTAACTAAAGAACATAATGGGGATTATTTATCAAAAGATGATATAAATAAAAGATTTGAATTAGGATTATCATCAATTAATATCGCACCTGAATTTGGTGTTTTTGAAACTGATATTATATTAGAAAATATTAATAATGATACATTTGATAAATTTTTTAAAATTTGTTATAATTCAAAAAAATGGAAAAAATGGGTAGATAAAGAATTTAACCCATTTGAAAATAAAAAAGAATTGATTAGAATATGTGGTCATTATCAATTTAATACAAAAGAGTTCTTAAATTTAAATATAAAATTAGACAACATAATTAAAGAAAAATTATATAAAAAAATAAAAGATTTAATATTATGATTGAAAAAAATAAAAGATTTAATATTATGATTGAAAAATTAACAAATGAATACTTCGACTTATTTTCAAACAAAAATATAGATGGTTTATCAAATCTATTTGACGATAATATTGAATTAAAAGATTGGGATGTCGATGCTAAAAATAAAGAAAACGTTTTAAATTCTATAAAAAATATATTTAATAGTGTAGAAAGTATAAAAACTATACCAATTAAATATTATCAAGATGATTTAACTATATGTTGTGATATTTATATAGAAATTAATAATAAAGAAAAAATAAATGTAATGGATGTAATTACATTTAATAATTTAGGAAAAATTAAAAAAATAAAAGCATTTAAAATATGACAGATATGAAAAAAACATTATTTATTGATATAGACGGTTGTTTATTATATCATAAAGGAAATTTATCAGAAGAAATATTATCAACACCTGAAGTATTACCTGGTGTTATTGATAAATTAAATGAATGGGATGGATTAGGATATAAAATAATATTAACAACAGGACGAAAAGAATCAATGAGACATATAACTGAAAAACAATTATCTTCTGTTGGAATATTTTACGACCAATTAGTAATGGGGATTAATAGAGGAGAAAGAATCATTATAAATGATAAAAAACCAGGTATTGATATGACTGTTGCTTCAGCAATTGAATTAGAAAGAAATATTGGTATATCAAATATAAAAATTTAAATATGAAGAATTTCACTTTTTCTATAATAACACCTTTATATAAAACACCTGATTATAAAATATTAAGATTATATAATTCTTTATTAGAACAAACTTATAATAAATGGGAATGGATCGTTTATGATGATTCCCCATCTTATTATTTTAATTCTTATAATTTTATTAAAGAATTATCAAAAAATGATAAAAGAATAAAAATTTATAAAGGAGATAGAAATATTGGAAATATTGGAAAAGTTAAAAAAATAGCTTTTTCAAAAGGAAATAATGATATATTAGTTGAAGTAGATCATGATGATGAATTAGTAGATACTTGTTTAGAAAATTTAAATATTTCATATAATTATGATGATGAAATCGGGTTTGTATATGGAAATGCTTGTGAAATATATGAAAATTCTGATAATATAATCGATTATGGTAATAATTGGGCATTTGGTTATGGAAATTATATGAAATCAATTTATAAAAATAAAGTTTATAAAGTAGCAATAACTGCCAATATAAATCCAAAAACAATAAGACATATAACATCTGTTCCAAATCATGTTAGAAGTTGGCGTAAAGATATTTATGAAAAAATTGGAGGACATGATGAAGAATTATTAGTTGCTGATGATTATGAATTAATTGTAAGAACATTTTTGAATACAAAAATGGCAAAAATGAATGTGTTTAGTTATATACAAAATTTTGATCCTGATAATAAATTAAATACTCAATTTAAAAGAAATGCTGATATTCAAGAAATTGTCGATTATTTTTCTAAAAAATATAATAATAAAATACATGATAGATTAATTGAATTAAATATCAATGATTATATATGGAATGAATTTGGTTTTGATACAAATATTGAAAATACAGAAAAAGAAGAATATGCTAATATAATAATACCAAATAACATTTTAAAAACAAATTTATTTGATTATACAAAAATAGATATTTATGCATATTCTAGAGTATATGATATAAAACAAACATTAGAATATAAAAAAACTGAACATTATACAAATTTAATCAAATGGTTAATTAAATTGACAAATTGTAAATCATATTTGGAATTAGGAATAGAATATGGTATTAATATAGAAAATATTAAAAATGAAGTAGATATATGTGTTGGTGTAGATATTAAAGATGAATTTAATACGGATGGAATTGAATTCTATAAAATGACTACTGATGATTTTTTTAAAGAAAATAATAAAAATTTTGATATAATATTTATTGATGCTAATCATGATTTTAAACAAGTAAAAAAAGATTTTGATAATTCTTTAAAAATTTTAAATAAATATGGTATAATAATTATACATGATACAGATCCAATAATTAAATATCTAACTAAAAAAGAACATTGTAATGATTCTTATAAAATTATTGATTATTTGGATAAAAAAGAAGATTTAAATATTATCAATTTACCCATACAAGAAACTGGATTAACTTTAATAATGAGAAAAAATGATAGAAGAATTTTTAATTTTTTAAAATAAAAAAATAAAATATTATGATAACATATGAAGATTCAAAAGCAATTACTGATTATCTAAGAAAAAGATTAGGTGATAAAATAGATATATCAGATTGGGGTGCAACAATAACACCCAAAGGTAAAAAATTATCAAATGGGTGTTATGCCTGTAAATCAGGTAGTTGGATTTGTATATATATAGGAGTTTCCTGTAATTTAAATTGTGTTTCTTGTCCACAAAAAACTAGACACGGTGAAAAAGAATATATTTGGGCTAACGGAGGAAATGATGATATTCATTCTAAAGAAGATTTAAAAAGAGTTTTAGATAAAAACAAAAGAATAACTGGAATATCATTTTCAGGTGGTGAACCATTTATGTATTTAGATTTAGTTTACGATTGGTTAGATTTTATTAATGAAAATTACTCTGATTTAAATTTATATAAATGGATATATACTAACGGTACATTAGTAACAGAAGAAAAATGTTTAAAATTAAGAGAAAAAGGAATAAATGAAATCAGATTTGATATATCAGCATCCAATTACAGTAAAAAGGTAATTGATAAATTAAAATATTGTAAAAAAATATTTGATAAAATTTCAGTTGAAATCCCAACAGAACCATGGCAAATGGATAAATTATTAAAATCTTTACATTTATTTGATGAAATAGGAGTCGATTATTTAAATTTACATGAATTAGCTGTTAATAGTGATAATTATGATGATTTAGTAAATGGTGGATATATTGATCCTAAACTTTTATATTATACATATTCTGGGGATCATTATTTACCATCTGTTATAGACACATATAAAGTCATTGAATATATTGAAAATAATAACTTAAATTTAATTTATAACGATTGCAGTGCAAGAAATATGGTACTACAAATGATGGGTTGGCAATATCAAAGAAATAGACAAAATCCAGATTTTGAATGGGAAGATTGGGAAATGTTTACAAAAAGAGCAGAAGAAGATGGAAACACCCCATAATAATATATAAAAAAAAATAAAAAGAACTAATGGAATTAGATTTAAATTTACCTTATCAAGTAAAAAAAGTTGAAAAAATTGAAAATGATATAATAAATTTTTCAATAGTTATTATCACAAGAAACAATGAAAATCATTTACAAGAACTATTAAATTCTTTAAATGAATATAAAGAACGAGGTGGTGAAATTTTAGTTTTTGATATTAATTCTACAGATAAAACTTTAGACATTGCTAAAAATTGGGGATGTAAAATAGAAAATGGTGAAAATTTCTTTAGAATTATTGATCAAGATATGTCTGATATTATTAATGAGAAATTCAAAAGAGATGAAAATAATATTATTAATAATGGTGATATTTATATAGATTATGCATCAGCTAGAGATTATGCATCATCTTTAACTAATAATGATATGATTTTAATGTTAGATCCAAATTCCAGAATAATTAATTTTAATATTAATGAAATTATTACATTTATAAATAATGGTTTTGTTTATTTAGATTTTATTATTCATAATAAACAAAATACAATATTTGGATTTTATAATAAAAGAATTTATGGATGGAGAAATTTAATAGATGAAAAATTACACTTATATGAAGAACAAAAACAAACAGGAACTTTACCAGATAATATATTATCTGTAGAAGTATTAGAAAAAAGAAAAGAAGATGATGATTATTTTATAAGTTTAACTGTTGAATCATTTTTAAATTATGGTAATAATGAAATGATGAAAAAATTTGCTAATAAATTATTAGAAAAAAAATTATATAATTCATCATTAAATATTTTTGAAAATTATTTATCAAGAAATAATATATCAGAAATAGAATTAAGTAAAACTTATTTATCAATTGGTGATGTATTTATGAATACATCAAGAGAAAAAGAAGCCATTGAATATTACCATAAGTCATATATTGAATATAGTAAATGGAGAACACCATTATATAAAATAGCTGAACATTTTTTCTTAAAAGGTATATGGGATAAAGCTATATTTTATGCACAAGGTTGTTTAAACATAGAAAGACCTGAAATTGATATGAATGAAAATGAATTATATTATCAAGATGGTCCTTATTCTATATTATATGTTTCTCATTGGTGGTTAGGTAATCCAGAAAAAGGTAAATATTATTTTGATAAAGCATTAGAAATTAATCCAAGAAAAGAACTTTATATATCTGAAGCTAATTATCATTATAAATATAAAGGAAATATCATTGATGGTAGTTTAACATTTAAAGAAATTCAATATCTTTATGATATATCAAAAAAATATGAAACTATTCTTGAAATTGGATCTGAACAAGGTAGAGGAACACACGCATTAATTGCAGATAATCCAAATTTAATTACAATACTAAATAAAAACATTGATATAAATAATATTAGAACTAATTTAGATAATCCTGGTAATATAAGATTTGTTGATGAAAATAATATTGATAATGAAAAATTTGATTTAATAATTATAAATTGTGCAAATATATCACACGATGAATTAAAAACTATAATACAAAAATATCAATTTAATGCATTAAAAATGATTATTGGTTATAATTATAATGACAATAAAGATGCAGTTAATGAATCATTAGAAATATCAGGAATATATGAAAATATTTGGTATAAAAAAATTAGTAAATTTGAAAAGAAAACAATTTATATTAAAAAAGAAATTTAAAAAATAAAATAGATATTATGCAAAGATCAAAAAAGAAAATAGCTATGTGTATATCTGGATATCTAAGAACTTTTAAAGAATGTTATCCTAGTATATTAAAAAATATTATACAAGATCATGACGTAGATATTTTTATACACACTTATGATAAATTAGGAAATTCAAGTGGTTGGAGACACCCAATTGATTTAAGTGAAGATATTGATATGGATTTTTTAGAAAGTATTCCAAATATTAAAGTAATTGTAACTGAAAAATGGGATGATATAAAATACAAATTTGAAAAATTTAGAGAATTTCAACCAGGTGTAACTAATATTAATGTTATTGCTACTATTTTTTATAAAATTTATCAAGCTAATTTACTTAGAAAACAATATGAAAAAGAACATAATATTGAATATGATTTAGTAATTAGAATGAGAGGAGATCAATTCTTTGAAAAAGCAATTAATCTAGATTTTCCAGAAGAAAAAATATTAATTAATGCATATCCTTGGGGAGATGAAGATTATGTTCATAGATTCAATGGTGGTGATAATGAAAGAGATGAAGAACGGTGGATAAATGATAGATTTGCTGTTGGTAAATCAGAATTAATAGATTATTTATCAGAACTATATTTAAAATTTGGAGAATTAATAACTGAAACTGAATTTGTAGAATTAGAATATCTTTTACATAAATATTTACAATTAAACCAAATTCAATATGAAAAAAGAAATTTATATTTTTATGTAAAACATAACCCCCCAAGATTATTTAAACCTCAATAATAATTTTTAATATAATAAAATATGATTATAGTTAGAGCACCTTTTAGAATTCCTATCGGTGGTGGCGGGACTGATATACCATCTTATTATAAAAAATATGAAGGTAATTTAATAACAGCTACTATTAATAAATATATGTTTGTTTATATAAATGAACCAGCATTAGTAGATAAAATAAAAATTGGATATACTAAAATTGAAATGATTGATGTTAATAATATAGATTCAATAAATCATGAAATTGTTAGAGAAACTTTAAAATATTTAAATATAAAAAAACCAATAGAAATATATTCAATGGCTGATTTATCAGCTGGAACTGGCATGGGTTCATCCAGTGCATACACAGTTGCTTTATTACATGGTTTAAATACTTTAAACAGAAGACATTTATCACCTGGAAAAACAGCAGAAGAAGCATGTAAAATTGAAATTGATTTAATTAAAAAACCAATCGGTAAACAAGATCAATATGCATCAACTTTTGGAGGTATTAATGAATTAAAAATTGATAAAAATGGAAATGTTAAAGTTAATCCAATAATACTAAAAAATGAAACTATTTATGAATTAGAAAATCGTTTAATGATGTTTTATACAAATATAAATAGAGATACAAATGAAATAATAAATGAACAAAGTAATAAAATAAAAACCAATGAAAAAAAATCAACAGAATCAATGCATAAAATAAAAGAAATTGGTATAGAAATAAAAAATGCATTATTAAATGATAATATTGATAAATTTGGAGAATTATTACATGAACATTGGATGGAAAAAAGAAATATAACTAATAAAATGTCAAACAATAATATTGACAATTGGTATAAAATTGGATTAGAAAATGGTGCAATTGGTGGAAAAATAATGGGAGCTGGTGGAGGTGGTTTTTTATTATTTTGTGTAAAAAATAGTTATAGAAAACAATTAAGAGAATCTATGGAAAAACAAGGTTTAAAATATATGGATTTTAGATTTGATTTTGAAGGAGTAAAAGTTTTAGCAAATATTTAATAATATGAAAAATGTATTAATTACAGGAATTGCTGGATTTATAGGTTCAAATCTAGCTGATAGATTAATAAAATTAGGAAATTATAATATAATTGGAATTGATAATTTATCTTACGGGGTTATTGAACAAGTTCCAAAAGAAGTAAAATTTTATAAAGAAGATATAAGAAATAAAGATATTTATAAATTATTTAAAGATATAGATTATGTATTTCATTTTGCAGCTAAAAATTGTATTAGTGATTGTCAAATAGATCCATTAGAAACTATTGATATTAATGTTTATGGAACTATAAATGTATTTGAATCATCAAGACAAAATAATGTTAAAAAAATAATCTATGCTGAATCATCAGCACTTTATGAAGGTAGTGAAAAATTCCCAACACCTGAAAGTGATGTTAAACCTGAAAGTTTTTATTCTTTAAGTAAATATAGTTCTAAAATTTTTGCAGATGGATATAATAAATTTTTTAAAACAAATTCTACTGCTTTAAGATATTTTAATGTTTATGGACCTAAACAAGATTATAGAAGAACTATTCCACCTTTATTTAGTTCTTTTATATTAAAATTATTAAAAAATGAGCAACCAGTAATCTATGGTAATGGTGAAAAAAGAAGAGATTTTATACATGTTGATGATATAAATGATTTTCATATAATGTGTATGAATGATGATAGAACAAATAATGAAGTATTTAATTTAGGTTATGGTAAAAATTATTCAGTTAATGAAATATATGATATTATATCAAAAGAGTTAAATATTAATATAAATCCAAAATATTTAAATGATTTACCAGGAGAATCTTTTCAAAATTTAGCAGATATATCCAAAGCCAATAAAATAGGTTGGTATCCTAAAATTAAAATAGAAGATGGATTAAAAAGTTCAATTGATTTTATAAAAAAGGAATATAAAAAAGGAAATATATGAAAGCAATCATTTTAGCTGCTGGATTAGGTTCAAGATTAGGTAAATATACTGAAAATATACCTAAACCAATGATAAAATTTAATAATAAACCAATCCTTCAACATAATATCGAATTATGTAAAAAATATGGTATAAATGATATTTATATAAACCTTTATTATTTACCAGAAAAAATCATTGAATATTTTGGTAATGGTAATAAATTTGGTGTCAATATTTATTATAATATAGAAGAAAAATTATTGGGAACATCAGGTGGTGTTAAAAATATATTTGAAAAATTTAATTTTAAAGATGAACCATTTTATATAATATACGGTGATAACTATTCAGATTTTAATTTAGATTCATTAAAAACTAACGCATTTGGTAAAATTGCTTTTCATTATAGAGAAGATGTTTTTAATAGTGGAATTGCCGAATTTGAAATTACAAATAAAATTATAAAATTTATAGAAAAACCTAAAATGGGAGAAACCAAAAGTCATTGGGTTAATGCTGGTATATACTATTTCCAATCTGATATTATAAAATATATCCCAAATGGTTATTCAGATTTTGGTAAAGATATATTTCCAACTTTACTTAGTTTAAATAGGATCAATATCTACGGTGAAAAACAAAATATAGATGTTAGATCATTTGATACTCCTTCAATGTTAGAAAAAAATATAAACTTATAATTATTATATTAATATATTTATAAATTAATATAATAAAATGAAAATTGGTATTTTTGGATTATGGCACTTAGGTTGTGTTTTAAGTGCATCGTGGTATTTAAAAGGATATGATATTATCGGTTTTGATTATAATAATGATATTATAAATAATTTAAATAATTTTAAACCACCAATATATGAACCAAAATTAGAAGAAACTTTAACTAATGGTATTAAAAATAAAAAAATAAAATTTACTTCAAATTTATTAGATTTAAAAGATTGTGATTTTATTTTTTTATCATATGACACACCAGTTGATAATAATGATAATTCTGATATAAGTATTTTAAAAAATTCAATTAATGATTTAAAAAAGATATTAAAGGATAATTCTATAATTATTATAAGTTCTCAACTACCAGTTAGTACTTCTTTTAGTTTACGGAAAGTATTGAAAAAATATAATAATACTTTAGATATATCTTACTCACCAGAAAATCTTAGATTAGGAGATGCTATAAATTGTTATTTAAATCCAGAAAGAATTATATTAGGAACTGCTGATGAAATAACAAAAAATAAATGTATATCTTTATTTAAAAATATTGTTAAAAAAGAAAATATAATTACAATGAGTTTAGAAAGTGCTGAATTAGTTAAACATGGTATAAATTCCTTTTTAGCAACTAGTATTGTATTTTCAAATCATTTATCTGATATTGCATCTGAACATGGAGCAAATATTAAAGATATAATTAAAGGAATAAAATCAGATAATAGAATCGGTGAAAAATCATATTTATCACCAGGTATAGGATTTTCTGGTGGCACATTAGGTAGAGATTTGAAAATATTATCAAAGACTAAAAATAAATATTCTAAAATTTTTGAAAAAATTTATAATTTTAATTCAGAAAGAAAATACTCTATAATATCTAAAATAGAAAAATCATTTGGGGATTTAAATAATAAAAAAATTGGTATTTTAGGATTAACTTATAAACCAGGAACAAGTACATTAAGAAGAAGTTTACCTTTAGAAATTATAAATATTTTAATCGAAAAAGGTTCTATCATAAGTGTTTATGATCCTAAAGCTGATTATAATGAAATAAATAATTTAAATTTTAAAATAAAATATTCAATAAACGATTTATTAAATTCTGTAGATTATGTTATACTATTAACTGAATGGAACGAATTTAAAGAATTTAATTGGAATTCAATAAATAAACCATTAAAATTTTTTGACACTAAAAGATTTTTAGATGAAGTTAATTTTAAGAAAATAAAATATTATTCAATATGATAAATAAAAATATTATAGTAACTGGTGGAAGTAAGGGGATTGGTTTTGAAATTTCTAAAAGTATTTTAAAAAATAATAATGTTATTATTGTTTCTAGTAATCAAATTAATTTAGATAATGCAAAAAAAGAATTAGATAAATTAGAAAATAAAGGTAAATGTTATTTTTATAAATTAGATATTAGTAATATTGATGATGTTGATATATTTATGAATTGGATAAAAAATAATTTTGAAAATATTCATGGTTTAGTAAATTGTGCTGGTATTTATGGACCAATTGGAAAAACAAATGAAATTGATCTAAATTATTTTCAAAAAACAATAAATATTAATTTCTTAGGTACTGTTTATATGACTACAAAATTCATTAACTTATATAATAATGTTTCATATAAAAGAAAAATTATAATATTTTCAGGTGGGGGAACATCTTCTATTTTTCCAAATTATACAGCTTATTCTACAAGTAAAATATCATTAGTAAAATTTGCTGAAAATTTATCAAATGAATTAAAAGATGATAATGTTGATATAAATTGTATATCACCTGGTTTTATTATAACAGATATCCATAAAGAAACTTTGAAAAACGGTGAAAAAATAGTAGGTAAAAATTTCTATAATAAAACTTTAGAAAATATTAAAAAAGGAGGAGATCCTATTGAAAAACCAGTTAATTTAACAAATTTTTTATTATCCAGTAAATCAGATAATATATCAGGTAAATTAATATCAGCTATTTGGGATCCATGGGAAAATAAAGATTTTCAAGAACTTTTAAAAACTGATATAGATATTGCAACATTAAAAAGAATTGATAAAAAATATTTTGATAGAATATGAGAATTGGAATTATTGGATGTGGTTTAATTGGTAGAAAAAGAGCCTTATCTTTAGAAGAAGATGATAAATTAATATCCTGTTGTGATACAAATGTTGAAATAGGAGAAAAATTTGCAAAAGAATTTAATTGTTATTTTTTTAATGATTATGAAAAATTATTAAATTCAATAAAATTAGATATTGTAATTATATCTGTTATTAATAAATATGCAAAAGATATAGTAAATTTATCTTTAAAAAAAAATATACATATTTTATTAGAAAAACCAATGGGTAGAAATTATGATGAATCTTTAGAAATGTATGAAAATTCATTAAAATCTAAAAGTATATTCAAAATTGGATTTAATCATAGATTTCATCCATCTTTATGGGATGTTAAAAAATTTTTAAGTTATAATACAATAGGAGAAATTATGTATATTAAAGCCAGTTATGGGCATGGTGGAAGACCTGGAATGGAAAACGAATGGAGATCATCTAAAGATTTATGTGGAGGTGGAGAATTACTAGATCAAGGTGTACATTTAATTGATTTAACTAATTGGTTTATTGGTGAATTTAATAGTGTTTATGCTAGTATATCAACTAAATTTTGGAATATCAATGTAGAAGATAATGCTTTTATTCATCTAACAAAAAATAATATAGATATTCAATTACATGTTAGTTGGACTAATTGGAAAAATTCTTTTAATTATGAAATTTATGGAACAAAAGGTTATTTAAAAGTAAATGGTTTAGGTGGTTCTTATGGTAAAGAAACCTTAGAAATTGGTGAAAGAAAATCAGAAGGTGGTATTCCTAATATAACTAAAATTGAATATGATAAAGACAATTCTTGGTTACTCGAATGGCAGAATTTAAAAAATAATATAAAAAATAATATAGATTTAATAGGTAATCATATTGATGGATTATATGCAAATAAAATTATTAATCATCTTTACGAATCATCTATAAAAAAAGAAATTATTAAATTATGATAATAAATTTTTCAGATTTATTTTTAAATGAAAGTATTGAAATTATAAAATCTATTAATAAAAATGATATTGAAGAAATAGTAGATATATTATTAGAAACTAAAATTAATAAAGGTAGATTATTTATTATTGGTTCTGGTGGAGGAGCTGGTCATGCATCACACGCTGTTTGTGATTTTAGAAAAATTTGTAATATCGATGCATATGCTCCTTATGATAATGTTTCAGAATTAACTGCAAGAGTTAATGATGAAGGTTGGGAAACAACTATAATAAATAATTTAAAGATAAGTAATCTTAATAAAAATGATACAATTTTTGTTTTTTCCGTTGGTGGTGGTGATAAAGATAATAATATAAGTGAAAATATTGTAATGGCTTTAGAATATGCTAAAAAATTAAAAACGAAAATTATAGGAATTGTGGGAAGAGATGGTGGATATACAAAAAAATTAGGAGATTGTGTCTTAGTTATCCCAACTGTAAATAATGATAGAATAACACCTCATACTGAAGGATTTCAATCTATTATTTGGCATTTAATTGTATCACACCCTAAACTTCAAATTAATAACACAAAATGGGAATCAATAAAAAAATAAAATAAAAAATATGAATATAAAATTATTTGCTGATGGAGCCGATAAAGATACTATGATAAAATTATCTAAAAACCCATCAATTGCTGGATTAACAACAAATCCAACTTTAATGAAAAAAGCTGGTATAAAAAATTATAAAGATTTTTCTTTAGATATTTTATCAGAAATTAAAAATTTACCATTATCATTAGAAGTATTTTCTGATGATTTATATGAAATGGAAAAACAAGCATTAGAAATATCTTCATGGGGAAATAATGTTTATGTTAAAATTCCAATAACAAACACAAAAGGTGAATCAACTTATAATATAATAAAAAATTTATCTAACAAAGGAGTTAAAATAAATGTTACAGCAATAATGACTATTGATCAAGTTGAACATATTATACCAGCTATGATTAAATGTAAAAGTGGATATATTTCTATTTTTGCAGGAAGAATAGCTGATACAGGAATAGATCCTTTGTCTATCATGAAAGAATCAGTTGAATTAGTAAAAGATTATCCTAATTTAAAAATATTATGGGCAAGTTCAAGAGAATTATATAATATAATACAAGCTGATAATATAGGATGTCATATAATAACTATAACACAAGAGATTTTTAATAAAATACCTATGATTGGTAAAGATTTAAATGATTTATCATTAGATACTGTTAAAATGTTTTATAATGATGCCAAAGAATCTGGTTTTAAAATTTAAAAAAAAATATAAATATAATGAGATTTCATGTATTAGGTGTTTCATTTGCTAAAACAAATAAAGAATTATCAGCTGATGGGTTTTCACAAAAAGTAAGATTATTTTGTAAAATGATGACAAAAGCTGGTCATATAGTATATCATTACGGTATAGAAGGTTCTGATCCTATTTGTACTGAAAACATAAATGTATTAAGTAATGAAACTTTTGAAAAAGATCATAAATCATATGATTATAAAATAGATGGTTTTAATTATAATTCAGAAACTGAATCACAATTTGAATTCAACAGAAATGCTATTTATGAAATTTATAAAAGAAAACAACCTAATGATTTTTTATGTTTTAGTTTTGGTTTTCCACAAAGACCAATTGCAGATGCAAATGAAGATTTAATACAAGTTGAAATAGGAATTGGATTTGATGGAGCATTTACACCATATAGAATATATGAAAGTTATTCATGGATGCATAGTATATATGAAAAATATGATATGACACCCAGTCCATATGATGCAGTTATTCCAAATTATTATGATTTAGATGATTATATTTATAATGAAGAAAAAGACGATTATTTTTTCTTTATAGCTAGACAAAACCCATTAAAAGGTCTTGAAATTGCATTAAAATCTGTTGAAAGTGTTGGATCAAAACTTATAGTTGCTGGAACAGGTGAACCACATTTAAATAGTCCAAACATGGAATTCGTTGGCGTTGTTAATTTTGAAGAAAGATCTAAATTAATGAGTAAAGCTAAAGCAACATTTGTAACATCACTATATAATGAACCATTTGGTTCAACTGTTATAGAATCTTTACTTTGTGGAACTCCTGTTATATCAACTGATTGGGGGGCATTTACCGAAACTGTTCAACATGGATTAGTAGGATATAGATGTAGAACCATGGAACAATTTTATTGGGCAACAAAAAATATAAATAATATTAAACCTATAAATTGTAGAAATTATGCTGTTGAAAATTATTCAATGACTAGAATTAGTAAAATGTATGAAGAATATTTTGAATCTTTATTAAATTTAAAAAACTATGGTGATATTGCTTATTATTTACCTAAACCTGATAGAAAAGAATTAAATTGGTTAAATAGATATTATCCTGAAAAAATTGAAGATATTAAATATAAAAATAAAAAAATATTAGTAATATTAGTTGGATATGATTATGATATAGAATCAAATATTAATAATAATAAAAATTTAGTTATGAAAACAGCTGAAAAATTTTTATTAAATTATGATGTTTATGTTTTCGGTGAAAATATGAATTATATAAATATAAATGGTGTAGAATATTCAAATATGGAAATATTTAATGATTTTCAAAATAGAAATCTTATTGATATTATTATTTTATCTAGATATATTTTTCCATTTGCTAATAACGAATTAAAATCAAATAAAATATTTCTATGGATACATGATTATCATATTTTACCATATTATAATTCAAGAGAATTAAGAAATTTAGGTAAAGGATTATTAAAAAATATATTACATAAAATAAATGGAATAATTACTTTAGATGAATATAAAAAGAATTCTATAATTAATTATTATAATTTAGATGATAATTTAATATCTATAATTAAAAGTGGAATTGATATTAAATTATTAAATAACAATAAAGAAAAAATTAAAAATAAATTTATTTGTACAATTGAAAATGAAGATGTAATATCTGATACAATTGAATATTTTAAAGAGATCAAAAAAGAAATAAAAGATTCTAATTTTTATATTTTTAGTAATATAAATTTATTAAATGATATTAGAAATTATGATTTTATATATTATTTTAATTATCAATATTTAAAATTCATTGAACATTTAAAAGATTCCGAATATTGGATTAATTTATCAGGACAATATGATTATTCTTTAGAATCACATTATTTAAAAACTATTTGTATTTCTAATAATGAATCAAACGTCAAAGATGGTATTATATTTAATGATATAGATATAAATGATATAATTGATAAGTTAAAAAATCTTAGTGATAAAGAAAAAAATAATATAATTAATA
>Ga0265295_1005195_pt1 | contig 16848 bp, 12 predicted proteins | sample Munlansysbiofilm_FD_192503 | JGI IMG/M metagenome (GOLD analysis project Ga0265295, IMG submission 192503) | Leachate microbial communities from a municipal landfill in Southern Ontario, Canada - Methane capture system biofilm | ecosystem: Engineered > Solid waste > Landfill > Unclassified ...
AAAAAAGGATAAGCAGCACCATGCTGCCGATGAAGCCGCTCTCCTCGGCGATAACCGAGAAGATAAAGTCGGTGGGTGCCACCGTCTTGGGCAGATATCCCAGCACATGATGCGTGCCTTTCAGATAGCCTTTGCCGTAAAGCCCGCCGCTGCCCACCGCCAGCAGGGACTGCTCGGCGTTCCAACTGTCACGCAAGCCGCCGCCCTTGACCGCGAAAAAAGCCTCCTTCCGGGCGCTCAGCTTTTGCTCGAGCTTCTCGGAGATGAACGGGCTGCCGGCCAGCAGCAGGGCCTCGCTGGGCGCTTCTAGAAAGACCTTGATGCGTTCTTTCTGGTGCGGAGCCATCAGGCGGAAGGCGGGTGGCAAGGCCAGCAGCAACAGCGCCAGCCCGAGGAAGAACCAGCGCCAGCGCAGACCGCTGAGCAGCAGCAGCGCCACACTAAAAGGCATGAAGACCAGCGCTGTGCCCAGGTCCGGCTGCAGGCAGACCAGGAAGACCGGCAGCATAACGACTGCTAAAATGGGTATGGCGGCGGGGAAATTATTGTTGCGCACTGCCGGCAGGCTGGCGACCCAGGAGGCAAACAGCAGTGTCACCGGCTTGGCCAACTCGGAGGGCTGCAGCAAGCCCAGGCCGGGCAACACTATCCAGCTGCGCGAGCCGTTGATGGTGGCTCCGATAAAAAAAAGCGAGCAAAGCAGTAGCAGCACTGCGACATAAAAGAAGGCAGAGACCTTGCCCAGAAGGCGGTAGTCAACGCTGGCAGAGGCCACATATACCATTATCCCCAGGCCTATCCAGAGCAGTTGCTTGTACCATTTGCTGGCAAAGTCGCCGCCTATCTCAATGCCGGTGCCGTAGATGAAAATCACACCGACGCCAAGCAGGATGACTTGCAGAGTCAAGGCAAAGTAGTCCAGACGTGAAAACAGGCTGACATTCGTACTGCGTTGCAGGCTGGGCATGAATAAACTCGTTTAGCAGGGCTATATTATACCCTTATGTAGGAGGGTTTCAAGGTTTGCTGTGTCTTGGTGTCCAAAAAAGTCCCTGCTCAGGAACTCCGCACAGGGTATAACTATAAATCTTTTACGGAGAAAAACAACATGGAGGTGTCAAGTTTCCTGCTGCGCATCGCGACCGCCTTGTTTCTAGGCGGCCTGATCGGCTTTGAAAGGGACATCTATGGGCGTGCCGCCGGCTTTCGCACGCATATGCTGGTCGCCGTGGGCGCGGCCTTGTTCACCTCGATCTCCATCTCGCTGCACAATGTCAACGGGGTCTATGGAGACCCGGGGCGCATCGCGGCGCAGATCGTCTCCGGCATAGGTTTTCTTGGCGCCGGCACGATACTGACGTCCGGTTTTTTTGTGCGCGGTCTGACCACGGCGGCCTGCATGTGGTTGGCTGCGGCCATAGGCATGGCCTGCGGTTTCGGCTGGCTCTGGCAAGCCGTGTTGGTGGGCATCGGGATGCTGCTGGTTTTGCTGCTGGCAAAAAGATTCATCGCCAATGCGCGCCGTCTCCTGACCCTCAAGCTCAGCATTGTTTCCACCTGCAAGGATATGAACCAGCGTCTTCTTGACTACTTCAAACAGCGTTCCGACAGCACTTTGCAGAGTGCCGACAGTACTTTTGACTATGCCAACGGACTATACAGCATCACCCTGGTAGTGGATGCTATGAGCAGCAAGGGACAGCCAGCGCTATCGCAAGAAATCTATGCCGAGATCATGGATATGGGGCTGGACCTGAAGCTGCTCAAGATCGAAAGCTTTAACTAAACCCCGTCCTAAGAGAGGTTTTGGACATGAAGGGGGGAGGGCACGAAGGGACACGAAGGGGCACGAAGGCACACTAAGGGCTTATGCGGCGCCTGCGGCGCCGCATAAGCCGCTTGCCCGTTTTGCTTTGTTGGGAAAAGGGAGCAGTCAAGGAAGACGGTGCTCGAAGAGGAGAAGGACACGAAGGGGGGAGGGCACAGAGGCACACGAAGTCACACGAAGGGGCACTAAGGCAGGAGGTGTTTTATGGATATTAGTCAATTAGTACTTAGCAGTGAAGAACGCATCGTTGCTCTTGAAGTCGACGAACAGGGGCGCTGTGAATTATTTCGCCGCCAGTCTGAAGAGCTGGTGCACAGTGAAATACTGCCCTTTCAGCCCTGGCTATTGTGTTCCGGCCCGGAACTGGCAGGACAACTGGAAAAGTCTGAGGAGATTGTCGATTTGGCCGGGCAGGGCAGCCTGCGCAGCCTGGTGTTTTTTCCGGACCTGGACAGCTATGACGCCGCCATCAAAAAACTGCGTGCGATCACTGGTCAGAATCCGAGTTCTCCGCTGGCTCCGTATCGGATTTTCAACGATCATGTGCAGCAGCTCTTGACTATGTTGCCCTTGCGTTTGTTTCGCGGCATGAGTTTTCCTCAGCTGAAGCGTCTGCAGTTGGACATCGAGTGCAAGTGCGAACTGCCCGGCGGCTTTCCAAACGCCGAGCGCGAGGGAGACGAGGTTATCCTGGTATCCCTGCGCGACAGCAGTGGCTGGGAAACCTGCCTAAGCTCCGAAGGGCAGGGCGAGAAGGCACTGCTAAAGCAGATGATTGAACTGGTGCAACAGCGCGACCCGGATGTTATCGAGGGACACAATATCTTTAATTTCGATCTGCCATATCTGCAAAAACGCTGTCGGCGATACAGAATCGGCCTTAACCTGGGGCGAGGAGGCCGCGGCGTCACAGCAAGGGCCTCAAGATTCTATGCCGCCGAGCGCATCGTGGCCTACATGCGCTACCATATATACGGCAGGCATGTGGTGGACACCTATCAACTGGTCATGCTCCATGACGTGGTACAGAGGGACATGGACAGCTACGGACTGAAGGCGGCCGCAAAATACTTCGGCCTGGCCGCCGAAGACCGAACATACGTGGAAGGTGACCAGATCAGCCAGGTGTTTGCCGCAGACCCTGAACGCCTGAAAGAATACGCCCTGGATGATGTGCGCGAGACCGATGCCATCAGCAGGCTGCTCTCGCCTAGCTACTTCTATCAAACCCAGATACTGCCGCTCAGCTACCAAAACTGCGTCAGCCGAGGCAATGCCACCAGGATAGACGCCTTGCTCTGCGCCGAATATATACAAGCCAGGCAAAGCCTGCCCATGCCGCAGGCGCAGCAGGACTTTCAAGGCGCACTCACCGCCTCGGCGGAGCCGGGCCTGTTTGAGAATGTCTGGCACATCGACGTGCGCAGCCTGTACCCCTCCATCATCCTGGCCAATAAGCTGTGTCCGCGCAGCGACGAGATCGGCGTCTTTAGCCGGCTTCTCGGGCGTTTGCGCGATTTTCGTTTGCAAGCCAAGGATGCCATGCGCCATGCCGACGCCGAACAGCGCGACTACTACCAGGCCTTGCAGAGCAGCTTTAAGATACTCATCAACTCCTTTTACGGCTACCTCGGTTTTTCCCAGGGCACCTTTAACGATTACAACATGGCCAGGGCGGTGACCGCCGAAGGTCGAGCCATACTCGCCAAAATGCAGAGCTATCTAGCTGAAAGCGGCGCTAAAATCATCGAAATGGACACCGACGGCATCTATTTCTGCCCGCCGCAGGACATCGACTGCATGGCTGAGATGCAGAGCCGCGTGCAAAGCATACTGCCGGAGGGCATCGAGGTGGAGCTGGACTCCGAGTTCCAGGCCATGTATGCATACAAGAGCAAAAACTACGCGCTACTGGAGAAAAACGGCAAGGTAAGCATCACCGGCGCCGCCCTGAAATCGCGCGGCTTGGAGCCTTTTCAGCGCAACTATATGCGCGATATGCTGACGCTGCTCTTGCATGGACGCGCCGCGGAGATACCCGCGCTCTACAGCCGCTATGAAGATGACATTAGGGAGCATCGCCTGCCTTTGAAGGACTTGAGCAAGCGTGAATATCTTTCCACCTCGCCGGAAGCATACAGCAGAAAACTGGCCGAGGGCAAGGGCAGGCGCAGCGCCGCCTACGAGTTGGCCATCGCCAGCGGTGAAAAATACCAGCAGGGCGACCAGGTTCAGTTCTATGTCACCGGAGACAAAAAGAAGCTCGCCGTAGTCGAGAACAGCAAGCTGCTCAGCCAGGCGAAAGCCGGCGAAAGAGACGAGAACATAGAATATTACTTGGACAAGCTGAAACAATTACAGCAGAAATTTGCCTAAAAAGACCCTGTCCCCAAAGTTGGACCTGCATGAATTTGGACACGAAGACACACTAAGGCACAGGAAGTTCGACTGTTTTTTTGTTTATGGCAAAGCCGAATCGGGAGTATATATATTATGCGAAATTTCAAAATCACCGGCATGCATTGCGCCGGCTGCGCGGCCTCGGTAGAACGGGCGGTGAAGGGGCTGGAGGGCAGTGCCGAGGTCTACGTCAACTTTGCCACCAGCCGTCTGAGCTTGAGCGCCGGCCCAGAGTCCGAGGCGATTATCGCCTCGATTGAAAAATGCGGTTTCAAGGCCGAGGAGGAGCTGGAGGCTTGCAGCCTGACTTCGCGCCAGGCCGCGGCGGATGAAGGCAGCGAGGAGGCCGCCGCGGCCTGGCGGCGCCTCGTCCTGGCAATTTGCAGCTCGCTGCTCTTGACATATGTCGCCATGCACGAGATGCTCGGTTTGCCCGGGCCTTCTCTTAGCCCGGGCTGGGATGCTGCAGTGCAGATTCTATTGCTGCTTCCCATACTGTGGGCCGGTCGGCATCTCTACAAGTCGGGTATGGCCTCCCTCTTTCGACTTGCCCCCAATATGGACAGCCTGATCGCTATCGGCACCGGCGCCGCCATCGTCTACAGCGTTATGATGCTGGCGGGCGAGCATGCCGGGCATCTGTATTTCGAGACCGCCGGTATGATTCTGGCCATTATACTGCTGGGAAGATATCTGGAAGGGCGTGCGCGCCGAAGAGCCAGCAGCGCCGTGCGCGCGTTGCTGGCCTTGCAGCCGCCTAACGCCGTGCGCCTGGAAAACGGCCAGGAAAATATCGTGCCCATCGAGGAACTGCGTGTCGGTGACCTGGTGCTGGTAAAACCCGGCGAGAAAATCCCGGTTGACGGACGGGTGCAGGCCGGCAGCTCATCGGTGGACGAGTCCATGCTCAGTGGCGAAAGCATGCCGGTGGACAAACAGGTGGGCGACGAGGTCACTGGAGCCTCGGTCAACCGTCACGGCTCCTTGCAGGTCAAGGTCAGCCGCATAGGAGAGGAGACCCTGCTGGCCAAGATCATCCGCCTGGTAGAAGATGCCCAGGGGGCCAGGCCGCCCATAGCCCGCCTGGCCGATCTCATCTCGGGCTACTTCGTTTGGACCGTGCTGGGCATCGCCGCCTTCAGCTTTGCGGCCTGGCTGCTGTTTTCCAATGTGGGCTTGAACCAGAGCGTAGGCTTTGCCCTGGCCGTGCTGGTGATTGCCTGCCCCTGTGCCCTGGGACTGGCCACCCCTATCGCCCTGGTGGTGGGACTGGGGCGCGGCGCCAGCCTGGGCCTGCTCATTAAAAGCGGAGCCGCCCTGGAGGGGGCCGCCAAGATCAACACCGTCGTCTTTGATAAGACCGGCACGCTCACCCGCGGCAAACCTGAGCTGGACCTGGTGGTGCCGGCCAAAAATGGCGGCTATGACAAGGAGGCGCTCTTGACCTTGGCCGCCGCCGCCGAAAAACACTCGGAACACCCATTGGCCGAGGCTATTGTGGCCGCCGCTGACAAGGAAAGCACGGCAAAATACCAGGTCGAGGAATTTCAGGCACTGCCTGGATTCGGACTGTCCTGCCGGATTGAGGGCAAAAAACTGCTGCTGGGTAACAAGCGCCTGCTTGAGGAAAACGCAGTGCAATTTGAGCAGGACGAGCCGCCGCAGATGCCGGGCAGCACACTGGTGCTCGTGGCTGAAAACAATAAATACCTGGGCGCTTTGGCGATCTCCGACCAGTTGCGTGACGAGGCTAGGGAGACTGTGCACCGACTGAAAAAAATGGGTCTGAGAAGCATCATGCTCACCGGAGACCGCCTGGAGGTGGCCGAGCAGATAGCCGGCGAACTGGGTCTGGATGAAGTGCGTGCCGAACTGCTGCCCGGCGACAAGGCCGCTGTCATCAAAGAACTGCAGCAAGGCGAGCGCCTGGGTAGCCTGGCCATGGTCGGCGACGGCATCAATGACGCGCCCGCCCTGGCACAGGCCGATTTGGGCATAGCCATAGGCAGCGGCACGGATATCGCCATGGAGTCGGCCGACATCGTGCTTATGCACAGCAGCCCGCTAGACGTAGTCAATGCACTGCTGCTTAGCCGGCGCACCCTGAAGATCATACGCGAAAACCTGTTCTGGGCGCTGGGCTACAACATTATCGGCATCCCACTGGCTGCCGGTCTGTTCTACGCGCTTTTTGACGGTCCCAGGCTGCATCCCGCCTTTGGTGCCGCCGCCATGGCCTTCAGCTCGGTGGCAGTGGTGCTTAACGCCCTGCGCCTGCGTCGCTTCCAACGCATCTAATTAAGTAGGAAAACGACTTGGTGTGTCTTAGTGTCCAAAATTCCGTCCGGCCATCTTTTTGGACGGGGTCTAACTTGCCGATTTTTCACTCTTGGTAATCATTAGCCGTAGCCGTGTCACGTTCCGCACGTAATAAGACTTTGCATTTGACGGCAGAGGAGCTTGCCGCTCTCTCTGCCCAACTGCCCGAATTGAGCGGCAAGATCAGCGCCGCCGAGGCTGGCAACCAGGTCTTTCATGCCGATCTCCTGGAGATACTTGATTTTCTGCCGCGGGGCTTTGTCGACCTGATGATCTTAGACCCGCCGTATAACCTGGACAAGGATTTTCACGGTCTGCGTTTTTCGCGTCAAAGCGATCAATCCTACGCCGCCTGGCTGCGTCTCTGGTTTCCACGGCTTTTGCCGCTGTTGAAGCCGGGCGCCTCGCTCTACTTTTGCGGCGACTGGCGCAACAGTGCAGATATCTATGCTTTGCTAAACCAGCATCTGGTTTTGCGCAACCGTATCTGCTGGCAGCGTGAAAAAGGACGCGGCGCCAAGCGGAACTGGAAAAACAGCTGCGAGGATATCTGGTTTGCCACCCTGGATGAGGCATACCATTTTGATGTGGAGGCAGTAAAGAGCTGCCGGCGAGTGCTCGCGCCATATCGCGAAGAGGGGCAGCCCAAGGACTGGATAGCATCCGAAAAGGGAAATTTCCGCTTGACTCATCCCTCGAATTTCTGGGATGACATCTCGGTGCCCTACTGGTCCATGCCGGAAAACACCGAGCATCCCACTCAGAAGCCTGAGAAGCTGCTAGCCAGGTTGATTTTGGCCAGCTCCAGGCCCGGCGACCTGGTTTTCGACCCTTTTGTCGGCAGCGGCAGCACTGTGGTCACTGCTAAAAAACTGGACAGGCGCTACTGCGGCATTGAAATCAACCGGGAATACTGCTGCTGGGCGCTGGAAAGACTGAAACGGGTCGAAAACGACAGGCGCATACAAGGCTATGAATACGGTAGATTCTGGGAAAGAAATACCAAACCCATACAGATTAATTAAACCCCGCCCAAAAAGTCGATTGGACACGAAGACACACGAAGACACACGAAGACACACGAAGACACACGAAGACACACGAAGACACACGAAGACACACGAAGACACACGAAGACACACGAAGACACACAAAGGAGCAACTCATGTCAGGCTATGCCAGCTACGATCTTCACCTGCATTCTTACTGGAGCTACGACGCGCACGCCGACATACGCGATTATTTTCGACTGGCGCAAAAACAGCGCACGCGGGCCTTTTCTTTGACCGACCATCATTTGATGGACGGCTACGAGGAACTCTATCAGATAGCCAAGGAATTTCCAGAGGTGCCTTACATCGTCGGGGCCGAGCTTACCGTGCACAGCCCGGCAGGCACCTTTGACATGGTATGCCTGGGATTGCCTAGGGAGCCGACGCCTGAGCTGCAGGCCGTGTTTGAGGCCTACCGCGCCTGGCAGGTGGCCTGCGGCAGCGCGGTTTCAGCCAACCTGATGCGCCTGGGGCATGACTTCAATGACGAGGCGCGCCTACAGCTGCTGAAAAGCTATAGGCCGGCACAAACTATTGCCAAACAAGGCATAACCCATGTAAAGGCCGGCGTTATGCGCCAGCATCTGCTGGATATGGGCGTGGCCAAAGACCCGGAGGGACTGAGCCGGGTGACACAGCAATACCGAGATATCCCGCATTATCCGGAATACGATTTCGTTCTGCCGGCAGTGCGAAAAGCAGGTGGTATCTGCCTGATTGCGCATCCTTACCACTACTTCCAGGAGCTGGACAGAAAACGCATGGATGAATTGCGCGAAATGCTTGACTTCGACGGTATCGAGTGCGCACACCCCAGCCTGAGCGCCGAGCATACTAAAATTCTGCGCGAATACTGCCTGCAATATGAGCTGCTAAGCTCGGGTGGCTCAGACTGCCATGTCTCCGAAGCTAATCGCAGCAATCCAGAACATATAGTCGAGTTCGCCTGGCACCGCGGAGAAGAGCAGTGGCTTGATGAAATATTGCAAAGAGTGAAACTATACCAGGGAGAATAAGAGGCAGACAAAAAAAAGCCCGGCGAAACAATCTCGCCGGGCTTTTTTTTTGATTTTTATTATAGCTTGGCTTCGGGCTTCACACTAACCACCTTCTCGCTAGGCTCCTTTTCATGAGTCTCACGCTCCGGGAAAATCTTTTCCGGAGCTGCCCAGCGCACTGCGTTGGCGATGACTTTGCAGACATTTTCGTCATGATAGATAGGATAGGTCTCGTGGCCAGGCGAAAAATAGAATATCTTGCCCAGGTCACGCTGGAAGCAGACGCCGCTGCGGAAGACATTGCCGCCCTCATACCAGGACATATAGACTACTTTGCCGTCATCGGGTATGGCAAAAGGCTCGCCGTACATTTCAGTGTGCGGCAGCGTGAATGTCTCCGGCACTCCTTTGGCTATGGGGTGGCTTGGGTCCAGGCACCAGAGACGCTCCTTCTCGCCGACATCGCGCCAGCGCAAAGAGCAGCTGCTGCCCATCATGCGCTTGAAAATCTTGGAAAAATGGCCGGAGTGCAGTATGATTAGCCCCATGCCGGCCTGTACGCGCTTTTGGATACGGTCCACCAACTCATCGTTGACCTCTTTGTGTGCGGCATGCCCCCACCAGAGCAACACCTCAGTGTCTTGCAGCAGCGATTCGGGCAGGCCCTGCTCAGGCTCGTCCAAAGTGGCACAGCGGATATCCAGCTCATCGGAGGCGATGTGCTCTGCTATGGCAGCGTGGATACCCTTGGGATAAAACGAGCGCATATAAGCGCCGGCCTCAGTGTCTTTGCACTCATGACGGAATTCATTCCAGATGGTAACCTTGATCTTGTTCATCATGCTCCTTCAAACATATAATAAAATGCAAATAAGGGCGCAAAGCAAATAAAATGGTGGGCGATGAGGGACTTGAACCCCCGACATTCACGGTGTAAACGTGACGCTCTAGCCAACTGAGCTAATCGCCCCTAAGTGTAAACCTGAATAATATAGCCCAGACAAAGGCAATAACAAGCCAGCAGAACGCATTCAGAAAAAAACCGCGCGCAATTTGCTTTACTTCGTGTGTCTTGCTGTCCAAAGCACAGACAAAAAACCCGCCGAGATATTACATTATGCGTTCATCCTTTTTTTTCGCTCGAATCAACTTCCATTTTTGCTAACATAAAGGGACTGGGCATTGGAGGATTTTCTCAGATTTGAAGGTATCAGCAAGTCTTACGGCTCCACTCTGGCGGTTGATAACCTTAGCCTAAGCATTCAGCGCGGTGAAATCTTTTCATTGCTCGGCCCCAGCGGCTGCGGCAAGACTACGCTTTTGCGTCTGCTGGCCGGTTTTGAGACCCCTGACCGCGGTCGCATTATCCTTAATGGCGAGGATATTACCGATCTTTCGCCTAATCTGCGCAAAGTCAACACCGTTTTTCAAAACTACGCCTTGTTCCCGCATATGACGGTGCGTGATAATATCGCCTATGGTCTGCGAGTGGCCAAGAGACCCAGGGCCGAGATCAACGCCGAGGTGGAGCGCATACTTTCTCTGATTCAAATGGAGGCCCATGCACACAAGAAGCCGGCCAATATCAGCGGCGGTCAAAAACAGCGCACCGCTATCGCACGCGCCCTCATCATGAAACCCAGGGTACTGCTGTTGGACGAGCCGCTGGCGGCACTGGACCTAAAGCTGCGCCAGAGGATGTCACTGGAGCTTAGCCTGATTCATGACGAGGTGGGCATCACTTTCCTGTATGTTACACATGACCAGGGCGAGGCCATGAGCCTGAGCGACCGAATCGCCGTGATGAACAATGGCATCATCGAGCAGATAGGCACGCCCGCCGAAGTCTATGAGGCGCCTAAAAGCAGCTTCGTGGCCGCTTTCATCGGTGACACTAACTTCTTTGACGGCAGAATATGCGAGGTGATCGACAGCGAATACTGCCGTATTAGCATACCAGAGCTGCCCCTGCGCCTGCTCTGCTTTAATGATAAAAAACTTAACCTGGGTGACTTCGTGCATCTGAGTATCAGACCGGAAAAATTCCAGATATCGCTGGAGCCGCCACGGGTGGGACCCAAGCATAATGTCCTGGAAGCAGTGGTCGAGGATATCGTCTACCAGGGCGACCGCACCCGCTACTGGGTGGACATAGGAAATGACTGGCGCATCTCACTGACTAGACAGCATAGTAGATTTATGCTGGATGAAAGAGTCATACAGTGGAAGGACCAGGTCTTTGTCTCATGGCTGGCAGATGACGGCTTTATGCTGGAAAGATATAGCGAGGAAGACGAGGAGCTGCTCGAGGCGCCGCCGCAAAATGTCGGGGAAATCGAGGCCGAGGAAGATATGGAGACGGCCGCCGACATAGACGGGGGGGGAGGATACTAGGCGCACGAAGGGGGAGGACACGAAGACACACCAAGGCACACCAAGGCACACGAAGGGCTTATGCGGCGCCTGCGGCGCCGCATAAGCCGCTTGCCTGTTTTGGCTTGTTGGGAAGGGGGGAGGACATTAGGCGCACGAAGGGCTTATGCTGCGCCTGCGGCGCCGCATAAGCCGCCTGCCTGTTTTGGCACTCTGGGATTCCACTGTTTTTTTTAGTTCATTTGTTTTTTTGAGCGCTTATTGCCATGAAGCTAAAAACCAAGAATATCCTTAAAGAGCTGGGCTTGACCGCTCCATCGCTGCTTTGGCTGACGGTCTTTTTTCTGCTGCCCACCCTGATCATCTTTGCGATTTCCTTCAAGCCCTCCGACCCGCTGGGCGGCGTGGGGCAGGGCTGGACTTTGCGCACTATCCTGGCACTGAAAAACCCGAACTACCCCGAGATCATTTGGCGCACGCTTTGGATGAGCGCGCTGACCACTGTCATCACCCTCCTGGTCTCCATACCGGTGGCATATCATATCGCCAGAGCCAGACCCTGGAAGCGGGACCTGATGCTGCTGCTTACCATACTGCCCTTCTGGACCAGCTTTCTGATCCGCATCTTCGCCTGGAAGTCGGTTCTGCATCCTGACGGCCTGCTGAAAAAGGCGCTCTTGTTTTGCCACCTGATTTCGGAAGATTCGCTCTTGCTCTATCGTCCCGGCACGGTGCTGTTGGTGATGGTCTATACCGAGCTGCCTTTTGCCATCCTGCCCTTGTATGCCGCGGTGGAAAAGTTCGATTTTTCGCTTATCGAGGCAGCCTTGGACCTGGGCGCCGGCAAGCTCCGCGCCTATATCAGCATCTTCATTCCAGGCATTAAAAACGGTTTGCTCTCAGCCTGCCTGATGGTACTTATCCCGGGCATAGGCAGCTATGTCATCCCCGATGTGGTAGGCGGCATAGACTCGATGATGATCGGCAACGTTATCGCCCAGCGCACCTTCGTGGACCGCAACCTTCCTCATGCCAGCGCCCTGGCCGCAGTCATGACCATAGTCATGTTTCTGCCGCTGCTTTATTTTCTCAAAGGCAAAAAGCATGAGGACGGCAGCGCCACTCCTGCCAAGGAGGTGGTCTAATGCGAAAAAGTAAAATACCGGCCATTTTGACCTGGAGCGTGCTGCTTTTTTTCTATCTGCCCATTGCGTTGCTGGTGTTGAACTCCTTCAACGCCTCCAAGACCGGCGGCAACTGGGGCGGCTTTACCATGAAATGGTATGCGCAGCTGTTTTCAGCGCGGGAGATTTGGGGCGCCTTGAAGAACTCCCTGCTGGTGGCCACGCTGGCCACCGCCATCTCCACCCTGCTGGGTACCTGTGCCGCCATCGCCTTGCACAGGTACAAGGGCAAGATACAAAATACCCACTACTGCCTGGTATATGTGCCGTTGGTGGTGCCGGAAATATTGCTGGGCATTAGCCTGCTGCTGTTTTTTGTCGCCCTGCGCATCGAGCTGGGTATTGTCACCATGATCATCGCGCACGCCACCTTCTGCGTCAGCTATGTGGCCATGGCGGTGCTCTCCAGACTGCAGGATTTTGACAACACCATCCTGGAGGCCTCCAGAGACCTGGGGGCAAGCAATTGGCATACCACTAGAAAAATCCTGCTGCCCAACATATTGCCAGGCATCGTGGCCGGTGCGCTACTGGCCTTCACTTTGTCCATTGACGACTTTGTGATTTCCTTCTTTGTGGCCGGCCCTGGCTCTACCACTTTGCCAATACAGATATATAGTATGATCAGAAGAGGCTCGATGCCGCTTATCAACGCGCTTTCAACCATACTGCTGGCCATTACCTTCCTAGTCATACTGGCCGTGCAGCTTATTGGTAAAAGCCAAAACCAACAGGATAGACATTGAGCAAGGCGCCTTGAAGCCGACATGCCCACTCACCCCCCGGAATTTACCTGGCTATGCATTTGTTTGATCTGCCCCATGCTTTTGACTTGTCGCCGGCGCTTAGCAGCCTGGCCGGACTGCCGCTGCTGACCCGGTTTGGCGCAGTGCCGCTAATCCTGAGCCTGCTTGCCGCAGTGCTGGTTCTGCAAAGAAGAGACTCGCTGTGGTGGTTGGTAGCAATCCTATTAAGCTCGCCCCTGGGGCCGCTGCTCTACTTCATCAGCCTGCTATACAAAAGATTCAGGCCTGGGAACCAGCAGCATTTCCATCAGGCCGCCAAAAGCTTCCTCGAGGAACGACGGCAAGCATTGGAGGCCGCCCTGGAGCAGAGCGACACTATCGCCTTGCGCAGCGAACTGGGTGAATGCTACATGGCACTGCAGCGCTACCAGGAGGCCAAAAATTGCTTTGACAGCTGCCTGCAAGGGAATTTCAAGCATGACCCGCTGCTCTTGTACCGATATGCCGAAGCCTGCCATGAACTCGAAGAGTTCGATACAGCCATGCAGGCATTGAAAAAAACCTTCGAACTCGATTACAGTGACCATCTGCAAGAAAGACGTTATCTCAAGGCATTGCTGCATGCCGAGTTGGGAGAAGATGAGGAGGCTCTGGCTGGATTCAAAGAACTCAATGGCAGCGAGGATAGCCTGGAGCTATTTTGTCGGCAAGCACTTATCTATCAAGAAAGACAGGAGTTTGAGAAAGCGGACGCCTTCTTCCTGAAAACCATACAGTTGGCCAAACAGAAACCGATACCCCCGGAGGCAAAATTCTGGCTGCAGCTGGCTCAAGACAACCTGGGCAAAAAAAAGCCGCAGAGTAGCTCCCTGTAAAACCCGCCCGCTTTATGTGCCTCCCTGGTAACAAAGCAGTTTTTTGGACACGAAGACACACGAATTTACACTAAGGTGCAGTGCCTGGTACGGCGAAATATACATTTCTGGAATTAGCGGTGCTCACGACATGAACCTGATTCAGAATCATCAGACGCAGGAAAACTGCGCTGAAATAAGCCCGGTGCTGCCACAGGCTCAAAGCCCAAGCGAAGAACCAACGCCGATATGCCAGGTCCAGGCTCCTGGCTATTCCGGCAAAAGACTGCTCTTTCATTTCTGCCTGGCGCTAATTGTGCCGCTGCTTCTGCTTTACTTTTTCCGCGCCGCGATTATCTGTGTCGATGGCGAGACCGATCCGGACGCCTACTATCACGCCAAGCTGGCCGAGCAAGGCCCCAGGGTTTTTCTGGCCAAGCGCTTTCCGGCTTTGACCTTGTCGCTGTGGCAAGAGCACTTCAGCGACAAGGAGCTGGGCTTTCACTTTTTGCTCTGGGGCCTGCACCGCGCCCGGTCGCTCTTTGGCTGGCGCGTGAGCGCGCCCTTTCATTATTATGCGCTTGCTCTACAAGCCGGCCTGCTGTCTATGATTGCTCTCACCTTGCTTTACTGGCGGGTGCCTTGTCCGCTATATTACAACCTGCTTTTTATCGGCTTATATTATATTTTTAGTCTGCGGCTCTTGTTTGTGCGTGCCTACATGCTGGCTATGCTCCTGCTGGTGCTCATGGTCCTGCTGCTATCCATGCCTGCGCTTAGAGGCAGCCGCTGGCGGCTGCCTCTGGTCTGCCTGCTGGGCTTCCTCTATGCCTGGTGCTACAGCAATCCGCATTTCGTCCTGGTCCCAAGCACGGCTTTTGCCCTGGCCGAGTTCTTGCAGGACAGGAAGCTTTGGAGGCTGCCGCTTTTGCCCCTCGCGGCTCTTGTCGGCGCCGTACTCGGCCTGACTTTGCATCCACAATTCCCCAATACCTGGCTTATCTTGAAAGTACAGGGCTGGGATGTGCTTAAAATGATATTCGGAGCCGGCGCCGAGGCCGGCATTCGAGGCGGCAACGAGTTTTACATCAAGCCGCTGGACCATATCTCCAGGGCCCCCTTCCTATTGGGTCTGCCCCTGCTGCTGGCCGCCCTGGTTTGGCGAAGCAGAAATCACTGGTTCAGCAAAGACTGGTCGCAACGGGTGGAAATTAACGCCCTGTTTATCCTCTTTCTGTGCAGCAATGCCGCTTTCCTGAATTTCTTCCGCTTCGTCGAATTCTCCATGCCTTGCTCGATTCTATTCACGGCACTCTTGTTTCGCGATTCTTTGCAGGCCAGCCGCCAGCCTGGCGGGCGACGCATCTTTGCCGCTCAGCATTTGCCGGGGATATATGCGCTTTGCGCCTTTGTATTCCTGCTGCCGGCTCTATTGGCGATCAAGGGAAACAATCACCGGCCTTTTACTGAGCTTGCCGCCTGGGTACAGCGAAACTCCGTCCCCGAGGGCAGCATCATCGCCAATCCGCGCTGGGGCAGCTTTCCTATGCTCTATTACAGCATGCCCAATATGCGTTACCTGGGCGGACTGGACCCCATGTTCTCTTATGCCCAAGACCCGCAGAAAACCCTGGTGCTCGAAGAGTTCAGAACCGCCAGAAAAATAATCCCCGCCAAGCAGCTTAAGGAGCTGACCGGAGCGATTTTTTTGTTCGTCTCGGCCAGCGAAAAGACGCTGGCCAGCGAAATCTTGCGCCATGACTATAAGTCGGTCTATGTAGGCCGCGACGGCTGGCTTTTCGCCTTGTGAAAGAGCCTGCGCTGACTTGCTGTGCCTTCCGGTCCAAAATCACCCTTTGAATCCGGCGCCCTGTAGAAGCGCCATAAAGGCATTTTCTGCCCTTGGCCTTACCTGTCCAACGTAGTGCTGCCAGCGGTCAAGAATATTTTTTTTGCCTTGGCGATTTGACAAGTGTAAAAGGCGGATTACAGTTACAAACAGCAGTAAGTGCTTTATGTCGCCATATGCGACCCTGGTTTCCTGAGTATTCAGGTCCCTGTGAAAAACTGTCTATATGTCTGCGGACTGACAGTTATGCATCACATTGTGCCTCAGGGCACTAAATTAACCCTTGGCATTACTGCTCTTAAGGCATCTCGCGGCCTCGTGCCGCGAGGTGTCTTTTGTTGTAGACTTGCGAGAAGGGAAAAAACGATGGAAAATATATTGCTGAGCGACATCGAGGCCAGGGTTTTTGGAAGCCTGATCGAGAAGTCGGTCCTCACCGCGGATTATTATCCGCTTACCTTGAACTTATTACAGTCGGCCTGCAACCAGAGGTCCAGCCGCAACCCAGTGATGGAGCTTGAGGCGAAAGAAGTGCTGCGGGCGCTCGATAGCCTGCGCCAGAAGAAACTCGCCTTGGAGATAGGGCAGGAGGGCGCCCGCGTGCCCAAATATAAGTATACCCTGGCCGGCTGCGAGGCCTTGGCAGACTTGCCCGAGGCGGAGCTGGCGTTGCTCTGCTGCCTGCTTTTGCGCGGCGCGCAGACCGGCGGCGAGCTGAAAAGCCGCTGTGAAAGACTATATGCCTTCGAGTCGGTGGAGCAGGTTGGCGAGCTGCTTGAAAATATGGCCGGCAGGGAGGATATGCCCTTGATTGTCAAGCTGCCGCGGCAAAGCGGCAAGCGCGAGAACCGCTTTATGCACTTGCTCTGCGGTATGCCGGAACTGGGCGGGGACGAGGAGGATTATGTGCCGCTGAGCGCTGCGCGCCTGGAGCTGGAAGAGGAAGAGCGGCGTTTTGCCGGTCTGGAGGGGCAGGTGAAATCCTTGCAAGAGCAAGTGGAGCAGCTGCAGAGCGAATTGCATGAGCTGAAAAAAATGGTGAGCTGAAGTCCAACTGTGCCTCTTAGTGTCTCTTCGTGTCCCTTCGTGTCCTTTCGTGTCCTCCCCCCTTCGTGTGCGTTAGTGGTTCAAGGGCTTTTTGGACGGGGCCTACTTTAGCAGCTGCGGCAGGGGCAGGTCATGCCCGTTGGCTATCATCCAGGTGGCCAATGCCAGCAAGAGTCCGCCCACGAACACCGAGCCTAT
>Ga0265295_1005196_pt1 | contig 16837 bp, 12 predicted proteins | sample Munlansysbiofilm_FD_192503 | JGI IMG/M metagenome (GOLD analysis project Ga0265295, IMG submission 192503) | Leachate microbial communities from a municipal landfill in Southern Ontario, Canada - Methane capture system biofilm | ecosystem: Engineered > Solid waste > Landfill > Unclassified ...
TGGCCAGCCTCCGGAATCCGCCCCGCAGGAAGCGCTGTCCCCGCATCCGGCACCGCCTGAACCGGAAGCTGAAACACCTTCCGCAAAACCGGCGCCTCAGGGCTCCCCCTCTCTTGATCCCGAAACTCTGGGAGAAAAATCATGAATGCAGCGTCCCTAGCCCGGGGTTCGCGCCTGGCCCTGGCCCTTGTCTTCCTGGCAGCCGCCCCGCAGAAAATCATGGCTCCGGCCGAGTTCGCCGCCAGCGTGGCCAGCTACCTCATCCTGCCGGACGTGCTCATCAATTTCACGGCCCTGACCCTGCCCTGGCTGGAAATGACCGTGGCCTTCCTGCTTGTGTGCCGGGCCTGGACAGGGCCAGCCCTGTTCCTGGCCAACGCCATGCTGGTCGTCTTTCTGGGCGCCGTGGTCAGCGCCTATGTCCGGGGCATCGACCTGAACTGCGGATGCTTCTCAAGCGCCCCTGCGGCCTCGGACGACATGGTCTTCTACATTGTCCGCGACGTCGTCTTCGTGGCCCTGGGCCTGGCAGCGGCCTGGTTCTACCGACGCGGACACGACGCCGACTAGGGGGCCTGCCCCGGCATCGACCAGAACGCATTCACGCCATCCGCGCACGGAATTGATCAGCCACAGCCTTGTGCAACGGCTCAGATCATCCACCCGCACCACCCCTTCCCTGATCCGTCCTTCATGCAGCAGCCGGGCACGCATTGTGCCCGGTAACAGTCCGCAAGCGAGGGGCGGCGTAAGCAGCTCGCCGGCGATTTCAACGACCAGATTGGCGATGGTCGATTCCGTGACCTCCCCCCGCCCGTTCCAGAACAGCACATCGTCCACCTCCGGCGCTTGCCTCCGGGCGCGATCGTAAACCTTTCGCCGCGTGGTCTTATGGAAAAGAAACGGATCGGCCGCGTCCACCGCCGACAGGGCCAAAGCCACCCGGCACGGCGTCGGTCCGGGCAGAGGGCGATGCTCGATGCTCCAGACTCCGAAGCTGTCCAAGGTCAGGCGCAGCATCCCTTCGAAACCATCCGCCGCCGTCACGGCCTGTTCAAGCGCGTCCCGCACGGCCTTGGGATCGAGCCTGAATCCGAAATATGCGGCGCTGCCTTGCAAGCGCCGCAGATGCTCGGCGAGAAGAAAAATACCCTCGCCTTGTTTCCAGCGCATGGTTTCAAGCAGCAGGAATTCCGGCTCAGGGGCTGCCAGCACGCGGGCCTTGATCCGCGTCTCGCGGAACTCCGCCGCAGGGTCCGAATCCCAGACAATGCCGCCGCCCACCCCGTACTCGGCCATGCCCGAGGGCTTGTCGACCAGCACCGTGCGGATGGCCACGTTGAAACGCGCCTTGCGCCCAGGGCTCAGCACCCCGATGCTCCCGGTGTAGATGCGACGCGGCGAGATTTCGAGCTCCTGAATGATCCGCATGGTCCGGACCTTGGGCGCGCCGGTGATGGACGCGGCCGGAAACAGGGCCGCCATGACCCGCGCCGTCGGCTCCAGCGTGCGACCGCGCACCAGGGAGGTGAGCTGCCAGAGCGTCGGATAACGCTCCACGCGAAAAAGTTCGGGCACCTGCACGCTGCCGGGCAGGCAGACCCGGCCGAGGTCGTTTCTGACCATATCGACGATCATCACGTTTTCGGCCCGCTCCTTTTCCGAGACTTCAAGCGACCGGGCCAGAGCCTCGTCCTCTTCGGGCCGGCACCCTCTCGGAGCCGTGCCTTTCATGGGGCGGGACCAGAGTTCCTCTCCGTCGCGCTCAAAAAACATTTCCGGCGATGCGCTGCAGATGGCGAAATCGGCAGTCTCGATAAAGGCTGCGTGCGGCGAGGGCTGACGGCGGACGAGGCTCAGGAAGAAATCCCAGGGAGCGGCGCCAAAACGGGCGCGCAGGCGATGCGTGAAATTGACCTGATAGGTTTCGCCCCGGCCCAGATACTCGCGGATGCGTTCCAGGGCGCGGCCATGGGCGCAGGCGTCCAGTTCCGAAATCCAGTCCAGGGCAGGGACGGACGCGGCGTCCAGAGTCACGACGGCGGGGGCGTCGAACAGTCCGAACCAAGCCAGGGGAAACGCCCCGCAGGACGAGTCGGGCATGGCCGGATCAAAGGCGCTGCCCGCTTCATAGGCCAAAAATCCCACGGCATGAAGTCCGCGTCTTTCCACTTCCGCTTCCAGATGGGCAATGAGCGCAGGCACTTCGTCATGCCTGTGGGTCACAAAAATGGCCCGGGGACGCTCGTAGCGAACCCAGGCCGAATGTTCAGTGGAGTATATGACTGCGACGGACATGGCCAAGCCCTATCGTGCGCTCCGGCGCAACGCAACAAGGCAGAAAATCATCATTTTTTGGCCAGGCGCGTGCGCATCGCGGTATTCAGGCCGCTGTTCAACCGGCTAAAGCAAAGAAGCGGAGCAAAGGACACAAAAAACACGACGGGAAGGTGTCAGACCCTTCCCGTCGTGGATACGCGAAAGTGGAACCGTTCGAATTCAAGCGATCACAAAGGCAACGAGCTGTCCCATGAAATGCACGACGTCGGAAACCTGGTTCAAAAGTGTATCGCTCCAGCCATAAGCAACAAGAGTTGCCATCCCGGCAAGCCAGAAAAGGTAACATAACTGCTTCATGACATTCCCCCCAATTCTCTGGATATGATCGGCCCTGTTTTCGACCGCTTGGCATTTCCATAGAGCAAAGGGTGTGCCCATGCGATTATCTTTGGGCAACGTGTTATCATGTTTAAAATTTTCCGAGCCCCGTCCATGCGGCGAAGAGTTTGATCCAAAAACGCCCAGCGCAAAGGCTGTACACCGTGCGCAAAACTTCTCTCACTACCTACTCATTTCCGTACGTTCAGAAGTCCTCGTTCTCGAAAAATACCCACGCCGAAGAACCAAAAATCTACAATATCACCGTGCTTATTAAATCAAGCAGTACGTATTAAATATCAATTCGTTACGCGGGATCCGCCGCCGACCAGCTCGTCCAAGAGCTGTCCCAATCGTTCCAGATGCGTCTTTTCCTCGCTGGCGATCTGCTCAAGGATGGCCCGGTTCTCGGCGTTCTGAGTCCAGACGGCGGAACGGATATAAAGATCCAGCGCCTGGGCTTCTATGGACATGGCCAGGGAGATGACATCCACGGGGCTGCCAAAATCAGGTTTGAAACGGTCCATGTATTCCTCGGTGGTCATCCCGCCTTCCATGAGCGGAGTGACAAACCTGCACTCGAAATCCCCGCGATCATCCTTGCCGGTGATGCGGGTGTATTCGGCGAAAAGGCGATCCTTGTGCTTGATCTCGATGTCGGCCAGCAGACGGAACACGCTCTTCACCTTTTCATCACTGACCCGCTCCAGCATGCGCAGATAAAAATCGCGCAATCCCTCTTCCAGGGAATAGGCTGAGGCCAGAATCGCCTCCGCGCTGTCGAGCTCGGAAAATATGTCCACACCGGCCTCTTCTGCCCCGTAGGCAGCTTGACCGTTCCAAGCTTTGTAGCCGCCGCTCATGTTGATGACCTGGTCATACCCTTTGCCGGCCAGGGTCTGGGCAGCGACGCGGCTGCGTCCGCCAATGGCGCAATACACGATCACCGGCCTGGACGGGTCGATCTCGTCCAGCGAATCGGTCAGCGCAGGAAGAGGCACCAGCCTGGCTCCGGGAATATGCCCTTCCTCGTATTCCCCCGGCTGACGCACATCGAGAATAGTCACTTCCTGCAGGGTCTTGCCGGCCAGATAGGCCCGGACCTCATCGACATCCATGGACTGAACCGGGGTCAAGAATTGTTTCCAGCGCACTATGAACCTCCTCAATCGTTGTATCGGGGCATCATGCACCGTGAACCGGGAAAACTCAACTCGGACCACACATTGACACGAATTCAATATTATCGTAATTCTACGATACACGATACGTTCGACGGGAGCACCTCATGACCCATGACCAGACCTTGGCCGCCCTCTGCAAAGCCCTCGGGCATCCCGCGCGGGTGACGATTCTCAAGCATCTCTTACAGGTGGACAGCTGCATCTGCGGCGAGATCGTAAGCATCCTGCCCCTGGCCCAATCCACGGTCAGCCAGCATCTCAAACAACTAAAAGAGGCGGGCCTGATCCGTGGCGAGATAGAAGGGCCGCGCATCTGCTACTGCGCGGACAAGGACAGGCTGGCCGAACTCAAAAAACTCATCTCTTCCCTATAGGCCTGACATGAAAGCACTCCAGCCCTTTTCCATGGCCCCCGGCCCATCCTGCTCCGCACCTGACGCGAAAAGCGAGATGCCCGGCCCGTGCTGAGGCCCCCCACCCGCCCCTGGTGCAGGGGTGGACGACCTTGCCGGATATCGCATCGAACCTTACGTGGACGGGTTTTTGCCCACCGCCGCAGGGCGGATTCCGCGCGTCCGGACCAGCCCCACGGCCCGGGACCGGCTCGGAACCTGCCGCGCGCGGCTGGGCCTTGACCGCAACAACTACACCGTCAACCCCGGCCTCTATGCCATCGGCCAGCCAGACCCGGAGGCGCCCGTCATCGTCACGGCCAACTACAAGCTGACCTTCGACACGGTCCGCTACACCTTGCCCGGGCGGGACCTCTGGCTGCTGGTGGCCGACACGCGCGGCATCAACATCTGGTGCGCGGGCGGCAAGGGCACTTTCAGCGCGGAAGGCATTGCCGAACAGGTGCGCAAGACCGGCCTTGAACGCATCGTCTCCCACCGCCGCCTCATTCTGCCCCAGCTCGGAGCCAACGGGGTGCGGGCCCGCGACCTGCGCAAGGCCTGCGGATTCGAGGCCGTGTTCGGTCCCGTGCGCGCCGAGGATCTGCCCCGCTATCTGGACCAGGGCGCGGACGAAGCCATGCGCGAGGTCACCTTCAGTCTGAAGGAACGGGCCGCGGTCATTCCCGTGGAGCTGGTGTTGGGCTGGAAGATCATCCTTGCCTCCGTCCTGGTGGCGGCCGTGCTGAGCCTCATCGGCCCGGACTTTTCCGTGCAGGCCATCCGGCAGCGCTGGATCCTGGCGGCGTGCGCCACAGGCTTTGGCTTGGCCGCAGGCGCGATTTTATTCCCCCTGCTCTTGCCCGTGCTGCGCACGCGCCTCTTTTCCCTGGGCGGAGCCGGGCTGGGCCTGGCCCTGGCCGTGCTGCTGCCGGCCATCTTCCCCCAGCAGTCCGGGGTTCAGATTCTGGGAGCGGGACTGTGGACGGTGGTCATGTGCTCATGGCTGGCCCTCAACTTCACCGGGTCCACGCCATACACATCGCCCTCCGGAGTAGAGAAGGAGATGCGCAAGGCCATCCCCATCCTGGCCGGTGGCACGCTTCTGGCGGCGATCCTGTTCGTGACCGGCAACTTCTTGTGAGGAACGCATGAAAATTTTCCGCCATCTCAAAAATGTGGCCACCCTGGCCTATGACGAGGACAAATGCGTGGGCTGCGGCCTCTGCGCCACGGTCTGTCCGCACCGCATCTTCGCCGTGCGGGACGGCAAGGCCCATGTGCCGGACCGGGAGGCCTGCATGGAGTGCGGGGCCTGCGCCCTCAACTGCCCGACCGCCGCCATCACGGTCACTCCCGGCGTGGGCTGCGCCCAGTACATCATCCAGACCTGGCTGCCGGGCAAGCGCGGGACGTCCTGCTGCTGAGTCCTTGACCACGGCGACGAAATGGCTGATCTCTTTGCCTTCCAAACCAAGGAGGCCACCATGCTCGACCGCACCGAAGCACTCGCCATGATCACGGCGAGCGCTCCCGCTCATCTGCTCGTACACGCCCTGGAAACCGAAGCCGTCATGCGCGCCCTGGCCGACCGTCTGGGTCAGGATCCCGAAACCTGGGGTCTGGCCGGCCTGCTGCACGACCTCGATTATCCCCAGACCAAGGACACCCCGGAAAAGCACGGCCTGCTGACCGCCGAAACCCTGACCGGCAAGCTGCCGGACGAGGCCGTCCAGGCCATTGCCCGCCACAACGAGATGAACGGCAACCTGCCCGAGACCCCGTTCGACTTCGCCCTGCGCTGCGGGGAGACCGTGACCGGCCTGATCCACACCGCAGCTCTCGTCCGTCCCACGCGCATGCAGGGCATGGAGGCCAAGAGCCTCAAGAAAAAGATGAAGGACAAGGCCTTCGCCGCCTCGGTCTGCCGCGAGACCATAAGAGAATGCGAAAAGATCGGCCTGGAACTGGGAGATTTTCTGACCCTGGCCATCGGGGCCATCACGGGAATCGAGGCCGAAGTAGGGCTGGCGACGTCCTGACCCTCATGGAAGGCTTTCTCCTCCACGCATCCAACCGCCTGGAAAACCTGGCCGAACTGCTGGTCGAGGTCGTAAAAACTCCGCTGGACCCCATGACGCAGGAGACCATCCTGGTGCAGTCCGGCGGCATGCAGCGCTGGGTTTCCATGCAGCTGGCCCGCCGGCACGGGGTCTGCGCGGGCGTGCGTTTCCCCTTCCCCGTCGGTTTCGCCTACGAGCTCTGCCGGGGACTGCTGCCCGACCTGCCCCGCGAATATCCCTTAAGCCAGGAACGCATGCTCTGGCGCATCACGCACCTGCTGCGCGGCCTGTTGGACGAGCCGGAGTTCGCGCCGCTGGCGCGTTACGTGCGCGAGGATTCGGAACTCAAATCCGTGCAACTGGCCGAGCGCATCGCCTATCATTTCGACCAGTACCTCATCTTCCGCCCGGAATGGGCCGCACGCTGGGAAAACCATGAACCGAGCGGAAATTTCCTCCTGCCCGGCCACGTCGCCAACGAAGCCTGGCAGGCCAGACTGTGGCGGGAACTGATCCGGGACACGGGCGGGGAGCACCGCGCGGCGCTGCTGCGGCGGGCCATCGCCAGTCTGGAAAAGGGCACTTCCCTGCCCGATCTGCCGACGCGAATCTGCGTCTTCGGCATCCCGACCCTGCCGCCGGTCTATCTGGATCTTTTGAAAGCCCTGTCCAGACACAGCCAGGTGCACGTCTTCCTGCTCAGTCCCTGCCGAAAATACTGGGGCGACCTTGTGACTCATCGGGAGCGTCGACGCGCCTACCGCGCCGGAGAGCACGTCTTCGAGGACCGCCCCGAGGACGCAATGCCGCTGGCTGGTCTCGGCGCGGTCGGGAAAGACTTTCTGGAACTGCTGATGGAACGGGACGCGCTGGAAACAGAGCTGTACGAGGAACCTGGCGCCGACACCATGCTCGGACAACTCCAGGCCGATCTTCTTGATCTGGACGTTCGCGACGAAAAGGCGGACTTCTCAGGCACCTCCATCCAGGTCCACTGCTGCCACAGTCCCCTGCGCGAGATGGAGGTCCTCAAAGATCTGATCCTCGACCTCCTGGCCAAAGACGCGTCCCTCTCGCCACAGGACATCCTGGTCATGAACCCGGATATCGAGAGGTACGCCCCGGTCATCCAGGCCGTGTTCGGAACCGCAGGAGAAACGGACCTCCCCTTCTCCATCTCCGACCGCAAGCCCACCAGGGCCGCCGAAACCATCCGTCTCTTCCTGGAACTGCTTGAGTTCGGACAGCACCGTTTCGAGGCCTCGCGCGTCTGCGCCCTCCTCGAAGCCCCGCCCGTGCGGCAGCGCCTGGACCTGGATGCGTCCGATACGCAGCGCGTGCTGGAATGGGTGCGCGCATCGGGCGTGCGCTGGGGGCTGAACCTCGATTTCCGCAGGAAGACGGGGCTGGGGGATTTCGGCCAAAACACGTGGGAGAGCGGCCTGTCCCGCCTGTTCCTCGGGTACATGACCGGCGCAGCGGACCCGCTTCACGGCATCGCCCCCCTGGCGCTGCGCGGTTCGGCCGAGCAGGAGCTGCTGGGCCGCGTGACCGCCTGGATCGACGAACTCGCCGCCCTGTGGTCCAGGCTGCGGGACACGCGCACGCCAGCCGACTGGCAGGACTGCCTGCTGTGGATTCTGGACGCCTTCTTCCCCCAGGACCCCGCCCAGGCCGAGCACCTGCTGGCCATCCGCAAGGCCGTGACCGAACTGACCCGCGACATGGGCGATTTCGAGGCCGACGCGCGGACCATGCTCTACCTCATCCGCAAGCGCCTGGACGAGAGCGGCGGCGAATCGGGTTTCCTGGCCTCGGGCCTGACCTTCTGCGGCCTGAAACCCATGCGCTCCATCCCCTTCAAAGTCATCTGCCTGACGGGCCTGACCAGCACGGCCTTCCCGCGCCAGGACACGCCCCCCGGCTTCGACCTCATGGCCGCCCGCCCCCGGCCCGGCGACCGCAGCCTTCGCGAGGACGACCGATACCTGTTCCTGGAGAGCATCATCTCGGCTCGCGGCACCCTCATCCTGACCTACCCCGGCCTGTCCCAATCCGACAACCTTGAAGCCCCACCTTCGGTCCTGGTCTCGGAGCTGCTCGATTTCCTGGACAGAGGCTGCACGGTGGATGGAAGGAAACCATCGGAGACCCTCGTCTTCAAGCACAAGCTCCAGGCCTTCCATCCGGACTATTTCAGCGCAGGGTCGCGCCTTTTTTCCTACTCGGCCCAGAACCGCGATGCGGCGCAGGCGCTGTTCGCCGAGCACCGGCGCAGGCAATTCTTCCCCGAGACCGATGCTCCCGAAGAGGCAAATGCGGAGCAGGAGATCGAGGTCGACATCGACGAGCTGACGCGCTTTCTGACCCACCCGTGCCGCCACCTGCTGCGTGCCCTGCGCATCGACCCAGGCAGAGGCGAGGACGATTTTCCGGACGAGGAACCCCTGGCCGTGCCCACGGGCCTTGAAGCCTACGGCCCCCTGCAGGACCTCCTGCGCACGGCCCTGGACGAGCCCGCCGCCAGCCTGGAAGAGTTGCTCCTGGCCTGGCAGCTCCTACCTCCGGGCCAGGCAGGGTCCGACGCGAGCCGGAAGCTCTGTGCCCAGATCCACGCACTGGCCGACCAGGCACGGGCCGTCATCGGCGACGAAAAACCCGTGCGCCTCGACCTGAAGCTGACCTTGGGCCGCATCACACTCACGGGCCGCATCGACCTCCACGGCGACCGCATCGTGACCTGCCGCCCGGCCAAGACCAAAAGCCCGGACATGCTCCGCCTGTGGGTCCGCCATCTGGCCGCCTCGGCTGCGGGCCATGCAGCCCGGTCCATGCACATCGGCACCGATGACTGCTTCTCCGCACCCGAGGCCACCGACGCCAAGAACCTCCTTGACGGGCTACTGCGGCTCTACACGCTGGGCATGGGCTCTCCTCAGCCCATCTTCCCCCGGACCTCCCTGGCCTTCGCCGAAGCCCGCTTTACGGGCCGCAAGCCCAAGGAGCGGCCCGAGGCGCTGCAACAAGCCATGCGCCAGTGGGAAGGCGGCTACATGGTCAGCCCCGAGCGCGACGACCCGCACCTGGCCTTCCTCTTCCGCGACGCCGAGCCGGACTGGGAGCGTTTCGCGGACCTGGCCGAGGAAATCTACGCCCCCATTCTGGGAAGTGCCCAGTGATGGAGCCCATGAACCTCTGCACCGCGCCTCTGGACGGCACGACCCTCATCGAGGCCAGCGCCGGCACCGGCAAGACCTACACCCTGACCGGCCTCTTCGTGCGCCTGCTGCTGGAGAAGGGTCTGACCGTGGACCAGATCCTGGTGGTCACCTTCACGGACGCGGCCACCGAGGAACTGCGCGGACGGATTCGCAAACGGCTGTCCGACGTGGCCGGAGTGCTGGCCGGTGAACTGGAGGCCGACGAAGAACTGGAAAATGATATCCTGGCCCGCTTTGGCGGCACTGACGCGGCCCGCCGCCTGGAACTCGCCCTGCGCAACTTCGATCTGGCCCAGATCTTCACCATCCACGGCTTCTGCCAGCGCATGCTGGGACGCAACGGCTTCGAGTGCTCGGCCCTCTTCGACACGCAGCTCGAACCGGACCTCTCGGATCTGCGCCGCCAGGTCTGCGTGGATTTCTGGCGCAGTCACATCCTGCCCCTGGATGGTCTGACCGGCACGGAAGTGCGCAAGCAGCTGACCCCGGACCATCTCACGGAACTGTCCGGCCTGCCCTTCCTGGCCCAGCGCATCCGCATCGTGCCCGGCGCCCCAGCCCCGGACCCCACCTCCCTGGACCGGAACGTGCGGGAGGCCTGCGAACGGCTCAAGGCGTCCTGGGCCGTTACGGAGCCTGAAGTCCGCACGCTCCTGCTGGCCCGGACGGACAACTTCAACGCCCGCCAGTTCTCGCCGCAGAAGCTGGATCAGCGCCTGAAAGCCGCGCGCGATTTTCTGGACGATCCGAGGCTCGATGCCAAGGACCAGCTCAAGGCCCTCGGCGAACTGACCTCGACCTATGTGCGGGGCATGACCAAAAAGGCCTTCACCGCCCCGGAGCACCGGCTGTTCGACGAGATCCAGGACATCCTGGACCGTGTCGATGCCTTGCGACACCTGCTGGAACCCTTTGTGGTCCACCTGCGACATGGCTTTCTTTCGAGCGTGACGACGCGCCTGGACGAGCTCAAGCGGCGGCGCAACGTGCTGGGTTTCGACGACCTGCTGCGCAGCATGCACGCCGCCCTGGCCAGTCCCGAGCTGGTCGCGGCGGCGCGAACCCAGTATCGGGCGGCCCTCATCGACGAGTTCCAGGACACCGACGGCCTGCAGTATGACATTTTTCGCACCCTCTTCGCCGCCGGCGACGGGGAGAACAGCCTGTTCCTCATCGGCGACCCCAAGCAGGCCATCTACTCCTTCCGGGGCGCGGACCTGCACACCTACCTTACCGCGGCCGACAGCTGCGAGCGCGGCATGACCCTGGGCGTCAACTACCGCTCCACGCCGGAGCTCATCGCGGCCGTGAACCGCCTGTTTTTCAGACCTGACAACCCGCGGCCCTTCCTGGACCCGAAAATCGCCTATCAACCGGTCAGCGCCCCGGACGAAGAGCGGGACCGCTTCCACGAAGACGGGCAAACACCCGCGCCCATGGTCCTCTGGCAGGCCACAAGCGCGGACAAGCCCCTGGCCAAGGGCGCTCTTGCGCCACGCATCTGCCGGGCCGTGGCCGCCGAGATCAGCCGCCTGCTGCGGGGCGCGGCCGAGGGGCGCATCCGCATCGGCGACGCGCCGCTCCTGCCCGGAGACATCGCCGTCCTGGTCGAGACCCACGCCCAGGGCGAGGCCGTCCACCAGACCCTTGGCGCGCTGCGCATCCCGAGCGTCGTGACCCACACCTCGTCGGTCTTTGCCAGCCCCGAGGCGGTGGAGCTCCTATCCGTGCTGCGCGGCATGGCCGAATGCCGGCGCCCGGCCCTCCTGCGCACGGCCCTGGCCGCGGCCATGATCGGCCTGACGGCGCCGGAACTGACGATCCTCGACGAGGACGGAGCAAAACTCGAAGCGTGGTTCGAACGCTTCCTCGCCTGCCGCGAACTGTGGGACCGCCGGGGCGTCATGGCCGCCGCGCGCCGCCTCTTCGCGGACCTTGATGTGCGCGGGCGCCTTGTCTCCCTGCCGGACGGCGAACGGCGCATGACCAACGTCCTGCACTGCCTGGAGCTGCTTCACAGCCGGGAGCGCGAGACGGGCGCATCCATGCACGCCCTGCTGACCTGGTTCGCCCGGCGTCTCGGCGCCGACAGCACCGAGGAATCCCAGCTGCGCCTGGACACGGACCGCGACGCGGTCCAGATCGTGACCATCCACAAGAGCAAGGGACTGCAATACCCGGTGGTTTTCTGCCCCTTCATCTTTGGCCGGGCCAGATGCCCCGAGGACCGTGCCCTGGTCCATGAAGACGGATTGCTCCTGGACCTGGGCACGGAGGAACTGCCAAGGCGGATAGACCAGGCCCTGGCCGAGGCGCAGGCCGAGCGCGTGCGCCTGCTGTATGTGGCTCTGACCCGCGCCAAGTGCCGCTGCTACGCGATCTGGGGACGCATCAACGAGGCCGAGACCTCGGGCGCGGCCTGGCTCTTTCACGGGCATCGCGCCGGCGAAAGCAGCGCCCTGAGCTGGGATACAATCACTGAGGACATGGTCTGCGCGGACCTGCGCGAACTGGCGGGTGACGACATTAAGGTCACGGAGATGGGCGACGCCGAACCCAAGCAGGGACCGCCGCAGTTCACCCATGCCCCGGACCTGCGATGCCGCAGCTGGGATCGCGTTCTGGGCTCCGGCTTCGGGCTGGCGAGCTTCACCGGCCTGACTCGCGGCATGGAACATGGGGCGCGGCCGGGCCTGGACGAGGTCGATGCGTCCGGCCAGGCCGCGGACGAGTGGTCCATGGCGAATTTCCCGCGCGGCGCCGCCGCCGGCTCGTGCCTGCACAAAATTTTCGAGCGCATCGATTTCGCGGACGAGAGCACCATCCCCGCCGCCGTGACCGAGGCGCTGGCCGCGTACGGCTTCGACCCGGACTGGCATCAAACGGTTCAGGACATGGTCAAACGGGTCCTGCGCGCGGATATGGGAAACGGATTGCGGCTGGGAGGCATCGAACAAAAGGACAAGCTGGTCGAACTGGAGTTCCTCTTCCCCCTGCGCTCCGTGACCCGCGAGACCCTGGCCGCCGTGTACCGGGACGCGGCCGGGCTGCTGCCGCCGGACCTGCCGGAGCGCATGGGCAACTTGCGCTTCGAGCCGCGCCGGGGCTTCATGACCGGGTTCATGGATCTGGTCGTGCGCAGCGGTGAAAAATTTTACCTTCTCGACTGGAAATCCAACTGGCTCGGCCCCACTCCCGGCCACTACACCCCGGACGCCCTGCACGCGTCCATGACCGGCAGTCACTACTTCCTGCAGTACCACCTCTACTGCCTGGCCCTGAAACGCCACCTGGCCCTGCGCATGCCAAAGTTCGACGACGCGGAGCACTTCGGCGGCGTGCGCTATGTCTTCCTACGCGGCGTGGACCCCGAGCGACCGGGCCAGGGCATACACGAAGACCGCCCCGACCCGCGATTTCTCGACGCGCTGGACAAGGCCCTCATCGACCAGGAGGAGCGCTGATGTTCGCCAGCCTCGCCATCCTGCCCCGCCTCGTAGCCAGCACCCTTTTCACCGAGGCCGACCTGTATCAGGCCCGCTTCGCCGCCTCCCTGGCCCAGGAAGGACACGCCGACCTCGCGGCGGGTCTGACCGCCCTCGTCTCCCTGGCCGTGCGCGAGGGGCACGTCTGCCTGCACCTCGGCGACGAGGGCGTGCGCGAACGACTGGCCGCCCTGGGCCTGGGCGGACTGGACGGCTGCCTGGACACGGGGGTGATCGGCGCGCCCGGCTCCGCAATGCCGCTCATCCTACATGACGAGCGGCTCTACTTCTCCCGCTTCTTCCGCGACGAAGCGGCCCTGGCCCGCGCCTTCCTGCGCCTGGCCGGGACACCGCCCCGGGACATCCCGACAGACCTGCTGCCTGGCATCTTCAAGACCGAGGGCAACGAAACCGACTGGCAGGACGTGGCCTGCTTCGCGGCCCTGCGCAGCCGCCTCTGCGTCATCTCGGGCGGCCCCGGCACGGGCAAGACCACGACCGTGGCCCGCATCCTGGCCCTGGCGGCCCGCATGCACGCAGGCGCGAATTTCCGCATCCGCCTGGCCGCGCCCACGGGCAAGGCGGCCTCGCGCATGACCGAGGCCCTGGCCGAGGCCTTTCCCGGAAACAGCCTGCCGCCGGAGCTTGAAGCGAGCCTCTCCGAGGCCGCCCAGACCATGCACCGCCTGCTGGGTTGGAGCGGCGGAGGCTATCGCCACCACCATGCCAACCCCCTGCCGCTGGACATGCTGGTGGTGGACGAAGCCTCCATGCTGGACCTGGAACTGGCCGCCCGCCTCATGGACGCCCTGCCTGAGCACGCGAGCCTGGTGCTCCTGGGCGACCGCAACCAGCTGGCCTCGGTGGAGGCCGGAGCCGTGCTGGCCAACCTCTGCCGGGAGGACGTCGTGAACGCCTTTTCCCCGGATTTCGTGGCGGATGCCGCCAAAGCCGGAGCCCCCGGACTTCCTGTGACGGGGAGCCGGGTCCCGCTGACGGACCATGTGGTGGAACTGAAGAAGAGCTGGCGCTTTGGCGCAGGCAGCGGCATCGCGGCCTTGAGCACGCTCATCCGCGACGGCCAGGCCCAGGAGGCCGGCAAACTGCTGGAGGAAGGACGGACGGATCTGAAGATGCTGTTCTGCACCGGACAGGCGGAGCTGGCGGCCCTGCTGAAACCGCTTCTGCGCGAGGCATTCAGGAGCCTGGGCGAATCAACCGACCCCGCGCGAGCGTTTGAAATTTTCGCAGCCCTGCGCCTGCTTTCCCCGGTCCGCAAAGGACCGCGCGGCACCGAAGCGCTGAACCGCCTGGCCCGCGAAGCCCTGCACGGGGCAACCGGCAACGACTGGTACCCGGGCCGCCCCGTCATGATCCTGGAAAACGACTACAACCTCGGGCTTTTCAACGGCGACGTGGGCATCGCCCTGCCCGCAAACGAAACCCTGCGCGTCTTCTTCCCCTCCGCGCAAGGCTTCACCTCCTTCACCCCGGCCCGCCTGCCCCGCTATGATACCTGCTACGCCATGACCGTGCACAAAAGCCAGGGTTCGGAGTTCGGGCACACCGTGCTGATCCTGCCGGAGGAACCCTGCCCTGTCCTGGGCCGCGAACTCCTGTACACGGCCCTGACCCGGGCCAAGAGACGCTTCACGCTGATAGGCACGACTGAGCAGGTCAAAGATGCCATTACGAGCCCGGCCCGCCGTGATTCGGGATTAGGAGAGATGCTCACGTAGCGCCGGTTTCAAGCCTCACGTTCACGAAGTGTTTGCGCATAGATAGAAAAAAGCCGGTCCATGCAACGTTCAATCGTGTATCCATCCACAATTCTGCGCCCCGCATCCGCCAATTTATGATATAAATCAGGGTGATCAAGCAAAACAGAAATCTGAGATGCAATACTCTCTCCGGAAAAATCACAAACAAGCGACGCTTCGGAACACACTTCGAGCGATGGGACTACTCGGGAGACGACGGCAGGAATTCCGCAATACATGGCCTCCAGATGCACATTTCCAAATCCTTCAAAAAGAGATGGCATGGCAAGAATATCCGAACCACGTAAAAATGCCCCCACATCCGTTCTGTATCCCGTCAAAACGACCCGACCCTTCAACCCCAGATCTGAAATCATTGATTCATAGAGATCGCGCTTGCTCCCTTCCCCAACCAAAACCAGAGAAACATCTTTCCCGGAATCAACAAGAATTTTCAAAGCCCCGATAAGACCCTCAAAGTTCTTTTGCTCTACATATCTTCCAATACCAATTATGATTTTCCCGCTCAATCCATACATTGCACGCAAGTTATGCGGCTCAAAATCAAGACGCGATGTGTCTATTCCATTGTGCAAAACATATTTTTTTCTTTTAAATAAATTATGATCGGATTCAACAACATGATTTACTGCATGTGAAACTGATATATATGACGTAGTGAAATACGACAATATTTTATTCAAAAACCTTCGACTTATTTTTTTTTCTTTTTTTGTATTATGTATATGCGTCAACACAGGAGCACGCAAGCCTACAGAAGAAATTCTTCCAAAATAATCACCGCTATTATGCATTGTATGTATAATATCCGGAGAATATTTTTTCAGTTTTTTTCGGAGAAGAAACGCCGTATCAAGTCGATGTGAAGAAGCTGCAGAATTTTTCTTGCCAATATTTACCACATCCAGACCCGCCGCGTAAAACTCTGGCATCTTCAACCCTGTGCCAGAAATATTGAAAATTTTACATGTGAATGTCTTTGAGTTCTTCATTCGCAACGCCACGTCAAAAAGCCAATTCTCAACGCCGCCAAAAGGGAGCCCGCCAACAACATACGCAATTTTGATCATCACATCTCCGACAGCACGTAACCGCGCCTTGTCATAAATACGCCAAACACCGACAACAACGCATAGAATTCTCGGAAACCCAAAGCCAATTCAATATCAAAAAAAAGGGCGCATGCATACGAACGCATCATGCGTATGCGTAGCATACAGCATGACTTGCGTTCATGAAAAATCACATCATTTCTAATATCTCAACAATGCACTGCAACAAATTGCAACCATTTCTTGCCAAACAAGGAACAAGAACGCTAACTTCCCCAAAAATACAAGCTCACGGAGCCCGTCATGACAAGCATACGCGAATCCTGGAAAAATCTGACCTGGTGGAAAAAAACCCTTGCCATAACAACCTGTTGCGTGGCCATTTACGCCGCCTTCGGATTTTTCCTTCTGCCGCGCATCGCCAGCTATGTTCTTGTCGAGAAAGTGGCCCCGGCTTTGAGCCGTCAAATCAGCGTCGGGGAGATTCGCGTCAATCCCTTTGCCATGACCGCCGATGTCGCGGATTTCACCATCACCGAGCCTGACGGCAGCGGCGAATTTGTCGCTTTCGACAGGTTGCACGCCAACCTGGAACTCAGTTCCATCCCGCGTCTGGCCCTGGTCGTGCGCGAGGCGCGGGTGGATGGTCCGCGCATTCATATCCGCCTCGGCCAGGACGGGCAAACCAATTTTTCCGACCTGACCTCGGGACCAACAGAACCTAAGCCCGACGCAACGGGCGAACCCATGCTCCTGCCCCTTATCGTCGAACCCTTCACCATCGGCAACGGCACCCTGACCTTCGAGGACCAGGCCAGGGGGGTGAGCCATGTCGTGGATCAGATCCAGTTCAACCTGCCCCGCTTTTCCTCGCGCAAAAAAGACTGGGAAACCTTCATGACGCCGACCCTGTCCTTCCGGGCCAACGGCGCGCCGTTCAACCTCGAAGGGCGGACCACCCCCTTTTCCAACTCTCTCAAAACCGAATTTGACTTGAACGT
>Ga0265295_1005197_pt1 | contig 16831 bp, 10 predicted proteins | sample Munlansysbiofilm_FD_192503 | JGI IMG/M metagenome (GOLD analysis project Ga0265295, IMG submission 192503) | Leachate microbial communities from a municipal landfill in Southern Ontario, Canada - Methane capture system biofilm | ecosystem: Engineered > Solid waste > Landfill > Unclassified ...
AGGATGTCTTCCCGTTTTCCGTTGATTTTTTTGTGGAAAATCTCTGGGATGAAAGTTATTCCATGCCGGGTATGTACTCTGAGATACAGGGCAAGTCGTTTAATGCCGGTGTGCTCATTAAAATGAAATGGTAGATGCAAAGGGCAGCCGCAAGATTCCGATTTACATGGATTAGGTTTGTTTTGCTGGGTGTGCGGGGTCTCCAGGTTTGGTTAGATTTGAACATCTCTGGGTCATCTCAGCCACGGGGTGTCCTGACCCGGAAAATAAAAAATGGTTGTATCTGGTGTGTTTTGGGGTTTTTTAGAGTTTAACCGTGATGGTTGGGTGGATGGTCCGCAAATTGCATAGGTAATTGCCATGAAACGATTAGCTAACATATTATTGATATTAATGGTGGTGGTTGCGGCAGCCCATCCAGGGTTTGCCCAGGACGAAAACCAGGGATTCATTCTGTCGGATGATCAAGCCAATGCCCTTGCCCTTATCAACGAGATCCGCAAGGATCCCCTTGCCTACGCCGAAAAGATCGGATATGACCGGGAGACATTGCGCCGGGATTTGCCGTGGCTGGTGGATATTCTGGATAAGGGCTTGCACGGCTGTTCTCCCAGTGAAGCTTTAAGTAATCTTGCCCAGGAAAAAAATTCATTGGCACAACAGAATGTGATAGAAGAAGCTGGATCCCAGGACGAAGGTGAGCCGGTTAAAATTCCCTTTGGCTCTGACCTGGCATTGACAGGGGAAATGGGCGGGGTTGTTTCTTTTTACAGCTTCATGCCCCCTGATTTTGCCTGGGAAATTGTTATAAGGAACCAGTTTGAGCAGGAGCTGAAACCGGATATTCAGACCCCCCTTTGTATCCTCAACCCCGGGTTTGACTCCATGGGGCTGTCCATGAGGGGAGGAAGGAACGAGGTGGGCGGTGAGGAGAAGAACGCCTATTTTACAACCATCTGTTTTGCCTCTTCCCGCTTAAAAGCTGAGGCCCAGGTGTTGAACATGGTCAACCAGGTTAGATTCAATCCCGATTCCATTGAAGCCTACATGGGGGTCAGTCTCTTCAAATTTTTAAACTATGATTTTGCCTCTGTTTCAGAGTGGTTCTGGCTCTATCCCCCCCTCTGGGACAGTGCAAATCTTCCGCCTCTTTTCGAAAATCCGGCCCTCCAGGAATCTGCCAGGTGTAGGGTAACAGGGCTGGTTAACCCCGATGCCCTCTCCTTGCAGGAGATGGATTCAACACCCCTGAAATGTAAGATTCATGAGGGTACAGAAGAGTCTTTTGCCCATACGATGGTACGCCCCGATGCAACTTCAGATTACCTGTCAACAATGATTTTTACATCCTTGCTCGGTGGTGAACTTATGTCGCCTTTAAAAAAGGGAGCCATATTTTCCATTGGAACCAATGAAGGAGGGGTCGGAATTGTCTTTTCTCAGGGTAAAGACCGAAGAGAGCAGGCAGGTGTGGTGCTCCATGCCCGAGTCTCCCCTGTTGATGACCTCTTACAGGTTGATGATCTCTCGCCGGCCGAAGCCCCAGATAGTGCCCGGGCGCATATCTACGGCGTGGTTTTTTCCGACACCAATGATGACAAGGTATATTCCCCAGGCGAAGGGAAAAAAGGAATTGCTGTGAATGTATTCCGCCAGTCAGACAACATTCTTGTAAACAGGTCTTTTACCGATGCTTCCGGTTACTTTAGTGCAAGTCTTGAAAGTGATCTTGAGTATCGGTTTGAGATTTCTTCCGGGGAAACCCAGGTCTCTTTTTTAAAGGTGGTTGAAAAAAGTTTGTTCCTGCCTGTGGATCTCTCCAGTCAATAATATTGACATTTTCATTTCGCAATTGTATAAAAATCAGGTTTTGAACAACTCAAGGAATAGGCTTAAAGCCTATTCCTTGTCTGTTTTGTTTCATACCTCCTTAAATAATCGGGAACTATAGTGAAGGCTGCAATCATATATTCTTCGGTGTTTCAGGGCAGGATGGTACGTTCATGGCTGAACTTTTTTTAGAAAAAGGGTGTCGGGAGATTGGTGTCCCATGAAAGACCGGCCAGGTATGTCCGGCTAATGGACAGAGGTCCCTGGTTTTCTCCTTTAAAAAATTTAAAACGCTCAATTTGGGTTGTAAAAAACCATGAAATCCGTCAATATCGACTATCTGCCCCGTTTGGACCACCTGCGCCTGCTGGCCGCCGCCCTTGTGTTTGTATTTCATGTCTACCATGTGCTCTACGGTCACTGGCAGCCCAATACGGATTCATGGATGTTCGGTTGGATTATCGAAGGCCATACCGGGGTGAGTCTTTTTTTTGTATTGTCCGGCTACCTGTTCATGACCATCGCCCTTCGCCATGGGGGAGCAATTAATTACCGTGGTTTTATGCGTAACCGGTTTCTCCGGATTTTCCCACTGTTTCTGTTTATCTTTTTCGTTGCGATTTCCCTGTCCCGGGACAGCTTTCGATCAGCAGACTGGGGTTACCTGTTTTTTTCCAATCTGGGCCAGGCCCCCACGTCAAACTATTTCATCACCGGTGCGGCCTGGACCATTTCCGTGGAATTCACCTTTTACCTGATCTTTCCGTTTCTGGCTCGATTTTCCGTTACCCGGGGCTCCGGTTATTTAGGGCGGCTGATTTTTCTGCTGGCACTTTTTAAACTGGGAGCGTGGTTCTCCGTGGAACGGCCCATGCATCTTTACTATTCCACCCTTTTGGGACGCCTGGATCAGTTTCTCATCGGCATGATGGCTGCGTTTACCTCAAAATACATGACGGAGAAAAACATCCGGCTGAATTTTATGTGGCTTGCCGGGGCCGTGGTCCTGGTCTGGGGGCTGCTGGCCTGGCAAAGCAGCGCCTTCAGCTATTTTTCCGATGATCAACATTCTGTTTACTGGATCTTCTGGGGCACGATCGAAGCCGTTGGATGGGCTTCTGTAATTCTTGCCTACCGGCACTGGAGGGGAAACATATGGAAACCGGCGACCACATTCATGGAAGCCGGGGGCCGAATCAGCTTTTCATTTTATCTGTGGCACGGCCTGATTATTTTTCTCTGGGAAAAAACCATCGGCACCATGGCCTGGACCCCCGTCTGGCAAATGGATTTTGCCGTTCAGACACTTGTTCTGGCCGCAGTCACCTGGCTGGTTGCCCGCATCAGTTTCACCACCATTGAACAGCCGTTTCTGGACCTGCGGGGACGGTATGGGGGGAAAACAAAATAAAATCCGATCCCCTAGCGGTTGACAGAGCCACTCTTGTCCATTTAGGGAAAATCTTGCGCTTTAGGGTGTTGTTTGATATGTAGTCGATTTTGGTTGTAACTTGATTTGGTTATGGATTTTGGAGAATTATGTTGATAAATAAACAAGCGATTTGGATCTGTGTGGCGGTTTTGCTCTTTCCCACTGCCCTTGGAGCAGTTGAACTGTTTTCCCTTGAAAAGAGTGTTGAATATGGTCTTGAACACAGTCCCATTATTCAGGGGATGGGCATACGGATCGATCAGTCGGATATGGACATAAAGGCGCAAAGAGGACGGTTCCTGCCGTCTATTTCAGCCGGATATACCTATACCCAGATTTCCAATATTTCGTCTGAAGGAAATACTGATGACGATTATCTGGATCAGAAAAATGATTCTGCAAACCTCCGCTTGACCCAGGTGCTTTTTTCAGGTTTTGAATACAAGAATCGATTTGAGCGTGCAAAGTTAGACAAGGAATACCAGCAGGCCCGGTTGGAGGTTCAGAAGCTTGATTTGATTTACAGGATCAAATCGGCCTTTTTTGAACTGCTAAAAACCCGGCACGACCTTGTAAGCACTACCCAGAGGATTAAACGGCTTACTTCTGATCTTGACCAGGCAAGGGCTTTTTTTGACAGCAGGGTTTCCCCCTATGTGGATGTCCTCAGGGCAGAGTCAGACCTTGAGGATTCAAAACAGACACTTTGGAAGACAGAGACAGCCATTACCGAGTATGAGGCAATGCTTAAACGTCTTATGGGGCTTTCCCAGGGCAGGGTCACGGATCTAGAGGTTGAGTTTAAAGGTGAATTTGAAGATTTTGATGTTTTTGACAGGATGGACATGGACCTTGATAGCTGCCTGGATAAGGCTCTTTTAAATCGACCCGAGATTTCTCTTTTTTCCCTTCAGTCTGGCATGGCTGAAAAGGATGTTTCAATTGTAAATGCAAAGTATTATCCCCAGGTGAGCTTTGATGTTGGTGTTTATGATTTAGACAAAAGATACACAAATGAGCCCAGATACGATCGGGAGAACAGATATTGGAGTGCGGGAGTCTCGGCTAAATGGAGCCTGTTTGACGGGGGATCGACCATGTACGAGAAGCAGAGGTATTTGCTTGAGATCCAGCGCATAGATACGGAAAGAAAACAGGTTGAACTTGAGATCAAAGAGGAGGTGAGTGTCACCTTTACCTCGCTTATGGAGGCGAAAAAACGGCTTGTGTCCGTGGAAAAGGAACTGGCTGCCTCCCAGGAGAATTATGCAAGGCAAAAGACACGATTTAAGGCAAGGATAGGAACCATATCCGAACTCTTTGACGCCCAGGCCGTGTTAACCCGGTCGGAATCGAGTAAAAGTCAGGCACTTCTTGACTGTCAACTCCTCCTGGCCCGGCTTCAGAAAGCCCTGGGAATGGTTATGACTCCTTCAGGTGAGACATGTCAACGCTAAACGCCTCATACATTATAGAGATTACCCGACGCGATTTTGCCGAACGATTTGCAGGGTCAATTCTTGGCTCTTCATGGGCCATTATCTGGCCCATGGTAAATCTTTTTATCTATATTGTTATTTTTGGCAAGATAATGGGAGCCCGCCTCCCTGGAGCTTCGGAGATGAATGCCTATGGTATCTACCTTGCCGCAGGCTTGATTCCCTGGACAGCTTTTACCACGACTATAAATCGGTGTACCTCGGTGTTTCTGGCAAAAAAACACATTATTACCAAGGTGAATACGTCCTTTTCTTCTTTGCTGCTGCATATTTGTCTGTCGGAAACCATTACCTATCTTGTTTCAATGCTGCTTTTTTTTACAGTCCTGGCTCTTCAGGGATATGAATTCCATAGATCCCTGTGGTTGATACCCTTTATCTATTATCTCCAACAATTGCTGGCCTTAAGTCTTGGAATGTTTGCCGCAGTATTAAATGTTTTTATTCGGGATGTGGGTGAAATCACAGGGGTGATTTTACAGCTCTGGTTCTGGTTTACACCAATTGTCTATATCTCGGATATCCTGCCTGCAATTGTGCAGAAACTCATAGTGTTTAATCCGATATATACCATAATTGATTCCTATCACCAGGTGTTCGTGTTTAATGGCTACCCCTCTTTTAAGGCTCTTATGCTTTTGACTGTGATTACCCATTTTCTATTGTTCTTTTCTTTTTTAATGCTTCGCTATTTAGAAAAAGATATCAGGGATTTTTTGTAATGGATTTATTGTTTCTTTTCTGCTGGACATCAGGGTTTTTAGCCGGGGTCTTTTTGATCTGGAGGTACCTCGTTAATCGCACCCGTGTTTATATGCTTATGCTGCTGAATATGGCGTTCCTTACATCTCTTTTTTATCTGTATCCAATCGTTATAGAGATTTTTTCTAATCCATGAAAATTTTAGTTAATGCCATACCAATGACGGGGCTTTTAACCGGTATTGCAAGACATCTTCGCAATCTGTATTCAGCCATTGATCTTGTCTCTCCCATGGGGCAGGCCCGGGTTTGCTATTTTACAGGCAAAACCGCAACCGACAATATGCCGTCCCTTACAGATTCTAAACGATGGCAAACGATGAGCCGGTCAGTAAGACACCTGCCCGACTCCCTTGTTTTTGGTTTAAGGGCAGCCCGCTGGTTAAAATATGAATATTCCCTTAACAAAGTCTGTAAAAAAAAACCTTCCAGTTTTTCCATCTACCATGAAACAGCATTTACTCCTGCAAAGCAGACAGGCCTTCCCACGGTTTTTTCAGTTTATGACCTCTCCCTGCGCAGATATAGAGAAACCCACCCCAAGGAGCGGGTGATGCTGTTTGAATATTTCATAAAGAAGCGCCTTGACTATGCAAATCATATTCTAACAAGCTCTGAGTTTGTAAAACAGGAGGTGATTGAGGAGTTTTGCCTTGCTCCATCCATGGTAACCGCAATTCCCCTGGCCCCTGACCCCCTGTTTTCCCCCTCAAAAGACAATCTTGTGGAAAGGGTAAAACGTAAATATGATTTGCCCCGGTCTTACCTGCTGTTTGTAAGTTCCCTTGAACCCAGAAAAAATATTGATCTTTTAATAGAGGCCATGACTATTGCCCATACCGATATTCCCCTGGTTCTTGTCGGGTGGCAGGGGTGGGGGGAAAAACGCTGGCTCGAGAAGATAGACAATAATAATTTAAAAAGCAGGATTCATATATTAGGGCATGTCCCAGACCATGATTTAAAAGCCATTTACACCGGCGCTCAGGCCCTGGTTTATCCAAGTTTATACGAGGGGTTCGGGCTTCCAATTCTTGAGGCAATGGCATGCCGCTGTCCTGTTATATGTTCAGAAGCTGCAAGTATGCCAGAGGTTACCGGAGATGCTGCAATTTTAATTGATCCTGCCAGAAGTGATGAGCTTGCCCAGGCAATTGAAACCATTGTCCATGATACGCAAACAAGAGCGGATCTTGTGAAAAAAGGGGAGGTTCAAGCCGCCAGTTTTTCCTGGACCAATACGGCTAGTCAGACCTTGGATCTTTTTAAAAGAGTGCAAAATGATTATTGTTAAAAATATTTCAAAGACCTTTAAGCTCTACCGAAAACCATCGGATAGACTCAAGGAAATTGTCCTGGGGCGCTGTTTTCACAAAGAATTTCATGCGGTAGATAAGGTCAGCTTCAGGGTAAGACCCGGGGAAACTCTTGGGATTGTCGGTGAAAACGGGGCGGGCAAATCAACTATTTTAAAGCTTTTGACCGGGGTTCTTATTCCGGATGAAGGCTCTGTCGATATTGCCGGTAGAATAACAGGCTTGCTGGAGCTTGGCACAGGATTTAATGCTGAGTTTTCAGGAATCGATAATATTATCCATAACGCCACATATCTCGGGCTTTCAAGGAAGGAGATTGATGAGCGGCTTGACCTTATTGTCGAATTTACCGAACTTGGTGATTTTATACATGAACCCATAAAAACCTACTCTTCCGGTATGGTGATGCGCCTTGCCTTTTCTGTCGGCATCCATGCGCAGCCAAGGGCCTTTGTTGTGGATGAGGCCCTGTCCGTTGGGGATGCATATTTCCAGCAGAAATGTATGAAAAAGATCAAGGAGTTTAAGGATGACGGGGGGGCTATTGTGTTTGTTTCCCACGATATGAACGCTGTAAAGGTGCTGTGCGACCGGTCAATTTTACTGGATCACGGCAGGGTAGTTGAATATGGTGATCCTGAAACCATTATCAATTCTTATAACTTTCTCATAGCACAACGATCAAGGGGCAAAGAGATCTCCTACAAGGATGATAAGCTAACTTCCGGGTATGGTAACCATAAGGTTATGATTGATCAAGTTACAATTTGTGATAAGGATAATAATCCTGGCGAAATGTTTATCAGCGGTCATCCTGCCAGGGTTAATATTTCCATGACATGCCATACAGACATTGATGATTTTACCCTGGGAATTTTAATACGAGACCGGTTTGGCCAGGATATTTTTGGAACCAACTCCTTTTATCTTGATAAAAAAATAAGTCTTAAGTCAAAAGAGGTGCTTGTCATGACCTATGACTTTAAAGAGTTTAATCTGGGACCTGGTAAATATTCCATCACTGCCGCCATTCATACCGGTCCAAATCATATTGACGAATGTGTTCACTGGATGGATAAATGTGTTGCTTTTGAGGTGGTTGCAGGCGCTGATGCGAGTTTCACAGGTCTCGTCAGGCTGACACCCCATTTGCACTAGGGCCTTTTCTGGAGAAAAATTATGTTGACAAGGAAAAGTCTGCTTAAGGCAGTTAGAAAAGAACAGGTGAAATTGCCTGTAACTGTTGATTTAAAGGATCTTATATCCTTTTCCGGGGAACAATTTATAGACAATGCATTTAAATTGATTCTTAATCGAGAGTCGGACCTAGTGGGTAAACGTCTCTATCTGTCGAAGTTAAGCGAAGGTGAACTGACAAAAAAGGATATTATAATTATACTCAGATGTTCTAAAGAGGGTAAGAAAGTTGGTGTGAAAATCATCGGACTGGGAAAATCTATCCTGTACAGCAAGTTCTTATTTAAATCCAAGTTAAAGAAACTTGCAAAAAAATTAAAATCCGCAGTCTCTTCCTTGACTCATTCACGTCATCCTAAAACCACCACGGAATTTATAGATTTCTCTGCAAAGGAATATGCAGAATTCGAAGAGTGTTTCAGGGGAAAAGAGGAAGATATAAAAAAAAAATTTAACATCTATTTACCTGTTGTTTCAGACCTTCTGGAAAAGTCTAAAACAGAACTTATAAAGGCTGTAGATTTCGGGTGCGGCAGGGGGGAATGGCTTGAACTTTTGAGGGAGCATGGCGTGTCCACATTGGGGGTTGAGATAAATGATGTTTTTCTTACCCGGCTCAAAAACAAGGAGATAGACGCAGTAAAGGCGGATATCTTTGATTTTTTAAAAGCTACAGAAGACAACTCTTTCCACCTGGTTACGGCTTTCCATCTTATAGAGCATATAGAGATGAACCTGAGGGTAACATTTTTAAGGGAAATCCTAAGGGTTTTGAAAAAGGATGGAATTTGTATATTGGAAACACCCAACCCAAGGAACATTCTGGTTGGAAGCGGTGATTTTTACAGGGATCCCACCCATGTTACGCCTCTTTTCCCAGACACTCTTCAGTTTACAGGAAAAACAATAGGTTTCTCAGATTCTGCCTCCTTTTTTCTTAAAGAAGAAGGACTTGTGGAAATTGAAAATCATCGTTTTGATTCTTTGGAAGATTATGTCTCCGTTTCCCGTGATTTTGCATGGGTAGGTAAAAAGGAGAAAGAAGTATGAAGGTAGCTCTGGCAGCACCTTCACCTATAGGTTTTGTGATAGGTGGAGCGGAAAAGCTCTTTATGGGGATGCTTACAAACTTAAATAGACTTTCACCCCATGATATAGAACTTATAAAAATTCCCGTTAAGGATCAGGACTTCTGGTACTTGATAGAGGGATATAAAAAATTTTCAGAACTTAATCTTGATCACTTTGATATGGTTATAACAACAAAATATCCCGCATGGATGATCAAGCACCATAATCATAAAATTTATTTGCAGCACACCTGCAGGGGTGTTTATGACCTTTACCATTTGGCCAAAAAACCGGAGGATTGGAAAAGAATCGTTCAAAAGGATAAGCGCCTCAATAGGCTTGATAAAATTTTTTCCTTGAACGAGGATCGCTCAATCCTCGAAGATCTTTTCGGAGAGCTTGAATATTTACGGGAAATAGAGAGGTCACTGCCCAGAAAAACATTTGAATTTCCAGGGCCCCTGACACGGAAGACAATACATTTTTTAGACAGCATTGCTTTTTTGCCGGATTCCCCCTCCCATCCCCACGGCATAAAATCCTACAATGCCATATCCAGAAATGTTGCCCAGAGAAAAGATTATTTTCCCAAGGGAGTAACCGTAAAAATAATCAATCATCCCACAGATCTTGAGGGTCTGAACTCAAAATCACATGATTTTATCTTTACTGCAAGCAGGCTTGAAGGTTTGAAGAGAATAGATCTTCTTATAAAGGCATTTAAACGAGTAAAAACCACCACACGGTTTTTAATAGCGGGAACGGGCGGCCAGCAGGATCAGCTCAAAGAGCTTGCAAGAAAAGATGACAGGATAGAATTCCTAGGCTTTGTAACGGATAAGGAGCTTATTGACTATTACAGTAACGCTTTGTTTGTACCTTTTATTCCATTTGATGAAGATTATGGTTTGATTACAGTAGAGGCAATGAAATCGAAAAAAGCTGTTTTAACAACTTCGGATTCAGGAGGGGTTAATGAACTTGTCATAAACAACCACAATGGAATCATTGCAGAGCCAGACGAAGATTCCCTAAGCATGGCGATGCAGTACCTTGTTGATCACAGAGAAGAAACAATAAAAATGGGAGAAAATGCCTATCAAACCGTAGCCCATATAAACTGGAATAATATGGTGGCTGCTATCTTTGGGGCGAATGCTTTAAACGAAGGCAGTCCCGCAACAATAAAACCACCTGAAACAATTACGGCTGCACCGGAAACCTCGGACGCTCATATCCTTGTTCTTTCCACCTTTCCTGTTTACCCACCTGTCAGTGGCGGAAAACTGAGAATATACAACCTGTATAAAAATCTATCCAAAAGTTTTAAAGTTACACTGGTGAGCCTTGATCATTGTGATGCCGATATTAAAATTTCAGAAAATTTCAATGAAGTAAGGATAAAAAGAGGCCGGGAATTTAATTTGCTTGCAGAAAAAATTAAAGCAGAAACAGGTGTGTCAAGTGATGATATAGCATCAATAGAGGGGTATAGATTAATTCCGGGCTTTGAGGAAAGGTTAAAACAGCTCGCCTCCTCAGCCGATGCCATTATCCTTTCCCATCCCTATCTTTACAATGCGGTCTTAACCATGGAAATCCCAGTCTTCTACGACGCCCATAATGTTGAGTATGTTCAGAAATCTTCCATGTTTAACAACGAAAAATACCTGGCACTTGTCAAATCTATTGAGCATAAATTATGTGACAGGGCAAAGTTTATTTATCCTCCGTCACAGCAGGATATGGATATGATGAGAAAGCTTTACAATACCGGCGAGAATAAATTTCTTATCGTGGAAAACGGGGTCGACCTAAAGAACATAGCTGTCTTGTCATCCGAAGAGAAAAAAGAGCTCAAACGAAGACTTGGAATGGACGACAGGGTTGTTGCTCTATTTGCAGGCAGCATGCACAAGCCCAATGAGGAAGCCGTTTTTTATATGGAAACCCTTGCAGAAAAATTTCCTGAAGTGCTTTTCATTGTTATAGGCGGTGCAGGAGGTGTGCTGAAAAATCCTCCTCAAAATCTTATTCCCGTGGGGGTTGTAACCGAAGAGGACAAGGATGTTCTTATGCGGGCAGCAGATATTGGGTTGAATCCGGTTGTTTCCGGTTCAGGAACAAATCTAAAACTGGTTGAATATCTGGCCTATGGCCTTGTGGTGGTCTCCACCATTTTCGGAGCAAGGGGGATTGAATTCAACGATGAATTCTTTACCTGTGGGATTGAAGATTTTAAGGAGAAATTTAAACAGACAATTGATAAGCTGGGAAACACTGAAGATGTCGGTAAAAAAGCAAGACTCCTTGCGATGAAGTATGACTGGGAAAAAATTTCCTTAAGGTTAGAAATCCGTTTGCGCTTGGAAATGGATTTGAATTCTGTTTCCGGGTCCCAGGCCAGATAAAACCAATTTTGGACAGATCAAACCAAAAAAGTAAATTGTCATATCGATTGGGGATGGAAATAAACAGCTGGGGGCGGCGAACAGGCCTGGAGAGGGGGGCCAGAATTTTTTTTAAACGAAACCTTGCTTTTTTTGACCATATTGGTATTGTATTTGCATAACCTAAACTAATGAATGTTTTCTACCTGAACAGGGGTACTGGTTTGGGTATTAACTGTTAAGAACAACAAAAAACTTTTAAAGGAGTAAAAAGATGGCTACACAAGAGTCTTTAAACATGGCACAGCAGTTTTATGTCGCTTATTATGGACGTCCTGCAGATCCGGCCGGTTTGGTGTGGTGGGCAGATAAGTTTGATGGCAGTGATAATTTGGAAGATGCGCTGTCAGCGTTCGGTGCATCAGATGAGTTTGACGAAAACTTTGGTGAGATGACCAATGAAGAGTTGATAAACAACCTTTATCAGCAGATGTTTGGTCGTGACGCTGAACAGGATGGTATAGATTTCTATGCAGGTCTTTTAGAGAGTGGTGAAGCCACCCTTGTTTCCCTTGCAAAAAATATTGCTGACGGTGCTGATGGCGATGATGCAACAGTTCTGGCCAATAAGATTGCTGTGGCTCAAACCTATACCAACGCTGTAGAAAGCTTGGGTTCTACCTATGAAGCCGATGATATTGCCGATGCCATGGCGATCCTGGCTGCTGTAGATGTAACTGAAGAGTCTGTAGCAACGGGTAATGAGGCTGCTTTGGTGGAGGTTGAATCTAACGTACCCGAAGATGTGCCCGAACCATCCGTTCCTGGAGAGGATTTTTTCCTCACAGCCAATCAGGATATCCTGACCGGTACTGCCAACGATGACACCTTTATTGCAGATGTGGTACAGGTTAATGGACCCCAGGTAAACACCCTTGGTACAGGCGACAGGCTTGACGGCGGCGAAGGCCATGACGTGCTTGAGGCCCAGGTAGCCCAGGGACTTTACATGGGTAATTCCAACATGGCCATCCAGCCCAGAATCAGGGACATCGAAGAGATCAAGTTTGAGGCCCTGGAGTCCAATCTCGGCCAAAATGGCAGAGTCACTATTGGTGGTTTGGAAATTAAAGGTGTTGATAAACTCATTAACTACCTTGAAGATTTGGCGATTAAGAGCCTGAGTGCAATTGATCATAACAGCGATGGACTGCCCAATCTCGATTCAATGTTGGGTGAAACATTGGCGAACGGTTTTGCTAGTGTTCATGAAATCCGTGATTTTTTTGATTATATTCGTGTACAAGCGAACACTGTAAATGATGTTCTTGAAGGTCTTAGTCTTCTTCAAATAAGTGTTGATACAGGCATTGACATTGGTGTCAACTCCGATGTCTTTGTAAATGCCAAAAATATTTATGGTGTGGATGAAATCTCATCCTGGCACTCAGATGCCAACCTGGTCGTCACAGATGTTAACACCATGACCTCAGAAGGCAATCATGACATAGCTCGCAACACTTCGGATATGACCATTGGTATGCGTTATACTGGCAGCCAGGATACCCGTTGGGAAGCGTCTGACATGCATGTGTACTTTGATCAGGACTTCCTGCTGACAGGGAAGGATTCAGAGTCACAGGCTATTTTTTACCTGCTGGATCAGGATGCAGACTTGATCAATCTCGATGTTGACGGAGACGGTGTCGAAGATCTCCTGGCCGAAATCAACGCCAATGGTCTGCGGTTTACCGTTGACGGCGGTGCTGTGCAGACCATCCAATTCGATCAGGCATTATTGTTGGCTGATGGTAATGGTAATCGAGTTATTGACCATGCCAGTTTTGTTGCTGCCCTGCAGCCCGCCCTGGCACAGGCCATCGCTCAAGGTCTGGTGCCGGCAGATACCACCCTGAAGGTGAACCCCGCTCTGACCGATTTCACCTTTCTTGATGACGGCTCACGCTCCTCTGACATCCCGGCCATTGTCCTGGAAACCAAGACCGACGCCATATTGAAATCCGTTGGTTTCAAATGGGTGGATGAAATGGTTGGAGAGTACAACGTTTACGGTCGTCTGGACAGCGGAGCTGATGTAGCAGCTCAACCCCTGAGCGTAAATGTGGCCCTGGAAAAAGTTGGCCGCGGCGGCGACGGCGGAGAGCTGATCATTGGTTCCATGGATAAATATGCCCACGGTATTGATGAGTTTTATGTAACTGTCTATGGCGATGATGCAGGTGATCATGGCAACGGCCGTCCAAGCTCACTCTCAAGGCTTGATTCCACAGGCAATCAGCTTGATAAGATTTTCATCACCTCGGACAACGATGGTTATCCTGGCAACAGTTATGCTGACCTTACCATCGGTAACGGCCTTATTAACGGTAACCCTGTTAATGACGGAATGACCCTGATTCAGTCTAATGGTTTTATGGGTGATCTTAATCTTGGTACATCAGATGCAACCCGGGTTGTTGACCTTGCTACCCTTAACACCACAGACATGGCAGGCGATACAAGTTTCTGGGCAGAAGTTGGCACAAGAGGCAAGTATGATTATAAAACAGGTTCTGGTGATGACTACATCAATATTGACCTAAACGGTGATGCAGTTGATACTGTCTTTACCGGATTGTCCATTGCAACCAACGCAGGCAATGATGAAGTGTATGTTGCTGATCACTCGTTTGGTGGAAATCCCCAGATTGGTGTTTCCCAGATGACCATGTTTGGATTGAACAACCTCTCTATCAACACAGGTGCTGGCGATGACTATGTTGAACTCAGCAATAATTTTCGTTTCAATATAGATGCAGGTGCCGGCAGTGACTTTGTTTACATCAAATCCGATGACTCCTTTAGTATGTGTCCTGAAGGTGAGCCTGGTTCGACAGGCGAATGGGTAATCAGCACTCCAACTGGACTACCTGACTTTAATACTCGCGTGCTTTACAAGGCGCAGTTGACCGTGACCTTTGCAGGTTTTGAAGAGACTGTAAACGTAAAGACCGATTCAGCTGGAAATTTTATTGCAAACCAGTTGACCATCAACGCTGCCATAAGGGAAGCCATTGACAGGAATCCCGAACTTTCACGTCTGCTCGACTACACCGTGGAAGGACCGTTGGGTGCAAGCGGTCATAATAACGGAACGTCAGCTCAGCAGCTGATCATCCGCTCAACAATTGACGGTGAGAACTTTCTGGGCATTGATCTGTATCAGCCCCAGCTTCTAGCTTCAACCGATCCTGCTATTCCTGCTGTCGGTCAGGTAAGGCTTGCCACAGGAGATGCAACCTCTCTGCTGACAGGCATTATTGCCACGGATACTGCAGAAAATTCATTAACAGACCCCTTGGCCTATGTTAATCTTAATTTTGGGTCTCAGGACGAGGCGGGTGCTGGAAATATTACTCTGTGGGATGGCGAAGCAGTTACCCTTGACAATGCTTTCCTGCCTTGGGATAGCGATGATACTGGCAATGCTGAGGGGGAAGCCAATGTTAACTTCTCCGTAATTAACATGGGATCCGGTGCCAATGATCTTGTGGTTCTTGACTCCAATGATGACTCCGCCAACGTCCTGGTAATCGACCAGAACTTCGGCAAGGTCAGCGTTGTTAATTTCTTTACAGATTTCGAGGACGCTAGCGTGGGTAACCATGCCATTGATTACACCCATTACCTCAACAACCTGGAAGATTTCTCTGTAAATACACCAAGTAACCTGTTGTCTGCTGATTTCATTGATGTTACCCTTGCGACTACAAACGTTGTTGAGGCTAACCAGGTTCAAATAATCACCATGACTGAAACAGCGGCTCAGACATTTGATAACCTTACGGCAGCTGCTTTGGTCAACGCCCTGAACAACAACAGCATTTCCTACGCTGATATTAATGATGGAACAAGTGATGCAGCCGTAACCACCACTGGCCTGGTGGGTACCCTCCAGAACCACATTTTCATGGTTGAAAATGCGAACAACCTGGGCGAGTACAAGATTTTTCATCTGACATCATCAACCGTAAACAATATCGGTGATTTCAATACCAACGGTGTTGAACTCGGTATTCTGGACTTTGGTAACAGTACACTAGAATTTGACGATATCAATCTTTTTGGTAATGAAGACTGGATTGACAATGTTGTGGGTGATCCCCAGGATCAAATCATTGGCCTGATGGGTACGGCTGACCAAGTGTTTGAAGACTGTGCTGGTAGTAACACTGTTGTATAATTTGGTCAAAATCTTGCTCAGCTAACCTTTTTAAGGTTGGTTCTGTAGCAAAATAAAACAAGATGCCCCGTCTTCTTAGAAGGCGGGGCATTTTTTTGTTGAAAATAGGGAATCAAGCCTTGATGTGACATTAAGCTTGACCTTCCAATAGAGTTTACCCATTAAAATATTATTATTCTTCCGGATATATGGAGTTTGGTTAAAAAATATATGCCTCAGTTCATCTGAGTTGATCTATCCCATCTTTACATTGCTGGAGTTATGCATTAAGTATAACACACAACTTAAGGTACGGGGACTGCCAGGGAAAAGCTATTGTGACAGACGGTTTCCGATTTCCCAGGCGAAAACACGTTATTAGCAGGATCAAAGGGCAGGGGAACCACGCATAATGAAAAATCCACTACGGGCGTTTATTGAATGGTATCAGTCCCTTGCCCTTGGGCAGAGGCAGTACCTTGCCCATATGTTTTTTGTGCTGACAACCCAGAACACCATGGACCTTGCCATGGCAAAGGAGACCTCACCGGGTCGGTTTATAGCCCATGTGGTAAAAAAGGATTTTCCCGTGAGGGTGGTTGCACGAATGGTGGTTATCCGGGGCATTTTCGATTTTATTTTTTTGAACAGGGATCAGCTTGTCCAGGAAACACCGGGTGCACCAGTCATTGTAGATATCTCACAAAAACACTGGGAAAAGGGGTTTGAATCCTGGAGGAAGCTGCGCGGAAGAGAATTGTCGGATATTTATACCCAATTGTGGTTAAAGGCGGAATTGAAAAATCCTGGTGTTTGAAAGGACCCCATGAAGGTCTGCCTGAAGGAAAGGTATGCGCTCCTATGGTTCATCCGAATTTTGCGTACTTACCATGATAGCAAGCTATTATGATGTCATAGGGTCCATAAAAATGGAAATCATTTTTCCTATTGATAATGCAATTTTTTTTCTGTAAAATTACTGAGTTTCTTTTTCCTTTTTATTCCAAACACCTGTTTAATGGTTTTTCTCCAGCCCCCCAAAACTGTAACTGCGTTCAAGGATAATTCAAGAAAAAAATTGGTTCCTCCCATGAGGATAAAGCCCTCATGGGT
>Ga0265295_1005198_pt1 | contig 16831 bp, 16 predicted proteins | sample Munlansysbiofilm_FD_192503 | JGI IMG/M metagenome (GOLD analysis project Ga0265295, IMG submission 192503) | Leachate microbial communities from a municipal landfill in Southern Ontario, Canada - Methane capture system biofilm | ecosystem: Engineered > Solid waste > Landfill > Unclassified ...
GACTGTTGGATATTTTTGGTAAACCCAATAAAACAATGCTGCCCAGTGATGTAATTGTAACACGCTAAAAACAAAGTAGCAAAAAGAGCTGAGAAGAATAGTAATCCTGCAGGATTTAGCTGCCCAAGAGCAAGTTTAAATGCTGTTGAAACACTACTCCAGGCAAGAATAGATAAACCGGCAAATATATAGCTTTTAGATTGATTTTTCATAAAAAAATGAGGGGTGAGCTTTGGCACCCCTCAAACTACTGTATAACAGGTTATTCTCTCATGGATTGTAATATGCGGGTAAAAGTCTCTTGTAATGGCTTATTATCTGTTTTGGCAGCTGCAAGAATAACAAATTGAACGGCATCTTCGTTTTCGTTGTCCCACTGATACCATTGCTGCGCATAAGAAATCAGCTCTTCATACTGCTCAAGTTCATTTAATAATAAGCAGAGCTGTGCATATTCCAATTCGTTGCTGCGAATGTCTAATAGCTTTTTAAGATATGAAACTGTAAGTTCCTTATTATCGCTACGATATGCTATATCACGGGCATTGAGCAGAATATCCAGATCTGCTGGTTGCAATTCCAGAGCTGCCTGAGTTACCTCCAAAGCCTTACTATAATTTTCCAGCTCGTAGTATGAATATGATAAATTCATAAGGTTATCTGTATCTGCTGGTGCGTTTTCTCTAGCTTGCTCAAAGTACTTTGCTGCTTCAGCAAAATTCTTCACATTGAAATAAAAGGCACCTATTTCTAAAATGTAATCTTGATTATCAGGCTCTTTTTCGATAAGTGATAGAAGAATTTCTTCGGCCTTAGCATCGTCTTTCAGTTCTTTCTGATAGATGTCCTTTAAGCGAATCATCGGCTCGAAACGATCTGGATTTAAATCGTGAGCTAGTTCAAAGATTTCCATAGCTTCTTGAGTGTTACCCGCTGTGGCTGCTTCATCTCCAGCCCGGTAAATTCTTGTCCATGCACCATCTCGACGACGAGTCATGTCTCTAATATCCAACTTCTCTTCGTTAGTAAGATCATCATAACCATCATATATTTCAAGAGCTTTAGTATAGTATTGAAAAGCTTCTGTATTAAATTCTACAGTTTTTGCCGGGAAATTCTCGCCCTTATACAGACTGATATCGGCAATACGGCGTAATGACAAAGCATGATCTGGGTGCGCTTCCAATACTTTGCGATAGAATTCTTCGGCTTTCTCAACGTTCTGTTGGGCATAATATACGCCTGCGGTTTTGGCATTAACGTTTGCTCGAGGACTTAGCTTCTGCCTGGCTGTGCTACACGCACTGAGACCCAATGCCAGTGCCAGCAGGATTATAACGAGTTTTCTCATACGGAATCTCCTGTACTAATCTTTGCTTCCAATAAAAATGGTAAGGCATAAAAAGTCAAGCCATTTTTATCTGTCTAACTCACAAATCAAGGATTGAGCTTTGACGTAAATCTTTATAGTTGAATTAATGATAGATTCTACAACAGAATAAACTAATGCAAACGCAGCATCTGGAAAATTGATTATAATACTGTCTGCTACTAATTAACTTTTGTTATCGGTTCCTTTGTTAAAAGATCAAGCTATGCTTAGCACAAGTTCAAGCAGGGGTGTTCCTTAATTTATAGCTTGATATCTGCGTTAACCTTCGCTAATTGCTAGCTTAAGCATAGGAGCTTGGATGGCTATGATGATTATCTTGGATTATGGTTAGAAAGATGATGAAAAGAATGTAAACTCTTTATCGGTGCATATACACTTGAGTATGGTCAGTATTAGATGACACCCAAAGACCACATTTAGAAATCGGATAGAAAATATGTAACTTGATAACTTTCCCTTTCTTGAATGACTAGTAAATATTCAAGTCATATAATCTCCATCAATCGAGGCAATTAGCAGATGTCAGAGATGTCAGCCCACTTAGCGATGGTGCTGTTGATCTCGTCACAGCTTTTATCTGTCATATCGTTAAACGGAGCGAAATCGCGGAACTCATGCAGATTGTCTTCATCAATAAAATCCGGTATCGGAGTAAGGGCTTTGAACTGGGAGAATTTGCAGGTATAGATCATGCCATCGGCGATGTCTCTCAATCGGAAATCCTCATAACCCAGAGAGTAAAAGCTATCATCCGGCAAATCGCCTACCGGACTGCCTTTCAGGTCAAAAGCCAATTCGGAAAAGTGTGGACTGACTATCGTCTCAATGATGCCGCCGCCCGGAGCCTTTCGGGGAGCATCGGCTTTAATGGCATCCCAGGGATCGTAGAAGCAGATACTACACACTCTGTCTTTATACTGATCATGAAGATGGTTGCCAAAGCGGACGGTTTCGAAACCTTTGAAGACTTTACAGCCATTCTCAATATTGAAACTAGGTTCGCGATAAAGGGTAAAAGCGTGGTGAGAGCCCATGATACCGAATACTTTGCTTACTCCGGGATTGTGATATGCATTTAACGCTTCCAGCCAATTCATTTCGTTGCAATCCTTCCAGATCAAATCGATCTCCTCGGGATTGGGTTTGCGGTTTTGTTCGCGGCATATCTGGTTGTATAGCTTCCAATTATAGGGATCGTTCAGGCCAACGCAGCGGATTTGTTTTGAGGGTGGATTTATTCGGTTTTGTTGCCAGATTACCCTGAATATATCCAGATACTCCTGGTATCCCCAAAAGGCTTCCTGTCTGAGGGTGATCCGTTTTGCCAGAGGGAAATCGAACCACTTTTTGGATAGCAACTCGTCGATCATTGCTTGATCCGCACGACGGCCAAATTCTGTGGCCACTATTGTGATGCCATAATCCGGAAGCAAGGGTATCACACGGTGATACAGCTCCACTTGTTGACGAATATAGTGCATTTCTCCCAAAAGCACGATGTCGTGATCCTCAAACTTTCCCAGAATGTAATCTATCGGCGGCTTTCCCTCGTTCAGAAGATAAGTGCCAAGAACACTATGCATATTTAAACCTCGCAATATCATTTAACAGAGAAGGGATTTGAAATGGTTTCAGAGAACTAAGTATTGAATCAGCTGAAAAAGAGTCTATCGACAGATTTGATATCTATACTAGACTCCTATTGGTAAATGATCCTGGACTCTACTCGAACTGGTGAGTCCCCAATGTTGGCGTAAATTCCAACTCTTTGTTTCTCTGGTTGTTTGAGAGCATCTGATATACCTTGTTACTCACAATCTATGTAGGCCAAACAACCAATTGCATTGTATTCATCTAGCTAATCCAAGTCAAGTTCTTTTTTATAAACAATCTACCTTGCTGCGACGGGCTGGAACCGGCTCAAGCTTTTTCTTCATCTGGCTGACTCCAATTTACACCAACCTTTGAGACACTACCCAGCAAAATTCCAAATAAAACGGGCTAATTATAGCAACGAAAAAATGAAGAATTGCAGATGTGTGAAACTATCTATATATCTTTCAAGAAGATATATAATTGATTCCGATGAGAGCCAAAATTATACTTGACGAATGCGATAGATTTGCCAAACTTGTATCAAATTAACCTTTAATCAATGCCAGTGAGCTTGAAAGGAGAAACAAATGAATCCTCAATTCTTAGGTCGCAACGTCTTCGATCTGGACGATTATTCTCACGATGAAATCATGTACATTCTTGAAGCAGCAAAAGGAATGAAAGAGATTAATACGCGTGAATACAAAAAAATTCCAACCCTTCGTGGAAAAACCGTATGCACGCTTTTTGTAGAAAATAGCACACGTACACGAATGAGCTTTGAGCTTGCCGCAAACAGACTATCTGCCGATGTGGTGAGTTTTCAAGCTAATGTATCTGCCTTACAAAAGGGCGAGAGTTTACAAGATACTGTGTATACTTTAAATGCAATGGGTATAGATCTTTATTGCATACGACACAGTTCTCCGGGAAGTCCCCAGTTAGTAAATAAGTACTCACAAAAACCCGTGATAAATGGAGGCGATGGGCGTCATGCACACCCTACTCAAGCGCTTTTAGATATCTATTCAATTTGGGAAAAAAGGGGAGATATTAAGGGCTTAAAGATTTCGATAGTGGGCGATATTTTGCATAGTAGAGTTGTACGCTCAAACCTTATTGGAATGCGTAAATTGGGGGCAAAAGTGACAGTATGCGGCCCCAAAACCCTAATGCCATCTAATATGGAAAGCGTTTATGATTGTAAGGTCGAGTACGATTTGGGTAAGGCGTTAAGTGGAGCAGACGTGGTAATGGGATTAAGAATGCAGCTAGAAAGAATGTCTGAGGGGCTTTTTCCCAGTTTAGAGGAATATAGTAAGCACTATGTGTTATCAAAAGACACTCTTAAATACGCAAAGGGAAATGCACTGATCATGCATCCAGGACCAATGAATCGAGGGGTGGAGATCTTACCTGAGATAGCCGATAGTAAACAAAGCGTAATAGTAGAACAAGTGGCAAATGGAGTAGCAATTAGGATGGCATTGATGTTTCTGATCTTAGGTGGAAAAGCATAATGGTGGGAGAAGAAGAATGAAAACAATCATAAAAAATGCTCGTATATATATGGATGGCAAGCTATTAAGAAAAGAGATGCTAATAGATGGTCGGAAAATTGCTAGTATTGCCAAGCAAATTGATGATAGGGCAGACCGTACTATAGATGCTGCTGGTGCTGCGATTTTTCCTGGTTTTATAGATTTACATGCCCATCTGCGTGATCCTGGTCAAACTTACAAAGAGGATATTGTAACAGGAACCAGAAGTGCGGCGAAAGGAGGTTATACTGCAGTATGCGCAATGCCCAATACAGATCCGGTTACCGATAATATTGCTTCGGTTGAGTATATTCAATTGCGCGCAAAAGAGCTCGGAAGTGCGAAAGTTTATGTTATTGGCGCCCTAACAAAACAGAGCAAAGGAGAAGAGATCAGCGAAATGGCGACCATGAAATCAGGAGGCATTGTTGCCGTTAGCGATGATGGAAACTGTGTGCAAAACTCGCGCTTAATGCTTTCCTGTTTGCGATATGCAGCAAACTTCAAGCTTCCGGTGATTGTGCACCCAGAAGACTACGCATTGGCAGGCAAGGGGCAGATTCATGCCGGAAAAGTTGCCACAAGAATTGGATTATCTGGCATACCAGGGTTAGCCGAAGAAGTTATCATTGCGCGAGATATTATGCTTGCAGAAAGCGCTGGGGCCAGGCTTCACATCGCGCATATATCTACTGAACGGTCGTTAGAATTGGTACGCAGTGCTAAAAAACGAGGACTTCCAGTCACTTGTGAAGTAACTCCCCACCATTTGGTTCTTGCCGAAGAAGCGTGTAGCAGTTTTAATACAAATACAAAAATGAAACCTCCTCTACGAAGTGAAAAAGATCGCCAGGCGTGCATATCTGCATTAAAAGAAGGTTTGATAGATTGCATTGCTTCAGATCATGCTCCTCATGCAGATTTTGAAAAAGAACGTGAGTTTGATCATGCTCCCTTTGGAATAATTGGATTTGAGACTGCTTTTGCTATACTATACGATAAGCTTGTGCAAACAAAAACGATAAGCCTTAAGACTCTGGTGGATAATTTGAGCTCTAAACCAGCCCAGCTTTTAAATTTGCCTGGAGGAATCATCAAAGAAGGAGCTTGCGCAGATATTACGATAATAGATCTAAACTCAAACAGCTCTTTTACAGAAGATAGCTTTCTTTCAAAAAGCTCGAACAGTCCTTGGTTAAATGAATCAGTTAAATCAAGGGTTAAATATACGTTCATGAATGGTAGAATTACATATCAGGATAGTTAAATGATTAAACCTCAATATCACCAAAGAGCAATTCAGCTACGAGAAGAGCTTTCGGATAATTACTTTATTCTATGGATTTGGGATGAAACATTAGGGGCAGCAGGTAAACCGGGACAGTTTTACGAAATTCGTGCAGTTTCTGCACCAATCACAACGTCATTTGCCGAGCAAACGATACCCAAGCTGTATAAACCGGTTAGCATTTACGATAATCAAGGCGGAAGAATAGGTTTTATGATAAAAAAGGTTGGGCCTGGAACTGTAGCGTTATCACGTCTGCATGCCGGAGACACATTGGAGATAATTGGTCCTTGTGGTAATGGTTTTCCCATCGTTATAGGTCGGCGAGTTTTATTGATAAGTGGTGGGATAGGATATCCGCCCTTGTGGTATTTACAAAAAGAGATTATAAACCACAATCAGATCTATTGGATGCACGGAGGGGCTTCGCAGGGGGATGTTTTCCCTTGTGACGAAATCTGGACAGAGGATGGCTCCATTGGAAGAAAGGGGAAAGTGTGTGATGGATTGCAGGCAGTTATCGATAAATATAAGATCGATACTATGTATAGCTGCGGCCCTCAAGGGCTATTAAAAGCAGCAGCTGAGATGAGTATTAGAAATAACATTGAACATTATTGTTCACTGGAATCATACATGGCGTGTGGCATTGGAGTTTGTTATGGCTGCGCAGTTCCCATTGGAACGCCAGAGAACTGGACATATCGTCGCGTGTGTAAGGATGGACCTGTTTTTAATGCAAGGGAGGTAAGATGGGAGCTGCTTTAGATGCTCAATTTGGCATAAGACCAAATGCTTGTAAGCTTCTTAAAACAAAATTGGGAAAGTTGGAGCTAAAAACACCTCTAGCTGTAGCATCAGGAACATTTGACCTGGAGAATTTTGAGTTTTTCGATCCGGCATGTTTAGGCGCCTTTGTATGCAAAACTATAACTATGGAACCCAAAAAAGGGAATCCACCCCCGAGGTTATACGAAACAGACGCGGGCTTGTTAAACTCCATTGGATTGCAAAATTCGGGATTGGATGCTTTTATCAAAGAGAAGGTGCCAATCTACAATAAGAAGCTTACAATGCCTCTGATTGTTAGTATATCTGGAGCAAGCATAGCAGAATTCTGCGCCATGCTTGAGCGCTTGGAATGCTGCCCGGAAATATCTGGATACGAAATTAATGTATCCTGCCCAAACGTAGAAAATGAGGGCATTGCATTTGGTAGAGAAGCTAATACTGTATTTCATCTTGTAGAAGCTTTAGCCAAACTTACCAGCAAAGAACTCTGTATAAAATTAAGCCCGAATGTAAGCGATATATCCTCAATAGCCCAAGCTGCCGAAGAAGCAGGAGCAAGTTCCATAGCTCTAATAAATAGTCTGTATGGCATGGCAATAGACTATAGAAATGGGAAATCTTTTATCAAGAAAGGGATAGCAGGTTATACGGGTTGTGGCATAAAACCAATTGCTCTAGCTCTTACATACAAGGTGGCTCAAACTGTAAAGATACCGATATTGGCAATGGGGGGGATCTATAACTGGAGAGATGCGTTAGAATTCATTTGGGCTGGAGCATCAGCTATAGCATTGGGGACAGCGAATTTTATAAATCCTTTGGCAGCTCCAGAGTTGATTATGGGGTTAGGCGAGTTCTTGCTTGCCCATAATAAGAGTATAAATGAATTAATTGGCAAAGTACGCACCTAAGTAATCGCCGCAAAGAGCGCTTTGATGTCTTTTAATTTGTGGACATTTGTTTGGTTTTTCAGCTTTGCAAAACCAGAAACAAAGATATTGCTGTAGCCTAGTTTAGCTGCTTCTGAGATCCTAGCTTCTAGCTGTGAAACAGGTCTTATTTCTCCATTTAAGCCTACTTCACCGATAAATACAGAGTTGTCTGGTAAGGGGCTATCTTTCAAACTGCTGATAATTGCCGCAATAATTGCCAAATCTAGAGAAGGATCTGAGGATCTAATTCCACCAGCAAGGTTAATAAATACATCATTACTCCTAAGATACAAGGATAGATTCTTCTCTAAAATAGCTAGCAGTATTGCCAGTTTCTTTTGCTCCAATCCTGCTACCACTCGTTGGGGAGTACCATAATTTGAACCGGTAGCCAAAGATTGTACTTCGACAATAAAGCTTCTGCTTCCTTCAATAATGCAACCAATAGAAGTGCCGATCTGAGCTAATTCATTACTTAGAAATACCGAATTGGGACTCTCAATCGAAACCAAACCAAGATTTGTCATCTCAAACAAACCAATTTCATTTGTAGAGCCAAATCTGTTTTTTACAGCACGAAGAATTTTATACTGGTTTCGCATTTCTCCTTCAAAATAGAGAACTGTATCTACCATGTGTTCCAAAATTTTAGGCCCAGCTACATAACCTTCTTTTGTAACATGACCTACCATAAAAACTGGAATTCCCAAATGCTTCCCGCACCTCAATAATCTATTTGTGCTTTCCTTCAGCTGAGTAATACTGCCTGGGATACTCTCAAGACTGTTTACACTGATGGATTGTATGCTATCTACAATTGCTAAAGCTGGTTTTTCTTCTTCTATACATTCAATTATGTGCTCGGTATCATTTGTGCACAGTAACAAAATATTGTCACTCTTAACTTGCAGACGTTTGCTACGCATATGGATTTGGGCAGAGCTCTCTTCACCCGAACAATAAAGTACCTTTCTTCCACTTTGCCCAAGCCACTCGGAGAGCTGTAGCATTAGCGTAGATTTGCCAATCCCCGGTTCGCCGCCAATTAAAATGAGCATGCCTGGAACGATTCCACCACCTAATACTAAGTCTAATTCTGCGTTTCCAGATTTTAATCGTTCTTCGGTTTGAGGTGAAAGACTAGCAATTTGTAGAGGTTTTGTACGCTGATGCGTTGATTGCGAAATATTGCCTTTGCCAATAATGCGGTTCGTTTCCTTTAGGGTACTCCAACTACCGCAATTTGGGCATTTTCCACTCCATTTGTTTGTTTCATAACCACAATCTGTACATACAAAAGTAGATCGCATACTTAATTCCTTTACTAGTTATACTAAAAACCAATATTTATAGTACTAGCATAGATGGCAAGCTATATTTGAACAGTGAGCGTCACTCGTGCGTAAGAATTATATGTAAAAGGCTGGGAAAACTTATTTCATCAATTGAATCTCGCCTATTGTTACCAATAAAATTCTACTAACATACTTGAACTATCAGCAAAGGAAAGATGCATGATTAATACTAAACACAAGCATAAGATACAAAAACTATTATTACTTGCATCACAATAAGATACATGGGGCTGAATCAAAAAAGTAATAGTCTACTCGACAATATGTTGTAAGGACTATTTAATCAATTTGATGCAAAACCAAAAAAAGTTTTGCCTTTTAGAATGTTTGCCCTATAATATTAATCAAGGAGCAGATATGAAACCTAGTATAATAGTTTTTAGCACACCTACTTGCTCTTGGTGCAAGAAGTTGAAAAGCTACTTAAGAGAAAATAGTTTTATCTATAAAGACATAGATGTATCCAAGGATACAAAAGCCCTAAACGATATGATTAAGAAAACCGGACAACAAGGGGTTCCACAAACATGGATAAATGGTACACCGATAATTGGATTTGATAGAGCAAAAATAGATAAACTATTGGGAATAAATAAACAAACGATAGGAGAGAAACAATGAAAAACTACCCAGAAGAATTCCATGACCTAATTACACGCTTACAAGTAGTGTTAAGCGAAATTGATTATGCCCAAAAGGCCTGCTTACAGGCTGGACGGATGGAGTGTATGCTGTTAAATCATCTTTTCAGCACGAAAACTCCTGCCAATATGAATGAATTGGCAAAAGTATTAAATGTATCACATAGTCGTGTTACTCGCATTATGGACAACCTCGTAAACAAAAAACTGGTAACACGTAAACCAAGTGAAGACGATCGCCGTTGCTGGTTTGCCATCATTACTGATAAAGGCATGAAATTGGCTGAGAATAGCCAGAAAACAGTATTGGATCAGCAGAAAAGCCTCATAGAAAAGCTACAGCCCAAAGAAGTTGCGGACATATACAACTCCTTCAAAAAATATGTAGAGAAATATGAAGAGGTGCTGAAGGAATCTTACATTGAGGTGTAAACAATGGCTGATTCTGTAGTAACGAAATGGACTGGTGACCTGAGTTTTGATTCTTTCGTTACTGGTCATCATGTAAAAATGGATGGAGCTAAAGAGTATGGTGGAAACGATACTGGCCCGCGTCCCAAGCCGCTTTTATTGGCTGCATTAGCCGGTTGTTCTGGGATGGACATAGTGTCGATACTAAATAAGATGCAAGTCAAGAATTTTAGCTTCGAAATAGAAGCAGAGGGAGATTCTACAGATGAGCATCCGGTTGTATATCATACGATAAGGGTTTTCTTCAAATTCTCAGGCAACAATCTGCCTCAAGATAAAGTTGTTAAGGCTGTTAGGCTTTCTACCGAAAAATATTGTGGCGTGAATGATATGCTCAAAAAGGCAGCGGATGTTATTGTAAAAATCTTTATAAACGATATCGAGGTAAGCTAATGAGATATATATTGATATTGATAATCGCCTCAATGACTGCGGTATTAGGTTGTACCCCCGCTCCTAAACAAGAGCCCGTAGTTGAAGAGAGCCCTGTGGTAGAAACAACCCAGTCTGAGAAAGAATATGAAGCTGGCACCTGGATAGATAACTGGGAACTTGCCATAAGTTATGCCAGACAATCTGGTAAAAAGGTTTTAGTGAACTTTACTGGATCAGATTGGTGCGGATGGTGTGTTCGTCTCTCTTCTGAAGTATTTACTCAAGATGCTTTTAAGGAATATGCCCAAGAGAATTTGATCTTATTGAAGCTAGATTTTCCTCGCAATATTGATCAATCCTCAGAACTCAAAAAGCAGAATCAATATTTGCAAAGACAGTTTGGTATCCAAGGCTATCCTACGATTCTATTGGTAGATGAGGAAGGTAAAGAGATTGCCCGTACCGGCTATCAACCAGGTGGTGCTCAAAACTATGTGAAACACCTACAAGAGCTTCAACAATCTAAATAAGTTACAAATACTGACTAATAAGAGACCGCCTTATTTAAGGCGGTCTTCAATTTTAAATTGAGTATTGACAACATCCGGCAGCAAATATTTTGGTTTGAACAAAATCATTATATTGAAAGCGAGTACTAAATGAGCATTATCCAATGCGTTGATCTGGGAATAGAATTTGGAGGTAATTATGTTCTCAGAAACGTCAATTGCACCATTGAACATAATAGCAGAATTGGTTTAATTGGTCCCAATGGATCGGGGAAAACAACTTTAATTAAACTCATTCTGGGGGAGCTGCGCCCAGTAGAGGGTCAAGTTCTAAAAGCTAAGAATTATCGCATTGCTTATTTAGCACAGAATACCATACTAAATCCCCAATTCAGTATGTTGGAATATATAGAAAGTGCCCGTACGGATATCAGGGATTTACGTCTTTGCATGAAGGATCTTTCGGCAAAATTATCAAAATCTCATGACGAAAAGATACAGAAAGAACTTAATACAGTACTTGAAAAGATGCATCAGTGTGGCGCTTTTGAGCATGAAAATGAGATAAAATATGTGCTAAGCTCATTAGGCTTTCAAGAATCTGATCTCCAGAGGTGTTTAGCCGATTTTAGCGGAGGAGAGCAAACTCGAATTTGTCTGGCATACATTTTATTGGCTGAGTTCGAATTACTGATTATGGATGAGCCTACTAATCACCTAGATATTGCGATGACACGTTGGCTGGAGCGATACCTAAGTAGTCATGAACGACCGTATCTTGTGGTTTCTCACGATAGAGTATTTTTAGATAATGTGTGTAGGAGTATTTATCATTTGGGTAATGGAACTTTAAGCATAACTAAAGGAAACTACAGTAGTTGGTTTGAATCCCATCAAATTGAATTAAAGAGCCTTAAGCGACAATATGAGAGGCAGCAAAAGCTTATCGCACAAACTCAGGATTTTATTCGACGCAATATGGGTAGTCAGAAAACATCTCAAGCTAGAAGTCGTCTTAAGATGCTTGATAGAATTGAAAAAGTACAGATGCCGCACCAAGATAAACAGATTCAATTGGGCTTATCTAATGCTTCCCGTAGTGGGAATGACGTTTTCTTGCTTAAGGATGCAACAATTGGCATAAATTCCCAATTGGTATTAGCTCGTAAGGTAAATATTGAAGCACACTGGCAAGACAGAATCGCTTTAATTGGTCCCAATGGATGTGGAAAGTCTACTCTGTTGAGGGTTCTTTTAGGACAGCACGAGATACTTGCCGGAAAGTTTAAAGGCGGAGCAAGTTTAAAGATTGGATACTATGATCAACATCAAAACTTATTGGATGGGAACAAAACAGTTCTTGATACTTTGTGGAGTATCGTTCCTGAAGCACCAAGAGGCTATGTTTTAAGCTGGTTAGCTCGCTTTGCGTTTACTGCGGATGATGTAGAAAAAAGAGTATCGGTTCTTTCTGGTGGAGAAAAATCTCGTCTCTATTTAAGTGTTCTAATCCACCAAGCTCCCAATCTTCTAATTTTGGATGAACCAACCAACCATTTGGATATTGCCATGCGAGATTCTCTATTAGAGGCTTTAGAAGATTTCAAAGGGACAGTAATATTTGTTTCTCACGATAGGCATTTTATTAGTTCTTTAGCAAGGAAATATTGGGTATTTCGCAAGGTAGTTGAGAATAATGAGATCATTAACACAATACAAGATTTGGAACTTAGCACCGATGATGCCATAGAACTTGCATTTAGTGAGCCAGAAATAACCAAGCAAACCGAAAGCTCTCGTGAGCGCAAACGGAAAATAAACCCATGGCATTTACAACAAATCCAAAACGAGATAGATGATAAACAAACAGAGTTAATAATTCAAAATCAGCGTAGGGAGGTTATTCACAAGCTACTTGCAGAATCTGAAACATACACAAATTTGGCCAGGGTCAGAGATCTGAATGAAGAGAATCAAAGCTTGGAAGATTCTATCAATCAGTTAGTCGCAGAAATCTCTTCTTTGGAAGATAGGTATTTGGAATTAGCTTGCGATGAATAGAAGAATTGGTTTTACAACTACATTACCAGTTGAAGTACTGTATGCTGCTGGCCATATCCCCGTAGACCTTAACAACATCTTCTTGATGCAAGATTCTGCCAAACATATTCATGATGCCGAACTGAAAGGTTTTCCCCGCAGCTTATGCTCGTGGATAAAGGGTAATTATTCTGTAGCTCTCAATTCAAATCTTGATGAAGTTATTGGAATTGTGCAGGGAGATTGTTCGAATTCGAATTCTTTATTAGAAATGATATCTGAAGAGGGCATACCCATTTGGCGTTTTTCTTTTCCTTTTGATCGTAAGTATAAAGCATTGAATCGCGAGATATCTAAACTGGAAGAGCATTTAGGGGTAACTCGTAAACAGAGTATGCAAGCTAAGGCTTGGCTAGATTCAATACGAATCAAATTGATTAAGCTAGACAAATTCACCTATCAAGATCGAAAGGTTTCTGGAAGAGATAATCATCTCTGGTTGGTAAACTCATCAGATTTTCAGGGTGATCCCGTACGCTTTGAAAAGGAGTTGGATGAGTATCTATATTTAGCAGAGCAGAAAGAGCCCTTATCTACGCAGATTCGTTTAGGATACGTAGGTGTGCCACCCATTTTCAGAAACATGTACGATACGATTTCACAATTAGGAGGCGATGTTGTTTACAACGAGGTTCAACGTCAGTTCTCTATGCCGCATCTTAAGGAAGACATCGTAGAGCAATATCTTGTTTATACTTATCCATATAGTGTTCTGGGCAGATTAACAGATATTAAAGAGCAGATTGCGCTAAGAAAAATTGATGCCATTATAGGCTATACTCAAGCTTTTTGCCATCTTCAAATCGATAATCTTCTCATTAAGAAACATATAGATTTACCATTTCTAAATCTTGAAGGTGAAATGCCAGAAGAACTTGATTCTCGCACTTTGTTGCGTTTGGAAAGCTTTTTTGAGGTTCATTCATGAGAATAGCTCTAGGTATGAGTGGCGGAATTGATAGCACAATGACAGCCTTGATACTTAAAGAACAGGGGCATGAGGTTATTGGTGTTACCATGACAAAGTGGAGCTCATCTAGCGGGATTACATCGAAAGACAAAAGAGGTTGTTTCGGACCATCTGAGCCTGAATCGATTGAGGCAGCCAAAAGAAGTGCAAAGGCATTGGGCATAGAGCACCATCTTATTCATCTGGAAACCGAATTCAAAGAATATGTTTTAAGCTATTATACAGATACATATATAAAGGGGAAAACGCCAAATCCTTGTGTAGTGTGCAATCAAAGAGTAAAGTTTGGAGAACTCATCAGAAAGACTCAAGGTTTAGGCATAAATTTTGAGCATTTTGCCACAGGTCATTATGCTCGCGTGCAATACTGTGAAGACAGCAAACGATGGCAATTACTTCGCGCAAAGGATCTTCGTAAAGATCAATCTTATTTTCTTAGCATGCTTTCTCAAGAACAACTGGCACTGTGTATGTTTCCCTTAGGTGAATATCATAAAGAAGAATTAAAGGAGTTTGCTCGCGAAAGAGGCTACGATTATCTAATAAAAAAGAAGGAAAGCCAAGATTTTTTAGAAAGCATAGATAATAGTCCTTTATTTGCAGGGAAATCATACTCTAAAGGCGAGTTTGTAGATAAAAACGGTAAAGTGCTTGGCTACCATAACGGATTGCCCTACTATACAATTGGTCAGAGAAAAGGTCTTGGCTTAGCTGGTTTTGCTAAAGCACAATATGTTATTGCCATCGATTACGAGCAAAACCAAATAGTTATTGGAGAGGAATCCGATCTGTTTTGTGATTCATTGTATGTAGAAGGTCTTAATTGGGTATCAATAACCGAGCCAAGAAGCTTTTTGGAGTGTAAAGCCAAGATACGTTTGGCTCACAGTCCTCAGTTATGTAGTGTTCAAAAGCAGAAGGAAGATCTTTACAGGGTAATGTTTCGCGAGCCTGTTGCATCTATTACTCCTGGTCAAGTAATTGCTTTTTATGAGGGAGACATGTTATTGGGGGCTGGTTTTATTCAGTAATACTAAACCAGCTATTCCCATTCGATGGTTGATGGCGGTTTGGAGCTGATATCATAAACAACTCGAGATATACCTTTCACTTCGTTACATATCCGGTTAGACACATGAGTAAGAAAGTCAAACGGAAGCTTAGAAACCTCAGCAGTCATGCCATCCACACTATTAACAGCCCTTAGGGCGCATACCTGTTCATAAGTACGTTCATCTCCCATCACACCTACACTTTGAATGGGTAGTAATACGGCGAATGCCTGCCAAGTACAGTTATACAGATTCCACTTAATCAGTTCTTCAATGAAGATTTCATCTGCAATCTGTAATAATTGGATATTGTGGTGATTTACAGCCCCTAAAATGCGCACTGCCAAGCCGGGTCCTGGGAACGGATGGCGCTGAACCAGTTCTAATGGTAGATTCAATTCTGCACCAACTTGTCTCACTTCATCCTTAAAAAGCTCACGTAAGGGTTCTACTAATCCTAGCTTCATTTTTTGAGGAAGTCCCCCAACATTGTGATGACTTTTAATGGTAACTGATGGCCCTATAAACGATACACTTTCAATTACATCCGGATATAGAGTTCCTTGTGCCAGCCATTTTGCATCTGGATATTTTGTCGCTTCTTGCTCGAAAACATCGATAAAGGTAGCTCCAATTATTTTGCGTTTTTGCTCTGGATCAACAATGCCAGATAGCTTAGTAATAAACAAATCTGCCGCATCTACAAATTCAATATTCAGATCAGGATACACACGGAACATTTCTTTTACTCGGCCTGCTTCTTGATATCTCATAAGTCCGGTATCTACAAAGATTGGTATTAACCTATCACCAATTGCTTTGTGTATCAAAGCGGCTGTTACCGATGAATCTACTCCTCCGCTCAAACCAAGTATAACTCTATCATTCTTTACTAAGGTACGAATATTTGTGATAGCATCATTTACAAATGATCTGGCATTCCAACTTGGTTTTAACCCAGTAATATTGAACAAAAAATTCGATAGAATCTGTATTCCACAAAGGCTGTGATGTACCTCAGGGTGAAACTGCAAGGCATAAATTGGTTTTGTTTTGTGTTTTATTGCAGCATAATCGGAGTTTTCGGTTGAAGCAAGAGCTTCTAGGTATGGGGATAATTCTTCAATTTTATCGGCATGACTCATCCATACCTGCGAATCATCTAATACTCCCTCAAATAATGGATCCTGGACAAGTGCTTTAAGATGAGCTTTGCCATATTCACGTTTGGCAGCTGGCTCAATGCTTGCTCCCAGATGATTTGCCACCAATTGCATTCCATAACAAATGCCCAAAATTGGGATGGGTAGATTCCATATATCGGCATCTGGTTTCGGCGCATTCGCTTGGTCTATAGAATATGGACTACCAGATAGGATTAGGGCATCAGCTCGCATTTCGCAAATTCTCTTACTGTCGATATTGAAGGCATGAATCTCGCAGTACACGCCTGCCTCACGAATCTTCCGCGCAATTAATTGAGTATACTGGGAACCAAAATCCAAAATCAAAACAAGGTTATGCATCTGTTGTCTTCCTTATACAAAGGGATTATTATGTTTTTCTAAACCGATAGAAGTTCGCGGACCGTGTCCGGGAAAAACAACTGTATCATCTGGCAAAACGAATAGTTTTTGCACAATTGATTGTTTTATCTGTTCATAGCTACCGCCCGGGAAATCCGTTCGCCCAATACTCATTTCAAAGAGGGTGTCTCCGGAAATTAGAAATTTGTTTATATACAAACATATGCCCCCTTTAGTATGCCCAGGTGTATGAATAACTCTTATCTTATGCTTACCCATATTAATTACAT
>Ga0265295_1005199_pt1 | contig 16831 bp, 11 predicted proteins | sample Munlansysbiofilm_FD_192503 | JGI IMG/M metagenome (GOLD analysis project Ga0265295, IMG submission 192503) | Leachate microbial communities from a municipal landfill in Southern Ontario, Canada - Methane capture system biofilm | ecosystem: Engineered > Solid waste > Landfill > Unclassified ...
GCAGGTCCACCGCCAAGATGCCGTCAATTCCTACTTCAGGCAATTTGTCGCAGAGCCTTTGCAGACCGTAGTTGTAGAGCAAATTCATGTAGCTGAAAAGCACAAAGGCGGTCTGTGGATAGGCGGTACTCAGACGCGCCGCCATAGCAAGCGTTTTCTCCAGATTGGCGCCGTTGCGCAAAGCGACTTCGGAGGCCTGGCGAATAACCGGGCCGTCGGCCATCGGGTCTGAGAATGGCAGGCCCAGTTCAATGATGTCGGCGCCCGACTCTATGGCTCGGGCTATGGCGGCCTCGCTGCGCGCCATGTCCGGAAAGCCACAGCTGCAGAAAATTATCAAAGCGGCACGCCCTTCAGCTCTACAACGCTGGAAAACCTGGTCGATCTTATTCATGTCCTTCACCTTTTTTTGCTCTGCCTTTCAGGCCAATTCCTGTCTATATCTGCGCACATTATCCATGTCCTTGTCGCCTCTGCCGGAGAGATTCACCAGTAGCAGCTCGTCTTTCTCGCTTTTTTTTGCCCTTGCAATGGCATAGGCCAGGGCATGCGCGCTTTCCAGAGCCGGGATTATGCCCTCGAACTTGGCCAGCATATCGAAGGCCTCTATGGCTTGCGCGTCAGTGACCGCGTAATATTTCGCCTTGCCGCAGTCGGCAAAAAAACTATGCTCCGGTCCTACGCCTGGGTAGTCCAGTCCTGCGGATACCGAGTATGTGTCCAATATCTGTCCTTGTGGGTCTTGCAGCAGGTAGGTTTTACAGCCATGCAGTATGCCTGGTCTGCCGGCGCAGATACTGGCGGCGTGTTCGCCGCTGTCCAGTCCTTTACCGGCGGCCTCGACCCCGACCAGCTGCACAGCGGCATCGTTTTCAAAGCCGGCGAACAATCCCATGGCGTTGCTGCCGCCGCCGACACAAGCGATAACCTGGTCGGGCAAACTTCCGGTCTGTTCCAGACACTGCCGCCTGGCCTCGATACCGATGACCGACTGGAAATCCTTCACCAGCCTCGGATAAGGATAAGGCCCAGCCACGGTGCCGATCAGGTAGAAGGTATCCTCGGGTCTAGCGCTCCAGTCGCGCAGGGCCTCGTTCATGGCGTCCTTCAAGGTGGCTGAGCCTTCGCTCACCTCGATTACCTTGGCACCCAGGGTTTGCATACGTTCCACATTGACTGCCTGGCGACGCACATCGCAGCTGCCCATGTATACCTCGCATTCCATCCCCAGCAATGCGGCCACGGTAGCGGTGGCCACCCCGTGCATGCCGGCGCCGGTCTCGGCGATCAGGCGTCTTTTGCCCATGCGTCTGGCCAAAAGCGCCTGACCCAGGCAATTGTTGATCTTGTGCGCTCCGGTGTGGTTCAGGTCCTCGCGCTTCAGATAAATTCGGGCGGAGCCCAGCTGCGCGCTCAAGCGCCGAGCAAAATACAGCGGCGACTCGCGTCCCACGTAGTCACGCAGCAAAAGCTTGAGCTCGTCTTGAAAATCACTTTCTGCACTGATGCGAAAGTAGGCCTCGGAAAGTTCCAACAAGGCAGGCATCAGTGTCTCGGAGATATACTGCCCGCCATAAATGCCGTAATGGGTTTGCATAATGAATTCCTTTCAAAAAAACTTGGTGTGACTTAGTGTGTCTTAGTGTTCAAAGTCCCGTTTTGTTGCTAGTGTCTGCGGATATTTTCCATCAGCCGGCGCATTTTGTCATGGTCTTTCGTGCCAGGGCTTTTTTCTATGCCGCTGCCTATGTCTAGTCCGCAGGCACCGCTTTGATGCCAGGCGTTTTGGGCATTATCCGGATTAATGCCGCCGGCCAGGAAACAGCTGCGCTGAGCGCAGATTTTAGCGGCCAGTTTCCAGTCACAGCTCATGCCGGAGCCAGGTTTGGCGGCATCGAGCAGCAGCCTGTCCACTGGGTATTGCATGGCTGCCTGCAAGTCTGCGCTGCTGCGCAGATGCAGCGCCTTCCACAGTTCGACGCCGCGTATCTGCCGGCAGTAGTCCGCGGTTTCGTTCCCATGCAGTTGGATTACCGCGGGTTTGAACTTTGCCAAGAGCCGTTCTATTTCCGGCAGCGGCAGGTCACTGGTCACCAGCACCGTCTTGGCCGGCGCGGTGCCTTCCTGCAGCAGGCTGTGCAATTGTGCTTCCTGGAGGTAACGCGGCGTGCCTGGCACCAGGATAAAGCCGACGTAGTCAACGCCAAGCTCAATGGCCGCCTGCAGGTCCTCCTGGCGGCATATGCCGCAGAATTTCACTAGGCATGACATAGAAGCTCCCTTAGTTTGTTGCCGGGCGACTCGGCACGCATCAGGCTTTCGCCAATCAGAAAAGCCCTGGCGCCCGCCGTCTGCAGACGCTGAATGTCGTCGGCCTGGCTGATGGCGCTTTCGGCTACGGCGATGCGTTCCGCCGGTATTTGCCGCAGCAGTTTTTCCGCGCCTTCCAGGTCACAGCGGAAGCTCTTCAAGTCTCGGGCATTGATCCCGATCAGCCTGATTTTGCTGGCTAGCAGGCGTTCGAGTTCCTCCTGGCTATGCGCCTCGCCGAGTACCGCCAGCCCCAGCTCTGCGGCAAAAGCGCATAATTCATCCAGCTGCTGGTCGGAAAGCAGCGCGGCAATCAGCAACACCGCCGAGGCGCCGTGCAGTCGAGCCTCGCAGATCTGATAAGGCTCGATGATGAAATCCTTGCAAAGCAGCGGAATTTGCACCAGTTTTGAAACCGCCTGCAAGTTTGCCAAACTTCCGTCAAAGTAGTTTTCTTCAGTCAGAACCGAAAGTGCCGCTGCGCCATACGCCTCAAGCTCTACGGCGCAGCGGGTCACATCGAAGTCGGCTCGGATAAGACCTTTGGAAGGCGAAGCCTTTTTAAGCTCAGCGATCACATTAATGCCAGGTGCAGACAAAGCGGCGGTAAAATCCGCTGGTGCTGGCAACTCAGCCGCCTCTCGAAGCAGGCTAGCAAGAGCGCGGCGTGACTGGCGCAAGCTCAGGGCAGGACGCAGGTCGCGGACGATTTTTTGCAGTATGTTCATCAGCTTTGGCTCTCTTCTATGAGGATTTGTAGTTTTTCCGCCGCCCTGCCCTGTTCAATGGACTGTTCGGCCATTTTAATTCCCTCTGGCAAGTCATCGGCTAGCCCAGCCAGATAACAGGCTGCGCCGGCGTTCAAGACGCTGATGGCGCGACAGGCGCCGCGCTCGGTTCCATTGATGACTGCCGACAGAATGGCGGCATTTTCGGCCACCTCGCCGCCGACAATTTCCTCGGCAGTGAAGCTTTCCCCCAGCAATAGCTCCGGATAAAGCTCGTAGCTGAAGATTCTGCCTTCTTTCAGCTCGCAGACCCGGGTGGTCTGGCAACAGCTGATCTCGTCCAAACCATCATTGCCATGCACTACCATGGCATGTTTGACGCCTAGCTCCAACAAGGCAGCGGCAAACAGCTCGCAAAGCTCCGGCGCAAAAACTCCGACCAGCATTCGCGTTGCACCTGCCGGATTGCATAGCGGGCCGAGCATATTAAAGATGCTGCGGAAGCCCAGCTCGCGGCGCAATGGCGCTAGTTTACCAAACTGCGGATGCATTTTTTGCGCAAACATAAAGCCTATGCCGTGTTCGCAGATGCATTGCTCCATCCTGGCCGGCTCCACCAGCAGATTGAAGCCCAGCTCGGCAAGCACATCGGCGGAGCCGCATTTTCCCGATACTGCACGGTTGCCGTGTTTGGCTATGGGTACGCCGGCACCGGCGGCAACCAGGGCGGATGTGGTCGAGACATTGAAGCTGACCCCGCCGTCCCCGCCGGTGCCCACCACATCGACCACCTCGCGAGCGCCGCAGTCTATGAAAGTGGCATTGCGCCTCAGCATCTGTGCGGCACCCACCAGCTCGCTGACACTCTCGCCCTTCATGCGCATGGCGGCCAACAAGGCGCCGGCCTGAGCATTCGAGACCTCCTCGTTCACCAGCAGCCCAAGCAACTGGTCCATCTCGGAAGCCTCCAGGTCGCGGCGACTAAAAATCTTCTCCAGATAAGCTTTCAGCATATTCATCTCCTTTCGCTTGAACTTAGTATTCCTTGTTGGCGCTGATTTTCACAAAATTCGCCATTTGCTGCTTGCCGCTGCTGCTCAGCAGTGATTCCAGGTTGTATTGCAGTCCGAAGAGCGGCGCCTGCTTATGCTCTATGGCCATCAGTTCGCCGTCTTCGGCAGAGGCGCTTATCTGCAGCTCGGCGGGCAGGCTGTCTTTCTGCAGAGCCAGCGAATAATAACACAAAGCCTTGAACTGCTTTTTTAGGCCGCAGAAAAGGCGCTCGCCCTGATGCTCGATTTGCGCCAGCTTGCCGTGCATAATCCTTTTGGCCGGCACGATTTGCGCACCAAAATACTGCCCCAGGGCCAGATGCCCTACCCCGAGGCCCAAAAGCGGCAGGCGCGACTTCAGCGCGGCATGAATGAGGTTTTCAAGCCCTCCCCCCTTTTCTACTGCCCCAAAGCCCGAAGAGAGCACGATGCCGTCCGGGCGCAAAGCGAGGACTTGTTCTGCTTGCAGCTGCGCTGCGCCTATCAGCTTAGGCTTGGCTTGTAAAGAATGCAGCAGATGAATGATGTTATAGACGAATGAGTCGCCGTTGTCAATGACAATAATCATGGTATTTTCCCTTTACTTTTGCTATGCTTTTGTATCTCAAAAACTCCGGCTTACATTTCAGCGAGCTTGAAGTTATGGGCCGCCAGATTAATGGCCTTGAAGAGCGCAGAAGCCTTGTTTATGGTTTCGGCATACTCGATCTCCGGCTGCGAGTCGTTGACGATGCCGGCGCCCACTTGTATATGTAGCTTGCCATTACGTATCTCTATGGTGCGGATAGTGATGCATAGGTCCATATTGCCATTGTAGCTGAAGTAACCCACTGCGCCGCCGTAAACCCCGCGCGCCTCCGGCTCCAACTCGTTAATCAGCTGCATGGCGCGTGTTTTAGGCGAGCCGGAAAGCGTGCCGGCGGGCAAGGCGGCTTGCAGCAGGTCGAAGGCATCATATTCCGGAGCCAATATGGCCTCCAGGTCGCTGACCAGGTGCATGACCTGCGAGTAGCGCTCCACCCGCATAAAAGATTTTACCTGTACGCTGTTAGGCAGGGCATGACGCCCCAAGTCATGGCGGCCCAGATCCACCAGCATGATGTGCTCGGCACGTTCTTTCTCGTCCTTGAGCAGTTCATCGGCAAGCGCGCGGTCCTCGCTTTCGCTCCTGCCGCGCCGCCGTGTGCCGGCAATGGGCCGCAGTGAGCTGCAGCGATTTTCCAACTTCACCATGGTCTCCGGAGAGGAGCCTAACAATGCCAGCTCGCCAAGCTTCAAAAAGAAAGTGTAGGGAGCCGGATTTTGCAGACGCAGGGCGCGATAGATTTGCAGCGGCGAAGAGACGGCAGGGGCACTGAATTTCTGCGAGAGCACTATCTGCAGCACCTCGCCCTTCACTATCTGCTCTTTGCCTTTTTCCACCATGCGGCAAAATTCCTCTTTGCTCATATTGCTTTGCAGCTCTGGCAGCGCGTCTGGTAGTCGCGCCTCCGGCCTCAGGCGCATAGGCAGCTGGATTTTTTGCATGATTAGCCTGGCCCTAAGCTCGGCGTCCTGGTAAGCCTCCTGCAAGCCGGCATACTCTTTTAGTCTGACGGAGATAATGGTCTTGATTGTATGACTGCGATTATCAAAGGCGACTACTTCGTCGGTGAGCATAAAGCTGGCCTCGGGGGTCTCTGGCGCGGTTTTGGCTGCGGGCAGGTTTTCGAAGTACTGCACCGCCTCATAGCCTATCATACCCATCGCTCCGCCGAAAAGCGGCGGCAGTCCCGGCGTGGCGGCGATGCGTTGCTGGCCGACGAGGCGGCGCAAGGCCTCAAATGGATTGCCTTCATGCGGCAACTCGCGGCAGACCCCGTTTTCCTCGTAGTAGGCCTTGCCTGCACTGATGCGGAACAAGGCGTAGGGGTTTAAGCCGATAAACGAATAGCGCCCAAAACGCTCGCCGCCCTCAATACTCTCAAGCAACAGTACATTCTCGTCGCCGATAAAACGGCTTAAAACCGAAACCGGAGTATCTAAATCAGCCAAAAACTCGGCATACACAGGCACAAGATCATGGCCCTGGGACAAAAACTCAAACTCGGCAAAACTTTGTTTCAACATATGCTGCTCCTTGCAAAAACCTCGGAATTTAAACACAAAAAAGCCACACTCGGACAGGCCGGGTGTGGCTTCAAAAAAAAAGGATTAAACTACAGTGAGTTTAATCCGTCAGAGCTACAATACACACAAAAACAACCCGGTCCTGACGGTATTAACGCCAAGACCAAGACCAAAATAGCGAGCTGTATGTGCGGTTTTTTTGCATGAAAGATACAATAAACCGTGAAATATGACTTTGCAAGCCGACAAGGGATTTTTTTTTGGACACTAAGACACACTAAGACACACTAAGACACACTAAGCGTGTATTAGTGTCCATTCAGGTTTGTGTCGTGCCCTACTTTCGCAGCAGCACGGTTCTGCTGGCCGGTTGCGCCAGCTTGCGATTGACTTCGAGTATCTCGCCGTATTTATCGGCGCTGATGATTTCCGCGCCCAGGTCGGCTTCCAGCAGGAAACGCAGCTCGTTTTTCGAGGCGGTTTTTTGCCTTTTGATGCTGATTTCGCCCAGCTTGTCCGGCGAGCGCCAGCTATAGTCCTGCGGGCAAAGCTCCAAGGTTCTATAGGTGCTGGGCAGGCGTATGACCAGCTCGGTCTGCTGCCGCAGAGACCTGGGCCAGTAGAGCGGCTCGATGCGCTCGTCTCCCCAGGGACGCAGCAGCCTGCTCAGGTCCTCAGGAAACTCGAAGTAGTAGAAGCCGTCGCTGACCACGGCGAAATCGGCCACTTTGGCGCTAAAGCGCAGCAGCCCAGGGTAGGTCTGGAACTCGGTTTTCAGGTCGGTCACGGCAGTGGCGGACTGCGAAAGCTCGGCCAGCATGCTCTGGTAATGCCGGCGGCGCTGCTCCGGCGTGAGTTCGGAGTAGAATTTGTTTCGCCCGGCATAGTTTTCACCCTGGTAGATGATGCGGTAGGCCACCTGTGCGCTGCCGTCGGGCTGCAGATCTATGGTGATCAGCTTATTGCTCAGGCTAAGCTCGGACTGCGGCAGGCTGATGCGGAAAAAGCGCTTTTTCGTCAACGAGTATGCCAGCATGCCCTCGTAGGCGCTGCCGCCCAGGTGCCCGTACTGGTCCTGGTCGTTAAACCAAATATCGCCCTGCTTGCTACGAACGCGCAGCAAGACCTCCGGGAAAAAATCCGGGGCAGGATGGCTTTGCGTGAATTTTTGCAGGCTTTGCAGTTCGGCGCTGCTGGAGACCAGCAGCAGCTCCGGCTCGTAGTCCAGTGCCTTGAGTAGCGCATAGTACAGTGCGGCGCGGTCGGCGGAGTTGCCGTAGGCCTCGTTATAAGTGGTTTCCGCCGGGCTTAGGCAGTAGCGCGGCAGCTGCGTGAAGTACGGCCCGGCGCGGCGCACGCCGCGTTCAATGTGGTTGCGCAGCGAGAGCAGCCGCGTATCATCTGGCATTTTCCTGAGTGCCTGCAGCAGCTCGTTGAGGGCTTTGCCGCCCTGGCTGGCAAAATCGAAGGAGCGCGCCAGTTGTTCAGTGTAGTCTTTCCAGCTTCCCGACCAGGCCACGACGGTGGGCAGGTAGGAATGCGCCGGCGGCAGAGCGCGCTCGCGGGAAAGTGCCGCTTGATTGACCACGCTCCAGCGCTGTATATGACGCTGCTTGTCGTTGCTGCGCTCATATTTAACCTGGGCGGCTTTGCTGCGTCTCTTGAAGTTCAAGTAGCCGTTGGGGTACAGCTTGCTGTGCAAGCGCAGCTCGCTGGGGCAGTCTATGCTTAGCTCACGCCGTACTATGGCATCCTGACTTTGAAATGAAAGCATGACATAAAAATATGGCAGTCCGCGGTAGCTACGCGTCACCTGGTATTCAATGACACTACCAATTTGCACGCCGGGCAGGCTGGCCACCAGGGTCTTGCCGCCCGGATAGCGCGGCGCGGCACCCACCCAGGGGGCGTCCATCAGGTTGATCTCAGCCTCGCTGATCCGCAATTCCTGTTCGCCGTTGCGCACCAAGGCATAGTCCAGCTTGACCTCCTCCCAGGCCGGATTGTAGTCGAACTGCAGCTCGGAGTTGTCTTTCATCCCCTTGTAACTAAGTATCTTCTTTTGACGCTTCTCCTGCAAGGTCCAATTATGCGCATCCTCGAGGCGATAATTAAACTGTTCAGAGAGGATCAGGCATTCGGCGCCCTCTTCCAGGTTGCTGGCCTCCCGGCTTTTAGCCTGCGTGCCGGCTCCGCTTTCCTGTTCGGTAAAAATAGCCTGTTTGAGGGCGTTGGCCTCGATGCTGCGCAGAGCCTGCTTCAGGCGCAGATACTCAGACGGCGAGAACTCCACGCCGCGTATGGAAAACTCGCTGTCTTGTCGCAGTGTGCCCGCCTGGAACTGTAGCTGCCGCGACCAGTGCAGGTTGGCCTCGTCTATGTCGTCGTAAACCGGCAGCGACAAGGCATGATTCCACTTTTCGGGCATCTCTATGCGGCTCTCCTCGATGACGCCGCAGCTCAGGTTGGTCATAAAAGGAAAGCGGCGCTGCTCCAGGCCGGCGTCTCCCAAGACGAAATTCACGTAGCCGAAGCCGGCTCCCAGTCGCGGCGTCTTCAACATGGCACAGCGCTGGTTTTTATGCAGAAGCTCTTTGGCCTCGAAGGCGAGGTGAAACTCGAGGGGCAGCTCGGTGTCCTGCAAATCAGGCGGGAGTATGTCGAAGCGCAAGAGCTTGGCGCCGGGAAACAAGCCTTTGAGCACGGCTTCAAAAAACTCCTGTCGCTGCTGGGGGCTGCGTCGCAGCAGCATGCCGCGGTAGGCATTGTCATTGATGCCCTCCATGATGATCTGGCAGCTGGCACTCAAGTCGCCCTGCTCGGAGACCTTGCCGCGGGTCTTGATCCTGCACAGATTCTGCGTGTAGGGCTGGATTTCAGAAGTGCGCAGGCGCTCGCCCTCAGGTCTGGCGACCAGGTAGCTGCGGTTGCACAGATAGGCCGGCAGCAGCTCCTTGGTGTTTTCATCAGTTGGGTCCATGAGCTGATAGCTTTGGTCTTCATTGAGCACTGCCACTATGGCATGGTTGAAGAAAGGCTGCGGCACCTCCGGGTCTTTTTTTGCGCCGGCATGAATCAGCACCGGAAAAGCCTCGAAGCCGGCCAGGCGCAGCATGACGCAGAGCAGTGCCGCCTTGTCACGGCAGACCCCGTGCCGGTTGGCAAAAGTGATGCTGACATCATGCGGCTCGTAGCCAGGCGCCTCGGTCTCCAAAGTCACTCCCATATAACGTATTTCCTGGGAGACAAAGCGGAAGATGGCGCGCAGGCGCTCCTGAGAGCCTGGCTTGCCTTCGACTAGCTCCTGTACCTTGCGCTCGATGTCGCTGTTGGCCTCGAAATGCGGCAGGCTGATCTGCCAGTACCAGCGCGAGATGTCTTCCCAGGATTCAATGGTGCTCAGCAGCAGCCTCTGGGTCACGGTGTAAGAAGGCGGCATGGCCGGCTCACGGAAGAACTGCGGCACATCCTTGGCCTCCCAGCGATAAACAATGCGTCCCTCAGAGCGCCTTGCCGGAAAGCTAGTCAAGGTACCGGGCAGCTCATCTTTGATAACGATATTGCGCAGGGGCAGCTCTTCAGGCGCGTTGACCTCGTAGACGTAGCGCAGTATGGGGCTGCTGTGCTCGAGTACCTGGAAATCGCTGTAGCTGTCCGGCACCCTGGGCTTGCTGATGACACGGCGCGTAAGTACACGCATGGTGTCTCCCGGCTCGAGGTCGGGCACGGAAACCTGCAAAAGCTTATTATTTGGGTCGTAGATATTCGAGCCCATCTGCGAACGGTCTATCATCTCTTGACAATGCCTCGACAGATCTAGCTCCTGGCGCCTGCCGTCGGCCTTGAAAATCCGCACGAAGACGAATTCGGCGCTTCCGTAGCTGGCATTGAAATACAGGGTCAGCAGCTGGTTGTCTTGTTTGCCTTTCTCGCTTAATATTTTGCTGGCCCAGTCATCCCAGGTCTGTGCTCTGCCGTCCTTTTCATAAGTGGTGAGCACATAGTCGTCAATGAGCACGTCGTCGGCATCAGGAAAATTTTCTGCGTTGATCTTGGCGGCGGCCTGCAAGATGCTTTCTTCAGAAAGAAAGCCCTGGCGCGTATCGGCGCTCAAAGCAAAGACCAAACTGAATAAGAAGGCCGTAAACAAGTGCCGGAATATGGTTTTGTCTGCTGACATCTAAGACTCCGTTTTATAATTTGCTGCTGCTGGCTTGGACCCGGTCCAAAAAACCTTTGAGCCATTAAGGTACACGAAGGGGGAGGACACGAAGAGGCACGAAGGGACACGAAGGGACACTAAGGGCTTATGCGGCGCCACAGGCGCCGCATAAGCCGCTTGCCCGTTTTGGTTTGTTGGGAAAAGAGAGCCGGACAAACCAAAAAAACTCGATAAAGTAGCATGAAAAACGTAAATTTTCTGCTGAAATTTCAATTTTTCCTTGGGAATCTGTCCATTTGGTGCCCCGAAGGGGCAACCTAATACAGCCCAGGGTAAGCGAGGCTCCGTAGGAGCCGAGCGACACCCTGGGTAAAGGCCCCCCCACGAATCCGGCGCCCTGTAGGGGCGCTACTAACGACCCTTCAGCGTTATGACCTTTTTGGACGGGGTCTAAGTTAGCGCCAATAGGCAATGCAGCCGGCATTGGGTCGGCGGGTTCGGGAACGGGGAGCAGCCTAAAGGCTGTACTACATACATGGGACGAAGAGCTGGGAGTGCTGACTTCCAGCCTATTGGCACTGGTTTAACGGGCTTACAAGAAAAATCATAGACAAAAATCATTGCCACAGGGGTTAGGTAAATTCTTGATCTCCAAGCTATTGTCCTAAATAGGGGTGCAAAGCACCTTTTTTAATCCCACCAGCAGTGGCGCGAAGCGCCATACTATAGTAACCCTAGGCGCGGAGCGCAGAGCGCGGAGTGCCTAGGGAACAGGATACCCTCCAAGACTAGCGCCTGAAAGGCGCTACAAAAGTCTTACACCCTTAGATACAAAGAAAATCTTGTGTTTAGTGCTTTCTCACGCCGGCTAAAGCCGGCTAAGAGCGCAAGCTAAAGCTTGTACTACGAACATACGCCGGCTAAAGCCGGCGGCGAGCAACAATTTTCAGGCTTAAGTTAGCGCCAATAGGCAATGCAGCCGGCATGGGAGCGGGGACGAGGTCGGAGCGCCGGCATCCTTGCCGGCACTGAGCCGGCGGAGAACAACGCAAGCTAAAGCTTGCTAAGAGCGCAAGCTAAAGCTTGGACTACGAACTTACGCCAGCTAAAGCTGGCGGAGAACAAGCCAGCTAAAGCTTGCGGAAAACAAGATTCCCCGTGCCAATCTGATATTGCCTTAGTGTGTTTTCGTGTGTCTTAGTGTGTCAAAAAAAGCACGACAATGAGCCGGCGGAGAACAACAATTTTCAGGCTTAAGTTGGCGCCAATAGGCTGGTAGCCGGCATTGGGCCGGGTGCAGAAGCGGGTGCGGGAACGGGGAGCAGCCTGGAAGTGGGGCTATAAGCAGGCAAAATAAAACTAGATTTATCTATCTGGTTTTCAATAATTTCAATAATTTTGCTTTGGTGTGCTTTTGTGTGTCTTAGTGTGCTTTGCTCGGCGATGGTGCAGCTTTTTTCTGAATCAATATCAATGCCTTAACAAAAACAAGCAAGCAGACAAGCGAACCAGGCCAGGGCATTGGCGCTGATACACAATGCCACGGCGGCACTGCCCAGATCCTTGGCTTTCTTGGCCAGGGGATGATATTGCGGAGAGACCAGGTCGACGACGGCTTCGATGGCACTGTTGAGCAGCTCGACAATCAGCAGCAGAAGCCAAAGCAGGCTGAGTAGCAATGACTGCCAAAACGGGAAGGGCAAAAGCCAGGCGGCAGGCAGTAATAGGCAGCCGGCGAGCAGCTCCTGCCTGAAGGCGCTCTCGCTCCAGGCGTAGCGCAGGCCGCTGAGACTGTAACGGCAGGCGGCAAAAAAATGCGCAGCTCCGGTCTTAGGCGCGGGAATGTGGGAACCCTCCAGGCCGTTTTTTTTCTGTCCCAAGCTTTTTCGCATTTCAGAGCGTCCTCAGGAATTTCTGCAGGGACTCCTACCACGGCAGGATGGGCAGTCCGCAGAGCCGTAGCATGCGTTTCTCCAGCCTGGAGTTGGCTGGCCTGGGGGCAGGGCTGCAGACCCTGCTCTAAGCCGCACAATCTGAATATCTCCTTGGCGAAGCCGTACCAACTGGTCTCGCCTTCGCAGCTTCAATGAAAAGTGCCCACCAGCTCGGGTATTTCTATCAGGTTTTTTAGCGCCCTGGCCATCGTCAGGGTGGAGCTGGGATTGCTTCCTTGGTCATTGACCACCTTGAGCAGGGAAGGCTTTTCGCCGCTATAGATGCAAAACAAGCCGCTTAATGTTAGCAGCAAGACTTATAGTGTCAGTTGACGCAGAAGTTTTTGCTGGAGATTTTCGCCTAGAAACGGTTTTAGATATCCCAGCATCTGCAGCCAAAACTCCGAGCTTTTTGGAGCTTCCGCCAATCCCATGTTGACAACTATCTGCTTGTCGTATTCCTGTATGTAGCCTTTTGCTGGCCAGGCGGGTTGCTTGGCTTCAGCTACGATTTGGCTCCAGTGCAATCTTTCTTCATCGCTGAGTTTTTTGGCGCTTATTCCAGTGTGGTATTTTAATAGCAGGGGAGACTGTTCGTGGAAATCAACATAAAACTGTTGCAGTCCTATGCTTTGATAATGGCCAAGCATATGTTTACTATAGAAAAATGGCGGTTGCATGGTGTCCCTGCCACTGGTTTTAGGCCAATCCCGACTGTAGCCAATAACAACTACTTCTCTTTGGGCATGGTCTGGAAATTCTTGTTTAATTTCATGTCCTAGTGTTCTGAAACAATAGGTGGCGTATTCGGAGGATTCGCGTTCAATCTTTGACATGAGGGCAAGTTCTTTGCTTTGAAAAAAAATAATAAAAACAAATGCCAGATTGACTATGAAGTTCCTTGAACCGTGTCTGTGGTAAAAAAGCATGAAAAAGAAACAAACAAACACTGCAAAAGCCTGGCAGGTTCTGTAGGGTTGTGCTTTACATTGGATTATGGAGAGGGCAAACATGGATAAAAACATCAGCAGCAGAATCAAAGACAACTTCGCACAATATTGTCTTTTTTTACTTGTAAAGTATACCGCTATAGCGGCAGCAAACCAAAGTTCAAGCAAGGCAAAATAGAATAAAGAATTCCATACGAAATAGCCAAATAAATCGGGAATTAGTCTCAGTAATGCATGCGTAAGGCTTTGTATATTTCCAAGCCATAGTATATCTCTAGCCGGTCCGCTTCCAGGCACATAAAGATTCAAGGCTTGACTTAGGAAAATTAATACTCCCCATGCGATTATAGCTAAAATAACATATAGTACGTGCAAGCAAAAAACATTCCCTAGCTGTCTCCAGCTCAGTTTTTCTCCAAGGTAAATTTGCAGGAACAATGCAGCTAAAAAGCCCACTAAAAACATGGTGGCATATACTTCGTAGCTGCTGATTGCAAAAACTAGCAGTGCAATTATAGATAAATGCTTTTTCCAGTTGCAGTTTTCCTTGCGACTAGAGATTAGCAACAGGGCTAAAACTACAGAGACGGTTCCGAAGCCCATGCCGGCACAAGGGTAAACCATGCTTTCCATGCGCATGGGATAGAGACAAAAACATAACAAGAGAAGATACAAGGCATCTATCTTTAATTTTCGCGAGGAGATTTTAAAAAAATAAAAAGCCAATAATAATCCGGCTGCTACAGTTGTTGCCAATCCTATCCAAGTGCTCCAAAAAAATATTTCCCGATCACGCAAGCCAATCAAAGACATCAAGGTGTTGCCATAGCGATGATGCGTTAAAAGAGCCCAAGGTGAACTTTTGCTAATGGCATAAATATTATCATTGTTATACGATAGTGTCACTAGCTTGGCACCGTATCCGGCCAGCATGGCGAAGACCAAGAGGAAGAACTTCCAGGGTTTTTCCCAGAGCATAAGATGAACGAATTCAATGAATTCGCTACTTAATTCCGGCAAAGTCGAGATGTTTGTTTTTTTGGGGTTCATGGGTAATGCTTTGTTTATAGCTTGTAGTACTCTTTGTACCACTGCACGAATTTGTGCAGTCCGGTTTTGAGTGTGGTGCTGGGTTTGAAGCCGAAGTCGCGTTCCAGGGGCTGGGTGTCGGCATAGGTGACGGGGACATCGCCGGGTTGCATGGGGAGCAGTATTTGCTGGTCTTGGAGCTTGTGGCCGGGCGGCAGCAGGGAGGCTTGTATGAGCTCCTCGTGCAGGGTTTTTATGAATTCCAGTAGCATAACCGGCGAGTTGTTGCCTATATTGTAAAGTCGGTAGGGAGCCTGGGGCAGGGCGTCAGGCCCCAGGCTTTTTTTCGGGGCGCAGGCGGCGATGCGGCAGAGTGATTCGACTATGTCGTCGATATAGGTGAAGTCCCTCTGGCAATTGCCATAATTAAAAATGCTTATGCATTCGCCCTTCAGCAGCTTGTCGGTGAAGCTGTAGTAGGCCATGTCAGGGCGTCCGCCTGGGCCATAGACGGTAAAGAAGCGCAGTCCGGTGCAGGGTATGGCGTAGAGTTTGGCATAGGCATGCGCCATAAGCTCGTTGGATTTCTTGGTGGCGGCATACAGCGAGACGGGGTGGTCCACCGGGTCCTCAGTGGCATAAGGCAGCTTTGTGTTGCAGCCGTAGACCGAGGAGCTGGAGGCGTAGAGCAGGTGTTCCACGGCATTGTAGCGGCAGGCCTCCAGCACATTAAAGAAACCGACTATGTTGCTGTCTATATATGCCTCTGGGTGTTTAATGGAATGACGCACGCCGGCCTGGGCCGCCAGGTTGAACACCAGGCTGGGTTTGAAGCGTTTGAAAATCTGCTGCAAAGCATGGGCTTCGGAAATGCTTTCCTGGAAAAAATGCCATTGCGAACCTGGCTTGCTAGCCGCGCATTGGCTGATTTGGCGCAAGCGGTATTGCTTTATGCCCGGGTCATAGTAGTCATTCAGATTGTCGATGCCCACTATGCAAATTGGCTCTATGCTGCGCAAAAGCTGTTGAACCAAGGCGGCACCAATGAAGCCGGCAGCGCCGCTGACTAAAATTGTCTTGTTTGCTAAGGATATATTGGCTGAGAGCATAATAAAGGCTAGCAGTGAAAGCTGTGTATGTCGGAGTTGAAAACAGTTTTGAATCGGGGTATGATTTCAGGGTGAAATAAAGCTAAGGGGTCTTTTCCGGTAGTGTGATCCAAGAGCCAAGAAGTAAGTTATACTCAAAAGGTTGAAAAATTCTTCTTGCACCTGCTGGGAAGAAGGTCATTTCCCCAAAATAAATTTTACTTTTTACGTTGTAAAAATCCACTCGGACAAAAGGGATACCCGCAGACAAAACTTCAGCTAATTCAACCATTTTTTCAAAGTTAATTGGTTTTATAGGGGGTTCAAAAATACTCGGGTGTCTGTTAAATTGAATATGATAAAAATTAAATTCACGATCATAGATGTTGCATTGTTTGGGAACATTATTTGAGTTTCTCCCTGCATAGATAAAGATAAACTTGACAGTGCCTCCGAAACAGAAAAACTTATAATCAGGAAGATCATCGCTGTTGGGCTGAACCAACAGCTTTTCGCAAATAATTCTAGGTTTTACATTTTTATATGGCCATTCTCTGGTGAGATAAAATTGTTTTAACGCCAGTCCTTTTTTTATTTTTTTCTCAGCTGACTCCATATCAAAGCTTTGTTTGTCACGGCAAATAACTACGCTGCCGGAGTCATGAGTGCATTTCAGGACAAATTGGTTAGGCAGTTTATCGAAGTCAATATCCTCGAACTGCTCATAGACACCGTACAGAGGCACCAGATATTCCTCGCCGATTTTGTCGGCCACCCATTCCCGCACGGCATACTTATCCACCAGCTTCGTATGCAAAGGAACGCGGTAGTACAACTTTAGCCAGTTAAGCTTATCCTGGTAGGTCAGCGGGTTTTTCAGGTTGAGCTTTTGACCGGTAAAAACCTTAAACATCCATTTAAGAAAGAGCTTGTCCGGGCAGGGGATTTTGCCTTTGCTGGCAGCTTGAAAAAACCAAGCGTGAATCTTGGCTGGACGGTGATTGAGCCAAATCAAAGACTTCTTGATTGGCGCTGGCAAAAGTGAGCCGATGCGGTTTCTCAGACTGTTTGGTTTTTTCTTGACGTTCATGAAAAACAATAATTTCGGATTGTTTGCTTCAGAAGCTTAGTCTATCATTTTCAGCTCGGCTAATCGATTGAATCCACCCTGTCTGGTGTCCCATACTATGCGGTCTTTGCCATATTGCTCGTCAACTTGAAAATGTATGGCATTTTTTGCCAGGTCTATGGTATTGCTTAGTCCTTGTTCGTTAGCGGTATATAGAGCCAGATATACCCGATAGATTCCGGCGCTGAGAATCTTGGTGTCCAGTTTGAAGCGCAGGCTTCTGGTTTCACCTTTTTTGAATGCAGGCAGGGGGGCAGAGCAGGCTATGCCCAGATTATTGCCTCTGCCGTTAAAGTATTCGGCCCGCAGCCTTACATCAGAATAGTCTCTATCGGCGTGG
>Ga0265295_1005200_pt1 | contig 16831 bp, 6 predicted proteins | sample Munlansysbiofilm_FD_192503 | JGI IMG/M metagenome (GOLD analysis project Ga0265295, IMG submission 192503) | Leachate microbial communities from a municipal landfill in Southern Ontario, Canada - Methane capture system biofilm | ecosystem: Engineered > Solid waste > Landfill > Unclassified ...
ATCCTCGATCGCGCGCATGTCCAGCACCGCGCCACCGAATCCGGCCCAGGAAGGCGGTTTTCCGTCCGCGCCGATCAGGGCCATCGCGCCCGAATCGTCCAGCATGAAGCGGATGCGGTCTTCGGGATAATCCGGCGACAGGGGCAGATAGGCCGCCCCGGCCTTCCAGACGGCAAGGGCGGCGACGGCGAAATCGGGGGCGCGCGGCAAAAGCAGCGCCACCACCTTGTCCGCACCCGCGCCCAGGCGGATCAGCTGCCGGGCCAAAGCGTCGCTGCGCCGGTGCATCTCGGCATAGGTGAGGCGCAAAACATCGCCGCCGCGATTTTGCACCAAGGCGGATGCGCGCTCCTGCGCCGGATCGGAACGGGTTTCGTTCAGCGCATCGAGAAGGGTGCGCTCTAATGGCAGGGGGTGCCGGGAATCGCTCCATTCCCGCAGCCGGTCAGCCTTTTGTTCCGCCGGCATCGGGTCCAGATCGCGGATGCGCGCTTCGGGCCGCGAGGCGGCCTCGATCAGAAGCTGGCGGAAAACCTGGCCGAAGGACGACGCGCTTTCCGGGCTGAAGGCATCGGAATGGATCAGATTGAGGTGGAGAACACCATCCATCTCGACGATATCGATGGCGAAATCATACATCGCCCCCTGGCCGTGCGCGGGCAGGGGGCGGGCGGCGATGCCGGGCCAGTCCAGACGGCGCTGATCCGCCTTTTCGTAACTCAGCATGGTAACGGCGGGTGAAAAACCCAGCGCGGCGACAATGTCGCCGTAAGGTGCTCGGTTATGGGCGATGGATTCGGCGCAAGCCCGCCGGATTTTGGTGAAGAAATCGGTCAGCGGCGCTTCGGGGTCGATGTCGAAAAGCTGGGGCACGGTGTTGACGAACATGCCGACGGTGTTTTCCGCCTTAGGCGAGAAACGCCCGGCATCGGCCATGCCGACGCAGAATCGCCGCCCACTGGTCAGCGTGTTCAGGAACAAGACATAGACGCCGTTCAGGAACATGTTCAGCGTGAGGCCGTAGCGCTTGCAGGCGGTTTTGGCCTGATCGAGAGCGTCGGCCTCGATCGTCGTCCAGCTTTGGCGGCCCAAGGGCGATCCGGCGTGGGCGGCGGCGTCGAAGGGCCATTCCAGGGGCGGAAGATCCGCCAGCCGCGCCACCCAATGGAGCCGGTCTTGTTCCCGGTTCTCTTCGGGCAGGGACAGAATCGCCTCGCGGAAGGAAACGGGGCGTGTTTCCGGCGATCCGCCTTTCATCAGCGCGTTGATCTCTTCCAGGATCAGCCCCAACGACGCGCCGTCGGCGGCGATATGCAGGACATCCAACAGGAAAAGATGCGACCCGTCCGGCTGTGCCGCCAGATGGGCGCGCAAGAGCGGCGGGCATTCCAGAGCAAAGGGGCGGATGAAGCTTCGGATCTGTTCGGCGTCGCTTTTATCCCTGTTCGCGTCTTCGCCGCTGCGTTCCAGAAAGAAGACCGGCTCGGGAACGATCTTTTGCAGCAGCCGTCCGTCCCGTTGGATGAAGGCGGTGCGCAGGGCGTCGTGGCGGCGGATGACCTCGCCCAGGGCGATTTCCAGCAGTTCGGCGTCGATGGGGCCGTCGATCCGCCAGGCCAGGGGCAGATGATAGGCGTCCTGGCCGTGCGGGCGCTGGAAGATGGCGAAAAGCCGTTCCTGAACGTCGGTCATGGGGGCGAAAAAGGCGGGCGTGCCGTGCGGCAGGCGCAAAGAGAAGCCGCCGGCGCGCAAGGCCCGGACACTGTCTTTCACCGCTTGGGCGATGGCGGCGATTTCGTCCGGGCCGTGATCGACGCTAAGACCGCAGGTGCGCCGTTCCCAGGTATAGACGCCGCTATGTTGCAGCAGCAGATAGAACAAGGTCAGTTCGATCGGCTGGGCGAACGCGCTGTAGGGGCCGTAGCTTTCAAAGATGAATTGCGCGCCGTAATGCATCAGGCGCAGCGGCACCTCATGATCCTGGAACCACAGATTGAGATCGTCGGCCATTTCCCCGGTCAAGGCGGTGGCGCGGGTGCACAGACCGGGCCCATGTTCCAGCAGGTGATCGGTGACGGCGACCACCGCTTCCATGGATAAAGGGTGGCGGCAGAAGGTGCCGCCGAACACGATCGTTTCCTCCGAGGGCAGCAGGCTGTCTTCGCCCAGGAAACCGCCATCGATATAATCGAGATAGTCTTTCCGTCCCGCGACGATGCCGACCGGCATGCCGCCGCCCGCGACCTTGCCGTAAAGGGCCATGTCCGCCCGGATGCCGAAATGTTCCTGCGAGCCGCCCGGAGCGATGCGAAAGCCGTTGACCATTTCGTCGAAGATCAGGCAGATGCCCCGTTCGGCGGTAAACCGGCGCAGCCGGCGCAGGAATGTCTGAGGCTGAAGGCCGGGGCGGCGGCTTTGCACCGGCTCGACCAGCACGGCGGCCAGCCGGTCCGACTCGGCTTCCAGCCGCTCGAAGGCGGATTCCGCATTATAGTCCAGGATCAGGATATCCTCGACCATGCCGGGCAGGGTGCCGGGCGATGACGGAGCGATTCCGCCTGCCTCGGCGGCGGCCAGCACACCGTCGAAAGTGCCGTGATAGGACCCGGCGAACAGCGCCACCAGACGTTTTCCGCTTTTGGCGCGCGCGATGCGCAAGGCGAACATCACCGCTTCCGAGCCGGTGTTGCAGAAACTGACCCGTTCCATGCCGGTCAGGCGGCTGACGCCTTCGGCGGCTTTTTCGGTCAGGTCGCATTGCGGCCCCAACCCGAAACCCCGGTCCAGACGGCGGCGCAGGGCAGCTTCCACATAAGGCGGATTATGCCCCAGGAAATGGACCCCCATGCCGACGGCGATGTCGATGTAATCATTGCCGTCCACGTCGCAAAAACGGCCTCCGGCCATGCGGTCGGCGACGATGGGATAGGCGATATCCTTGAGTTCCGGCCGATAGGACAGGGTCGTTTTCCAATCGGCCAGAACCGGGCTTTTCCGGCCCAGTTCCCGCGAACGGGGCGTGCGCGTCCGATGACGGGCGAGCAGATCGGCGACGAACGCCGCCTGTTCAGGCGATAGGGGGGCCTGCTCTAAGACGAATCCGCGCAGATGAGGCCGGGCGGCGGGGTCGGGGCCGGTCGCGCCGCCTGTGCTTGGCGCTGCGATTCCGGCGGCCGGGCGGGATGGAGGCTGCCGATTTTCCGCCGCCGTCTGCGTGCCTTGGGACAAGGCTGCCAGCTGCTGTCCGAACAAATCCTGCAAGGCCTGCATCTGGGCGACGCACAAAGCAAGCCCGGCATCCGTTCCTTCGGCGGCGATTTCAGGTGCTGCTGTCCGGGGTGGAAAAGGCCGGGGGGCGGAAGGCTGGGTTGCGACCGGCGCTGTGGTCGCGGTTTCGGCCATGGCCGGGGCCCGGGCGAGAATATGGTCGGCCAGACTGGTCAGGGACGGCATGGCGGAAAGGAACCAGGCCGTTTCCAGCGGCACCGCCCAGCGCCGTTCGATCTCCTGGCCCAGCTTGATGATCATCAGCGAATCGAGGCCGAGCTCGAGGATGCCCACATCCGGGTCCAGCTCGTCTTCGCGCAGACCGAAGACGTTCAGGGCCATCTGAAAAAGTTCTGATGAAATGCGTGCGCGCTGCATGGGCCGGCCTAACGGGGCGCCGTTCCGCGATTGAGAGGGCCGTTTCCGGCCTGCATCGCGGCGGCGATCGATCGAGGATGCCGTGGCGACGGAACAGTCCCGCAACCGGGGGCAACGTCAGGAAAGCGGCGGCGCGGTGGGAATCCGCGCAGAAAAAACCCGTCTCCTCCCTTGCCCCGGCATCCGATGGCGGAATGGGGGCAAGGCGGCGCGCACGGCAGAAAGACCCCGGCATATGCCAGAGCCTGGAACGGTGAACGGACTTTTTCAGCCCGCGGCGGGGGCTTCGGCCTCGCCGCCTTTGTCCTTCTTCACCCAGCCCTTGACCGTATCCACGCTTTTCTCATAGCCGGACTTGACGTCCTCGCCGATCTTCGAGAAGTCGCAGGACAGGAAATCGCCGCCGGATTCAAAATGCTTCCGGAAAGCGACGCCCAGGCCATAGGTAGTGGCACCCAGGGTCAGCGGCCAGCTGACCAGGCTCAAACCCTGGCCGATCACCGGCACATAGCGGGCGAAATTGGCGAAGGTGGGGGCGAACAGGCTGGGCACGGCCACGCTCAGCACCACGCCGATGGCCTTCTTGCCCAGTTCCTTGCGGAACGGGATGTTGTAGGCATTGGCCAGGCGGTACAGCATTTCGACCTGCACGGCGGCCAGGGCGGCGAGATCCACGCCCGGCACCGGCACCAGCCCGACCGCCATCGAGGCGTAGACGCGGTTGCGGATGATGGTTTCGATTTCATGGCTATCCGGCAGGACCGGAGCGGCGCGGCCCGCGTCTTCGGCGGTAGTGGTGCTGGCGATTTCAGGTGTGGACATCGACTCGTTCTCCTTTGCGGACATAGAACCGCTTTCACCCTGGGGATGGGGAGCGTTACGGCGACGCGCGGCGCGCACGGGGGCGTCGGCCCCGGCGGTGCGTTTTCTCGTTTTCCTGTCGGTTCCGGGTGGAGCCCCATCGTCGGTCCCGGCGGCGGGTTTTCCGTCCGGATTCTGTCCCCTGCTGTTCCGTGGCATGCGGATTCCTTTGTCGGCGGCGCGTTCCGGCGGTTTTTTGCCGGAAAATGAAGACGTGCGGCAATGGAATGTTCAGACTTGCTTTCTACTATGAAAGCGATTAGCACACAAGAAAACACCCAAAATATCGTGCTTGAAATAGGTTCAATCTATTCAAAGTCGAAAGTAGAGTTTCGCGCCGATTATCGATGGTTGTAAGCCAGACCATTTCTGCCGCCGAAACAAGAATATGGGTCAAGGCTGCCATGATGAGCGAGGGGAGACTGCCTCATGGATTTTGAAACCATCGGCGTCGTCGGCGCAGGAGTCATGGGGCGGGGAGTGGCCCAAACCCTGGCGGCTCATGGCATGCGGGTCGTCCTTCTGGACCGCGAACCGGACATCCTGGACGCCGCGCGGGACGAAATCGCCCAATCTTTGAGGCTGACCGGCCTGTTCGGTAAGGCGATCGACGATATTCCGGCGGTGCTGGACCGCATCGTCACGGATACGGATTACGCCCAGCTCGAACGCGCCGATTTCGTCGTCGAGAACATCACTGAAAAAGAGGAATGGAAGGCGGCGATCTATCCGGTGATGGATTGCGTCTGCCGTCCCGGCGTGATTTTCGCCGCCAATACGTCCTGCCTGTCGATCACGCGCATCGCCTCATGGACCGGTCGCCCGGACCGCGTTCTTGGCATGCATTTCATGAATCCGGTGCCCTTGAAGCCGGTGGTCGAAGTCATCCGGGGCGTGCACACTAGGGATGATACGCTGGACCAGGCGCGCGTCTTTTTGGCGCAGATGCGCAAGCGGGCGGTGGTGGTCAACGACATGCCGGGATTCGTCTCGAACCGCGTGTTGATGCCGACGATCAACGAAGCCATCTGGGTGGTGCAGGATCAGGTCGCGCCGCCCGAATCGGTCGATCGCATTTTTCAGTCCTGCTTCGGCCATGCCATGGGACCTCTCGCCACGGGCGATCTAATCGGCCTGGACACGATTCTCCTATCGTTGGAAAATCTTTACGCGGCCTATGGCGATCCGAAATTCCGGCCCTGCCCGCTGTTGCGCAAGATGGTGGATGCCGGGTTCCTGGGCCGCAAAAGCGGCAAGGGGTTCTTTGAATATTCGTGATGTTCGTCAAAGAATTTAAGGGGGGACGATGACCTCGGAAATCCGGGCAGCCATACGCGGTTTCGTGTTGGCTTTCGTCAAGGACGATTTGTTGGACGATGACGAGAATATGTTTGAACTGGGCTATGTTAATTCGCTGTTCGCCATGCAATTGGTGATGTTCGTTGAAAAGACATATGGGTTCAGCGTGCCTAGGGACGATCTGAAACTGTCCAATTTCCAGTCCATCGACGCCATCGTCGCTCTGGTGGAGGAAAGGCTGGGCAGCGCGCGATAGCCGGGTCGAGCGGCAAGGGGCGCGGGAAAAAGGGGGGGCCTTTTCGTGAAAACATGGATCGACGAGGCAGTATTTCCCAACGCCAATCGCTGGGAAGAAGACCAGGAAATCCCGGAATCCGTGCTTCGGTCCCTAGCCAGCCGGGGCCTTTTCGGCGCATGCCTGCCGGGAAATTACGGCGGGATGGCCCTGGATAGCCTGGCTTTGGGCGCGGCGTCGGCCGAGATCGCCCGGGGAAGCGTATCCCTGCTCAGCGTGTTCGTCGTGCATGCGATGGTGTCCCAGGCGCTGCTCCGCTTCGGCGACGACGCGCAGAAAAACGCGCTGTTGCCCAGGCTGGCCACCGGCGATCTGCGCGCGGCTTTCGCCTTGACCGAACCCGATTTCGGCAGTGACGCCGCGAATATCGCCTGCGCGGCCCGGCGCGGGGACGGCGGCATCCTGCTCAACGGCCGTAAACGCTGGATTTCCGGTTCCTGCTATGCCGATTTGTTCCTGGTTTTCGCCCATCTGGAAAACCGTGGCGCTATCGCCTTGCTGGTGCCGGCCGGGACGCCGGGCCTGACCGTGCGGCCGATGGACGGGTTGCTGGGATTCCGCGCCGCCGGCATTGCCGAACTGACATTCACCGATTGCCTGGTGCCGGACATGCTGCCGTTCGATGGCGCTCCGGCTTCCCTGCTGGGTCCTGAAAGGGGCGGTTTCGTCTTCGTCGCCTCCCATGCCCTGGATACGGGACGCTTCGTCATCGGCTGGGGCGGGATCGGCGTCATCGAGGGATGTCTGGCCGCCTCGCTCGCTTATGCCCGCGAGCGGGTGCAGTTCGGCGCGCCGCTGGGATCGCATCAACTGATCCAGGAGATGATCGCGGACATGGCGACGGGACGCGAGGCCGCCCGCGCCTTGGGCATGAAAGTCGCCGCCGAACGCGACGCGATGACGCCGGATTCGGTCATGAACGTCTCCATGTTCAAATATTTCAGCTCCCGCGCCTGCGTCGCCGCCGCGACACAGGCTTTGCAACTGCATGGCGGCAATGGTTGCTCGCCGGATTTCCCGATCCAGCGTTATTTCCGCGACGCCAGGATCTTCGAGATCATCGAAGGCAGCTCGCAGATGCAGCAGATGATGATCGCATCGGCTCTTCTGAAACAGGGCCGCGCCGCGCGGAGGAAACGTCATGACTCATAAAGTCCTGAAATGCCTGGTGTGGGATCTGGACGACACGCTGTGGGACGGCATTCTGCTGGAAGGTGGGGGGCGGGCGCTGCGCGCAGGCGTGCGCGAGACCATCGACGCGCTGGACAAGCGCGGCATCTTGCACTCCATCGCCAGCCGCAACCAGCATGACGACGCCATGAACCGGCTGAAGGAACTGGGGCTGGACGCCTATTTCCTTTATCCGCAAATCTCCTTCGGCGCTAAAAGCGAGGCGGTGGCGGCGGTGGCAAAGGCGCTGAATATCGGCCTCGATGCCGTTGCTTTCATCGACGACCAGCCCTTTGAACGCGAAGAAGTGGCGGTCTCGTGGCCCGAGGTGCGCGTCTATGAGGCCGAAGAAGCCGCGTTTCTGGCCGAAAAGGCGGAATTCACCCCGCGTTTCGTGAACGCCGATTCAGCCCAGCGCCGCGCCCTGTACCAGGCGGACATCAAGCGCGATCAGGCCGAGGAACGCTTTTCCGGACCAAAGGAATCCTTTCTGCAAAGTCTCGCCATGCGGTTTTCCATCGCGCCGGTTGCGGATGGCGACCTGGAACGGGTGGTGGACCTGACCGAACGCACCAACCAGATGAACGCCACCGGCCTGACCTTCAGCCATGATGAGCTGGATGCGTTGCGCCATAGCCCGCGCCACAGCCTGCTGGTCAGCGCGCTGGACGATAAATACGGCGCCTATGGCCGGATCGGCGTTTCGATGGTGGAAAAGGACGACGCGGTCTGGACGATCAAGCTGCTGCTGATGTCCTGCCGGGTGATGAACCGGGGGGTCGGCGGCGTTCATCTGAACCACATCATCCGGGAAGCGTGGGACGCGGGCAAAACCTTGCGCGCCGATTTCGTGGAAACGCCGCGCAACCGCATGATGTACGTCACCTACAAATTCGCGGGCTTCGAGGAGATCGCCGCCGACAATGGGCGGATTTCGCTTGAATATCGCGGGGCGGCGCGGCCGGCTTTTCCCGGCTATATGGAGGTCGTGATCAGCTGACGGGCGCGCGCCGTTAAAACAAGAACGAAGGAGGGGGGCATGGCGTCGTTCGCTGCCGTTTATTCCGGTATCGGAACCCAATGGAAAGCCATGGGGCGCGACCTGATGGAGGATGCCGCCTTCGCCGAAGGCTTGCGCGATTTCGACCGCGCTTTCAGGGCTGTTTCGGGCTGGTCGGTGGAAGCGTGGCTGTATGAGGAGGAAGGCGATGTCGCGCCGGCCTTCCGGGGCCATCCTTGCAGCGCTGGCGTTTGTTTCGGCCTGACCGGATTGCTGCGCGCAAAGGGTGTCGAGCCTGCGCTTTATCTTGGTCACAGCGGCGGGGAAGTCGCTGCCGCCTGGGCTGCGGGCGCGCTGTCCACCGAGCAGGCGGCCCGGATCGTTAACGCGCATTCCAATGTTCTGAGGCTGGCGGGCGGAAAGGGGGCGATGCTGCATCTTGGCCTGCCCGGGCCGGATCGCGACGCGCTGCTGGACCGTTTCCGGGGCCGGGTGCAGGTCGCCGTTTTCAATTCGCCCAGTTCGACGGTGTGCAGCGGAGAAAAGCCGTTTCTGGAGGAATTGGCGCGGCAGGCCGAGGAGCTGGAGCCCGGTTCCAGCCGTTTCCTGGGCGTGGACGTGCCGTTCCACGCCCGCGAGATCGACCCCTTTCTGGACGGATTCGTCCGCGATCTGGGCGATTTTCGCCCCATCGAACCCCAAGCGCCGATCGTCTCTTCTTTGCATGGCGAGGAAGCCGATGTCGCCGGGCGGCTGGATTTCGGACCGGATTATTGGGTCCGCCATATCCGCGAGCCGGTGCGTTTCACCGACGCCGTCGGCGCGGCCCTGGCGCGGGGTGTGCGCCATTTCGTCGAAATAGCGCCTCACGCCGCCTTGCAGGCGGCGCTGGCCGATACCGCCGCCCTGCATGGCGTCATCCTGGAAAGCACCGCGCTGATGGTGCGCCAGGAAAAGGGGCAAGACAGCGTCCATGCCGCCCTGCAAACCATCGCCGGCTGGGATGGTGTGACCGGGACGGAGCGCCTGACGGAACGCGCGCGGCGGATGGCCGATCTGCCGCCGGCGCGCCGCCGGCAGGCGATGGAGGATATGGTCCGCGAGGCTTTCGGCGCGGCAGCGGACGGACCCGCCCCCGATTCGTCGTTGCGGGACACACCCTTTCTGGCGTTGGGGCTGACCTCGCTCGGCGCGATGCGCCTGGCGCGCGAACTGTCCGGCGCGCTTGGGCTGAACGTACCCGTCTCCGCCATTTTCAGCCACGCCACCCTTCGTTCCCTGGCCGGTCATCTGGAAGAGCGGATCGCCGCCGGGGGCGGGCAAGCGGCTTCGGCGCTCGATCCGCGTCCAAAGGCCCCGGCGTGGACGGGCGATGAGCCGATCGCGGTGGTCGGCGCGTCCTGTCTGCTGCCCGGCGGCATCGAGGATCTGGACGGTTATTGGCGCTTTCTGGCCGAAGGCGGGGACGCGGTCGTCCCCATTCCAGCCGACCGTTGGGACCGGGAGCGTTATTACGACGAATCCCGCGAGGCTCCGGGCAAGATGTACACCCGCGAAGCCGCCTTTGTGACCGCGCCCTTGGACCGGTTCGACGGTTTCTTTTTCAACATCTCGGCCAAGGAGGCGCGTCAGCTCGACCCGCAACAGCGCCTGTTGCTGGAACTGTCCTGGCGGGCCTTTGAACAGGCCGGCATCGATCCCACCCTGTGGTGGGGCCGGGCGGCGGGCGTGTTCCTGGGCATGACCAACACCGAATATGCCCACGCGCATCGCGAATCCTACCGGCGCGAATTGATCGACGCCTATTCCCTGACCGGAACCACCCTGAGCGGGGCTTGCGGGCGGATTTCCTATTTCTTCGGTTTCGAAGGACCGTGCTGGAGCGTCGATACCGCCTGTTCGTCGGGCATCGTCGCGCTGCACAATGCGTGTGTCAGCCTGCGCCGCGGCGAATCGGCGCTGGCCTTGGCCGGCGCGGTCACGCTGATGCTGACGCCCGATCTGCATATCTGCTTCACCAAGCTGGGAGCGGTCAGCCGCGACGGGCGCAGCAAGGCCTTTGACGATGGCGCGGACGGCTATGGACGCGGCGAAGGCGGGGCGGTCGTCCTGCTGAAGCGTCTGGCGGACGCCGAGCGTGACGGCGACCAAATCCTGGGCGTCATCCGGGGATCGGCGATCAACCAGGACGGACGCAGCAACGGCCTGACCGCCCCCAATGGCCGCGCGCAGGAAACGGTGATTGCCCAAGCCCTGGCCGACGCCGGGCGCTCGCCGCTGGACGTGTCCTATGTCGAGGCGCACGGCACCGGCACCGCGTTGGGCGATTCGATCGAACTGGACGCGCTGGCGGCGGCCTATTGTTCCGGTCGGACCCGGGACGATCCGCTGCGGATCGGTTCGGTCAAGGCCAATATCGGCCATCTGGAACCGGCGGCGGCCTTCGCCTCGCTGCTGAAGCTGCTGCTATGCTTCCGCCACCGGGCGATTCCCGCCAACATCCATGTGAAGACGCCGAACACCCGCTTTGATTTCGCCTCCCGTCCGTTGGAGGTGCCGACCGCATTGACGCCTTGGGACCATGACGGCCGCCTGTGCGCCGGGATGAGCGCCTTTGGCTTTTCGGGCGTCAACGGCCATGTGATCGTCGAGGAATACACCCCCGCAATGCCGGCGCAAGATTCGGATGGGCAAACCGCGCCCGCCCTTTTGTTCCTGCCCTTGTCGGCCAAGACGCCGGAGGCGTTGCGCGCTTTGGCCGACGCCGTTGCGGCGCGGCTCGAAACCCTGAACGCTTCGGATGCGGCGGCCTTGTGCCGCTTCATGGCCACCACCCGTCCGGCTTTTCCCGTCCGGCTTTACGGCGTCGGCGGCAGCGCGGCGGCCCTGGCCGCCGCCTTGCGCGCCGCTCAGCCGAGGACTGCGCCGGCAGCGTCCGAGCCCGCCTTGCTGTTCACCGGCCAAGGCTCTCAATATCCCGATATGGGCCGCACCTTGTATGCGCATTATCCGGTGTTCCGCGACGCGCTGGACCGCTGCTTTGCCATTCTTTCCGGGTTCGGGCTCGACGGGCGGGCGCTTTTGTTCGGCGGCAGGGCGGCCGAGGAGCTGGAAGATACGGCCCTGGCCCAACCCTTGATCGCATCCCTGTCCTATGCGGTGTGGACGCTGTGGCGGTCTTTCGGCGTCGATTTCAGCGCGGCCTGCGGCCACAGCATCGGGGAATATCCGGCTGCCGTCGCCGCCGGGGTGATGGATCTCGAAGACATGCTCGCCCTGACGGTGGCGCGCGGGCGGGCGATGCGCGACGCCCCCGAAGGCGGCATGGCCGCCGCCTTTGCCGATCGGTCTGCCCTGACGCCCGTCTTGGATGCGCATCCATCCGTGGTGGTGGCAGCGGTCAACGCGCCGGACATGATTACCTTGGCGGGGCCGGATGCCGATCTGGAACGGGTTCGGGCGGTCCTGGAACGACAGGGGATCACCGTCAAGCCTCTGGCGGTGTCGCGCGCCTTCCACTCGCCGGCCATGGCGGGTGCGGCGGAACGGTTCAGGGCGGCGCTTCAGGGCGTGAGCCTGAACCGGCCCCGGACGATGAGCCTGGTTTCGACCGTCAGCGGGGTGGTCGAGGATGAGGCCTGGGCCACGCCCGAATACTGGGTTGGCCAGATTCTGGCTCCGGTGCGTTTCGCCGCCGCGCTTCAGACCTTGGCGGGCTTTTCCGCCCAGGCGGTCGAGGCGGGTCCCTCTTCGGCCCTGTCCGGGCTGGCGCGCCGCAACGGCAAGGCGTTGACGGCTGTGCCCAGTCTGGTTCCGGGCCGGGATGGGCTGGACAGCCTGTTTGCCGCCGTCGGGCATCTGTTCTGCCAGGGGCTGAACATCGATTTCAGTGCGGTTCTTTCCTTCTATCCCCGCTGCCATGCCGATGCGCCGGGTTATCCTTTCCAGCGGGAATCTCACTGGATGCCGGTGGTCGTCGATCCGCCGGCCCTGGCCGCCGGGACGGCGGCTGGTGGCGCGGGGGAACGCCAGATCAGCCCCGCTTTGGGCCGGACGGCGCTGTTTTCCAGCCGTTTCGACGGCCATGCGCCGTTTTTCGTGCAAGAACATGTCATCTTCGACAAGGCCATCAGCCCGGCGGCGGGCCATATGGCGATGCTGCTGGCGGCGGCCCGCGCTTTGTGGGGCGAGGTTCCCTGCGTGCTCCTGGGCGTGGATTTCCTGGCCCCGCTGGTGGTGGAGCCGGATGCGCCCCGTCTGGTGCAGGTGATCATCGACGATCCCGGCCAGGACGAAAGCCCGTTCCGGCTGATGAGCGTGGCACTCGCGGCGGACGGTTCTGCGGATGGCGACGCGGAATGGCTGCTGCATTGCCAGGGAAGCCTGTCGTCCAAGGTCGGGGCTCCGCCCGCCGATCAGGCGGCGGATGCCGGTCTCGAACCGCCGGTTTCCTTTGGCCCGGTCATGGAACAAGATGCGTTCTACCGCCGCTTTCTGGGGCGCGGCTACGCGGTCGGTCCGGGCTTTCAGCGGATCGAAGCGATCCGGGCGGCACAAGGGCGAGCGGCCTGCCGGGTCGCGGTGCGCCGGGGCGAGGCGGGCGAGGATGGGCATGTTCTTTATCCGGGTGCGCTCGATTCCATCCTGCAAACCATTCTGCCGCCTTATCTCATCGACCTCGAATCGGTCATGGCGGACGCTGAATCGCTGCTGATTCCGCTGCATGTCGATCGCCTGACCTTGTGGCGGACGCCGCCCGAGACGGTTCTCTGCGTCTCGGAAGCCCGCAAAGGGCAGGGTGACAGCGTGTTGGAGGGAACGACCCTGGCCCGCGACGCGGCTGGACGGGCGGTGCTGGAACTGGCGGGCTGCCTGTTCCGGATGACGGATTACGCCACCTTGTATCGCGGGCTGCGGCGCGATCCGGCAATGCTGCTTTATACGCCGGCCTGGGTCGCGGCGGAGCCGGCTCCCGCCATCGATGGGGACGTCTTCCTTTGGCCCGTGGGCGACGGAGCAATCCCCGCCGCCCTGGCCGGTTTGCCCCGTTGCGCCGCCGCTGATCTTGACGGGATGGCGGCGCGGGGGCGGGCGGCGCAGATTCTGCTGCTGCATCATCCAAAAGATGCGCCCTTCGACCCCCAGAGCGAAATCGCCGACGCCGGACGGCTGCTGCGGATTTTCCAGACGGTGGCGTCATCGGCGGCCAAGGTCCGGCTGCATCTCGTCACCCACGGGCTGGCCCCGGCTGGCGAAAGCGGTGCTCTTGGCCTGAGCGGCGCATCCCTGCCGGGATTGGCGGCCAGTATCGCGCTCGAACATCCCGGCCTGCTGGCCTCGGTCGTCGATCTGCCGATCCAGCCGGAGGACGAGGATTACCGCCAATTGACCCGCCTATGCCTGTCCTTTGCCGAAACGCCCGCCGAACCGGCTTTGCGTGCGCTGCGCCGGGGACGGCTATGGGCGTGCAAGCTGACGCCTGTGTCCAAAAGTGCTCGGGTGCGGACGCTCGATCTGTCGGGGGCGCATTTCATCAGCGGCGGCACCGGATCGCTGGGGCTGAAGACCGCCCTACGGCTGGCGGAGGCAGGGGCAGGCTGCGTCGGCCTGTTCTCCCGCTCCGGGGTTCTGCCCGAATCGGCCCAGGGCGTGGCGGCGGCGATCCAGGCTGCGGGCTGCGCGCTGGTGCTGTTGAAAGGCGATGTGACGAAAGAGGCGGATGTCGCGGCGGCGCTGACCGAGCTGCGCGCGCAAGGGCTGCCTTTGCGCGGCGTCTTCCACACGGCGGGCATTCTGGATGACGGCGTGTTCGATGGCCTGACCGAGGAGCGGTTAAGGCGGGTCATGGACCCCAAGGTCTCGGGGGCCTGGATTCTGGACCGGCTGACCGGGGACGATCCGCTGGCCTTTTTCGTCTGCTATTCCTCGGCTGGCAGCCTGATCGGCAGTCCGGCGCAGGCCAATTACAACGCGGCCAATCATTTCCTGAACGCCTTGTGCCGCAAACGCCGGGCGGACGGCAAGGCAGCGGCGGCGCCTTGCTTCGGTCCCTGGTCCGATGGCGGCATGGCGGCGAATGGCCGGGTGCGGGACAATCTGCTGCGTCAGGGCATTCTGCCGCTGGACGGCGACGATGCCTTGGACGGATTGTTCGCCGGTCTGCAACGGGACGAGCCCGTTTTCGGCGTCATGGACATGCGCTGGGCGCGTTTCGGCGGCAGCCGGACGCTGGAACCGGACGGCGTTTTCAGCCTGTTGCCGGTGCAAGGACGGGACGCCGCCGGGCAGAACAGCGCCCGCGCAGACGATGACCCGTTCGCGGGCGTTGTGCGCGCGGACGGCACGCTCGATCCTGAAAAGACGCTGACGGGTCTTTGCCGCGTCGCTGCCGGGATGCTGGGTCAGACCGATCCGGGCCGGATCGCGCCGGACAAGCCGTTGCAGGATTACGGCTTCGATTCGCTGATGGCGGTCGAATTCCGCACCATCGTCGGTAAATCCCTGAACATGGCGATTCCGGTTTCCATCACCTTTGAATATCCGACCGTGGCATTGATGTGCGGTTGGCTGTGCGGGCAACGCGGCGGCGATGGCGCAAAAGCGCCCGCGCCGTCCGTTCCGCCGCCTGCGATCCGGGAAGACGACGCCGTGATCCAGGATCTTCTGGCCGATATCGATTCCCTGCTGGATTGATCCGATGGACGCGGAAAAGGAACGCAAATACAAGGCCGCGCTGCAAAGCGCCAAAGAGCAGATTCTCGCTCTGCAGGCCCGGGCAGCGCCTTTGTCCGAGCCGGTGGCGGTGATCGGCATGGCCTGTCTGTTTCCGGGCGGGGCAGGCGGCGATATCGAGACGCCGGAGGATTTCCATCGCCGGCTCATGGATGGCATGGATGCCGTCCGCCCGGTCCCGCCCGAACGGGACCGGCAAGGACAGCCATCTCCGTCCCCGGCGGAAGGGTCGCTGCCGCCCGGACTGAAGCAGGCCGCGCTGCTGGATCGGGACCCTTACGCCTTCGACACATCTTTTTTCGGTATCGCGCCGGCTGAAGCGCGGATGACCGATCCGCAGCACCGGCTGATGCTAGAGCTGGCGCAGCGCGCTTTGTGGGATGCGGGCCTGCCCAAGGGCAGCGAGCCGGGCGGGGATGTCGGCGTTTTCTGCGGCAAAAGCGGCACGGATTATCTGTTCGACGTCCTGGGCACGGGCGCGCTGTCGGCTGGGGACCCTTATGTCCTGACCGGCAACATGCACAGCGCGCTTCCTGGCCGGGTGTCCTATTTCTTCGATTGGAACGGTCCATGCCTGTCCTATGAGGGCGCTTGCGCCACCGCTTTGGTTGCCACCCTGGCCGCCGTGCAAAGCCTGCGGCGCGGCGAATGCGCCTTGGCGCTGGCGGGGGCCGTGAATCTGCTGGCCGGTCCGACGGCGTCGCACTGGCTGAACGCCATGCAGGCTCTGGCTCCGGATGGGCGGTGCAAGGCGTTCGGCGCGGCTGCCGACGGTTTCGGCCGGGGTGAAGGCGGCGGCGCTCTGGTTCTGCAACGCCTGTCCGACGCCCGCCGCGACGGCAACCGCATTCATGCGCTGATCCTGGGCGGCGCGGTCGGATCGGATGGGCGCAGCCGCAATTTCACCGCCCCCAGCGCCAAGGGGCAGCGCCATGTCATCCGCCGCGCGCTGGACGATGCGCGCATCGATCCCGGCGCGGTCGCGTTCGTCGAGACCCACGGCACCGGCACCCCGATCGGCGATCCGATCGAGGCGGAAAGCCTGGCCGCCGTCTATGGTCCGCGCGCGCGTCCCTTGCGGATCGGGTCGGTCAAATCCAATGTCGCCCATCTTGAATCGGCGGCTGGGATGGCGGCGCTGATCAAGACGATCATGGCCGTGCGCTCGGGCGTTATTCCGAAGACGTTGCACGCGGAACGGCCCAACCCGTTGCTGGAACTGGAGCGGTCGGGACTGGCGCTGTGCCGGGAAACCGCGCCTTGGCCCGATGGCTGTGAGCGCAGAATTGCAGGCGTCAGCGGTTTCGCCATCACCGGCGTTCTGGCCCATCTGCTGCTGGCCGAACCGCCGCCGGCCGATCCCTTGCGCCAGCGCGCGTCGTCCGCCGGCCCGCGCCTGCTCGCCCTGGCGGCTCGGGGCGAGGCGGAAATGCGGACGCAATTGCAAGATGCCCGCGCCGCACTCGATTCCGGCCTGTCCTTCGCCAGCCTGTGCGACGCCGCCGGCAACGCCCGTCCGCAAGACAAGCCGGGGCAGGAATCCCGTGATTCGGCGCTGTTTTCGGAACGCTTCGCCCTGTGCGCCACGGAAAGCGAGGCGGCGGCGGCTCTGGACGCCGTTCTGGCGGGCAAGAAACAGCGCGCGGCCTTTCGCGGGCGGCGGGAAAAGCAAACGCCGCCGATTCTGTTCCTTTATGGCGGGCAGGGATCGCAGCTTCACGGCATGGGCCGCGATCTTTACGCCGCGTTCCCGGAATTTAGCGCCGTCATGGATCGTTGCGAGGCTTTGGCCGCACCCCGGCTGGGCCATTCCCTGATCGAGGTCATGT
>Ga0265295_1005202_pt1 | contig 16828 bp, 8 predicted proteins | sample Munlansysbiofilm_FD_192503 | JGI IMG/M metagenome (GOLD analysis project Ga0265295, IMG submission 192503) | Leachate microbial communities from a municipal landfill in Southern Ontario, Canada - Methane capture system biofilm | ecosystem: Engineered > Solid waste > Landfill > Unclassified ...
ATTAAAGGCATCGAATATTTAAAATTCATGGCCGATGTGTTTCAAGTAGCCGCTACAGAAAGACAGGAACGGATCGAGAAATATCTGGATATTTTTGAAATCAAAGATGCCGTCAACGATCCGATTGGATCCTTTTCCCATGGGATGAAGCAGAAACTGGCACTGGTGGGGGCACTCATTCATAATCCCCAGCTCTTTATACTGGACGAGCCGATGGTCGGTCTTGATCCGAAGGCGTCTTTTGAACTAAAAAAAATCATGCGTGACCATTGTGATAGCGGACGATCGGTTTTCTTTTCCACCCATGTACTGGATGTGGCCGAAAAAATCTGTGACCGGATTGCCATAATTAAAAAGGGAAAGATCATTGAGGTGGGAACCATGGCCGAAATTCGTGAAAAAGCCGGGAGCCAGGAATCACTTGAAAATATTTTCCTGGAGTTGACAGAATAATGAAAGAAATTATCAGTTTGACCAGACTTTTTATTAATGAATCCTTGGGGATATCGTTGTTTTTTTATAATCAGAAATACAATAAAAAGGAATTCTATAAACAACTCTTTACCCTGATTATTGTTCCAGTGGCCTTGATACCGGCATATTTTATGTTTATCTCATTGATGACGGCCACCTATATTGGGCTTTCAATGATTGATCAGACGTCAGTTTTTTTGAGTATCGGCTACATCATGGCAACAGTGCTGATTCTCATTTTTGGAATTATGTATATTCTTTCGGAGTTTTATTTCTCCGATAACATGGAAGAGCTGATCCCACTGCCGATCAGCCCGCGAAAGCTGATTTTCGCTAAATTTCTTAGTATCCTGGTGTTTGAGTACGCTTTTGCAGGCTTTGTTTTTCTGCCCATTCTGATCATTTACGGGATCGGCCAGGGAATGGGGCTGCTTTATCTGCTACTATCATTTTTGGTATTTTTAACCATTCCAGTGTTGCCACTTTCGCTGGTGACCGCTCTGGTTATGCTGGTGATGCAATCGGCGTCCATTAAAGGTCGTAAAGATATGCTACAGATTGTTTTTGTGTTTTTAGGGATTGCCCTTATTTTTGGAGTGCAGTTCTGGTTTACCAGTCAACTTGGCAGTGGTGATGAGGTTGATTTTCAACAGCTAATCAATGGGATGCTGACCAGCAACGAGGGGCTTTTAAACACGATTGGCTATATTCTGCCGACCAGCTTTTTAATGGCCTGGGCGCTGAATAAAATTACGCTGATGTCCTTTGCCTGGGTGGGCGCGCTGTTGGTGATTACCTCGTTATCCTGCGCCCTGATGGTAGCAATTGGCGAACGGGTTTATATTAAGAGTATTGTCAGCGGAAAAATTATGAAAAAGAGCAGGAAGCTAAGCGGCGCCCAGCGAAGCAAAGCCCTTGGTAAAAAGAGCCATGGGGCGATGGCGGTGTTTACGATGGATTTGCGACTGTTGTTGCGGACGCCGGTTTACTTTTTTAACAATGTCAGCGTGGTGATCATTGCCCCGCTTTGTGTTCTCCTTAGCTTTTATTTTATCGAGATACCCGCGGAAGATTTACAGGGAATGCAGGAATTTTTCAGAGAGATGCCGATATTGATTAATTATATACTGATCGCTTTTTTTATTTTTTTCGGAGGCACCACAGCCACCACAGCGACCACCTTTTCTCGGGAAGGCAAGGTGTCCTGGCTTACGCGGATGATTCCAGTGACAGCCAACGATCAGATCGTTGGACGAACTGGTGTAGCGCTGCTGATTCAGAGTCTGGGAATTGTGTTTACAATCATCGCGATTCAATTCTTTTTTCCCTTAGCCATGTCGACGCTGCTGTTAACGGTTATCCTGGGAATTCTGGGATCACTACCGATTTTATTATTCGGTCTATTCATGGATATGAACCGCCCGCTGCTCAATTGGGATAATCCCCAGAAGGCCATTAAGAACAATATGAATGTGATTATCACGCTTTTTGTCGGCATGGCTTATAGCGGGTTGTTGATCGGTCTCAGTGCTTTGTTGGGATATTTTGTCAACGACTTTCTTGGTTATGCGCTTTATACCATAATTAGTATCACGATCAGTGTTGCTTTTTTTAAGGTGATCAATAAGCGACTGGAACAGGAGTTTATGAATTTTGAAGCGTAGATTAAAGACTAAGTTAATGGTTGAGAATCATAATAGGGGTGATAACTAATTCGATAAAGGAGTTGAAGAAGATGGCTCTCGACGACGTTCAAAAGAAAGCGAATCGACTTGTTCATGAAATGAGTCCTTATTTATTACAGCATGCCTATAATCCGGTTAATTGGTATCCCTGGTCGGATGAGGCGTTTAATTTGGCCAAAAGGCAAGATAAACCTGTTTTTTTGTCGATTGGCTATAGCACCTGTCACTGGTGTCACGTGATGGAAAAAGAATCCTTTGAGGATGAAGAAGTAGCAGAAATTCTCAACAAATATTTCATCAGCATTAAGGTGGACCGGGAAGAACGGCCGGATATTGATCAGATTTATATGACCTTTTCCCAGGTCAGTACTGGTCAGGGAGGCTGGCCCCTCAATGTTTTTTTAACCGCCGATCGAAAACCCTTTTATGTGACCACCTATTTGCCCAAGCAATCTCGGCTTGGGCATCCTGGTATTATCGATGTGCTCATCGGCATCGACAGTCAGTGGCAAAAAAACAATCAAGACATTGTCCATTCAGCCAATAAGATGACAGGACTGCTCAATGATCTGGAGATGCGAAAAGAACAACCGGAATTAAAGCAGAGCATTTTTTACGATGCTTATGATTTTTTGGATGAAAGCTTTGATGATCGTTATGGTGGTTTTGGTAAGGCCCCTAAATTTCCCACCCCCCATCACCTGTTCTATTTGTTACGTTGCTATCAGGCCTTTAAACAGCCGGATGCCCTGGTGATGGTGGAAAAAACGCTGCAGCAGATGTATAAGGGTGGCATTTTTGATCATATCGGGTTTGGTTTTTCCCGCTACTCAACCGATGAACAATGGTTGGTTCCTCATTTCGAAAAAATGCTCTATGATAATGCCTTACTGATTATGGCTTATGCCGAAACCTATCAGGCCACGGGTAATGAACTCTATAAAAAAATTGCCCAGAAAACGATCACCTATGTCAATCGGGATTTACGATCACCGGAAGGCGCTTTTTATTGTGCCGAGGATGCCGACTCTGAGGGGGAAGAAGGCAAGTTTTATGTCTGGTCCACGGATAAGGTCGAAAAAATATTGGGCAAAAAGCGAGCCGACGTCTTTTTCAAATTTTATCCAATGACGACAAAAGGAAACTTTGAGGGCAAAAATATTGCCAATATGATTGACTGTGACATTGATCTCATCGAAGCCAATCCGGAGCTTGAAAAAGCCCTCGATGAGATGACCGCAGATCTGTTTGCTCAGCGGGAAAAGCGGGTTCATCCCCATAAGGATGACAAGATCCTGACCTCATGGAATGGCCTGATGATTGCCGCTCTGGCCATGGCGGGCCGGGTTTTTAACAAATCTGTCTATATCAAACAGGCCGAAGAGACGATGGCATTTATAGAGAATAACATGACCCGGCTGAGCGGCCGACTTTATGCCCGCTATCGCAAGGGTGAGGCTAAGATTCTGGGTTATCTGGATGATTATGCCAGTGTCATCTGGGGCTATCTGGAATTATATCAGGCCACTTTTAAAACCGATTATCTGGAAAAAGCGATTGTTCGGGCAGTGGAGATGATTAATCTCTTTGGCGATGAATTTGGAACGGCGGGCTTTTTTCAGTACGGAAATGACGCTGAAAGGCTTATTGCCAGGCCCAAGGAAATCTATGATAACGCCAAGCCATCGGGAAACGCGCTGGCGGCCTATTGTTTGCTTAAAATCGGGAAAATAACCGGAGAACAAAGGTACCTCGATATTGTCAATGGCATGTTTAGCTATTTTGCCGGAAACCTGAATCAGGCACCGATGGCCAGTACCATGATGCTTTGCGTAAAATTATTCCATGAACAGCCAACCACTGAGGTGGTCTTTGCCGGTTATGAAAAAGATACCACAATCCGGGAGATGAATCGCCGATTGAATAAGCAGTTTTTGCCTTTTTCAGTGGTGCTTTTTAATAAAAGCGAAACAGATCTAAAAAAGATCAATGAATTTGCCGTCAATCAGCAGATGATTCATGGCGAACCCACCGCCTATATCTGCAAAGACTATCGCTGTGAGCAGCCAGTCAGTGATCTTGAAGCCTTTCTTAAAATTATAGAAGACTGATTAACACCCCGAAAGATGGGGTAGTAATAGAATAGTCGTAGGAAAGGTAGGAACCAGGATGAAATACCAAAAAAAAGATCAGGACACCTTATTAAAAACGTTAACGCCGGATCAATATGCGGTGACTCAGAAAAATGCCACAGAACCGCCATTTCAAAATGAGTACCATAACGAATATCGAAAAGGGCTTTATGTGGATATCACCACTGGGGAGCCGCTTTTTTCATCGAGTGACAAGTTTGAGTCGGGCTGTGGCTGGCCAAGCTTTTCTAAACCGATCGACCCGGAGCTGGTCAAAGAATTAAGTGATACGAGTTTGAGAATGAAACGAACCGAGGTCCGCAGTAGCACTGGCGATGCCCATTTGGGTCATGTTTTTGACGATGGACCCAAAGAAACTGGTGGCTTGCGGTATTGCATCAATAGCGCATCGCTGCGCTTTATTCCGGCAGACGAAATGGAAGCCCAGGGGTATGGCGACTATTTGGAATTGGTAGGTTAATCGGTTTATCGCGAAAGCGACGATTCTATAAATAATAAGGGGTAAAAAAGATGAACACAGTTGAATTTGCAATAAAAATGGAACATGATGGCGAAAAATATTATCGGGGACTAGCTGAAGAGAATAAGGATAATTCACTTAATGCCGTATTTTTATTATTGGCCGATGATGAAAAAGATCATGCGGCACTACTAAAAAAAGAGCTCGACAAAGTAAATTATGAATTAGGTGACAATGAAGCACTCGCTAATACTGACAACGTCTTTAAAAATAAGGGTGATTTTAAAAAAAGATTCAAAGAAATACCCGTGCAATTGGATGCTTACCGGATGGCGCTACAAATGGAAAAAGACAGTATTGAACTGTATGAAAAATTATTCGAAGAATCGACAGAGGCACAGATAAAAAAATTATTTGGCTATCTGGTTAAGCAGGAAGAAAATCATTATAATATTTTTGCTAACCTGATTACCCTGGTTGAACGCCCAGAGGAATGGGTGGAAGACGCTGAATTTGGAATCCGGGAAGAATATTAAAACACGTTGTAATAGACTGCTTTTTGGCTAAAGTGAAAATACCATAAAAAGGGATTAAACTGTCTTTTTCAAGATAGTTTAATCCCTTTTTGTGAAAGAAATTGTAAACAAATGAAAAGTTTGTTACAATGGTGCTATTGCAAATAAAAAGGGGAAGGTAATCAATGACGGTTTATTTATTTGATCGGATAGACGAATTTTCAGATGAGCTTTTCAGACGGAGTTTAAGGTTACTTCCTGCCGAACGGCAAAAAAAGGTGACAGCTTATCGTCAGAAAATTGACCAAAAGCTTTCGGTATTGGGATATGTTTTATTAAACTATGGGATAAAAAGCGAGTATGGTGTTTCGGGGGCAATACAGTTCAGTTATTCCGAGCGGGGCAAACCATTTCTAATCGATTATCCCCAGATCCATTTCAATATTAGCCATTGTAAAAAAGGGGTTATCTGCGCCGTGCATCACTCAGCGGTTGGGGTCGACATTGAAACAGTTGAAAACTATGATCCGGAACTTGCCGGACATGTTTGTAATGAAAATGAACTGAAACTAATTAATGAAAGTGATAACAAAGCGCTGACCTTTACAAAAATCTGGACAAAAAAGGAAAGTCTGCTAAAAAAAACAGGAATTGGACTGAGCGATCATTTAAAAACGATCGATACCGTTGATTCAGAAGCCGTTGTACTGGTGGACCCGGCTGAAGCCTATGTGTTTTCGATCGCCGGTATGTCGTTAGTTCAGCTGGGTTTAAGAAGCGAGATCTTCAGAGCATAATAATAACATGAAAATTAGTCGTTTGAAATCGATCACAAAGTATTAGATGCGTATTGAAAAAATTACAAGGAGATAATTGATGATAAACGAGAGTTCAGAACCGATATTTGAGCGCTCAGGCGTTTTGTTACAGCGGAAGTTTTTTTCCTATCTGCTGCCGACAATTATGATGAATGTGGCATTGTCCCTGGGCATGATTGTAGATGGAATTATTGTTGGAAATATTTTGGGAACAGAAGCTTTTGCGGCGGTAAACATCTGTATTCCCATTGTATTTCTATTTTATGCAATATATGCGCTGATTGGAGTGGGGGGCTCCACTGTTGTAGCCCATTGTAAGGGACGGATGGATCACGAAGGCGCCAATTTGAATTTTACCTTATCGGTGCTTGGACTGTTGCTGATTTCAGGATTTTTGGGAATAACAGGTTTTGTTTTTTCAAATCAGATTAGCCAGATTTTAAGTGGAGGAAGCACCTTAATGCCACTGGTCAAAGATTACTATTCGGTGTTAATCCTTGGCGCTCCGGCATTGGTTGTCATTCCTGGGATTGTTTATTTTATGCGAGCAGACTCATTTCCTAAACTGGCTGCAAATATCTTGATTATTGCAAATGTCGTTAATTTGACCTGTGATCTTATTTATATGGGTGTTTTTAAAATGGGGATTAGCGGGGCTGCCTGGGCTTCGGTAACAGGTTATCTTGTTGGGGCCATGTTTGTACTGATCTATTTACTATCCTCAAAACGAAATTTAAAGTTCGTTAAACCGAAGCTGTCTGAACTCAGAAATTGTGGAAATGTTTTATTAACCGGATTGCCATCAGCTTTGTTTGGAATAACGGGGTTTATAAAAAATCTTGCGATCAATTCATTTTTGATTATTAGCATTGGTCCTATGGGGGTGGCAACTTTTGGAGTTTGTCTGAATATGATTTCCACCGCCAGTATAGTTATTGGTGGAACAGCTCAAACGGTTGTGCCAGTGGTTGGGTGTACATACGGGGAAAAGGATTATGGCGGTATAAAGGTGATCATCAAAACGGCGATGACACTGGTTGCAATACTCTGTGGGGTTCTCATGGTTATATTTTTGCTTTTTCCCATGCAACTGGCGGGACTATTTGGTATTTCAGGAGATGAGGCGATGATGACTTCCATCCAGACAGCCATCCGGATATTTGCCTTTTCGTTACCATTTTTCGGGATTAATTTTTTGTTGACCAGTTATTATCAAACGGTCAATCGACGCGGGTTTGCTTCAATGATTACCGTTTTTGAGAATAATCTCGTCTTACTTCCACTGGTTTTTTTATTGGGATTACAATTTGGAGAAGTTGGAATCTGGATCGCCTTTGTTTTAAATGAAATGATTGTTTTAACTTTAATATTAATAACGGGTGGGATTATCAAAAAAAGGTCGCAAAAGGATTTAATCCCGATTTTGCTGCTCGAGAAAACAAATACACGTCTAATGGATGTGACGATTTCCAATTCACTTACTGATGCTACCGGGATTTCCAAGACAATGATGGATTTTTGTCGGGAAAATGGCATTGATGCCAAGCGAACCAACCATGTCGGGGTGATTGTGGAAGAATTAAGTGTGAACATCATCCGCTATGGATTTAAGGAAAAAGAAAAAAATGTTATCGATATTCGGTTGTCCATTATTGATTCAGATCTGGTCCTGCGCTTTCGGGATGACGGCCGGCCGTTTAATCCGGTGGCCTATATTCATGATTTTGGAGTCGAAAAAACTTATGGGCTGCGGTTAGTACATGAAATGGCGACAGATTTTCGTTACAGCTATGTTTTGAACTTTAACAATACCATGATCAGTATGTAAATTGAAAAACGGAGGAACAAAATGAAAAGTAAACCCATCAGCCATCCGCAAAAGCGGATTTTAGACAGTGAACTATTTGTGGAAAACACCACCATCAACAATATACCGATGATTATTTCCTTTCCGCCAGATAGTGAAGAACAGCTTAGACAGGTTTTAGAGTATGTGGTACTCAATACCGAGGATCTGAATATTTGCTTTGATATGGACGACAATGGTGAGATTAGTCAATATGTGAGCGAAGCGGATCTGTCCCAGATAAGTGTTTATGATTGGAAGGAGAAAACCAGCGAAGCAGTGGCGAAATCCATGGAAACGCTCGATCTTTATCCTTTTGGTAAGGTATTTAATCAATTTTTATTTCGCTTTGGGATCATTAAAGGTGCCGATGTAACCAGGGTTCATTTGCTGCTTCACCATGCGATCTGTGATGGTACCAGTGTTAATATTCTTTGTGATTATATTATTTCGCTTTATGATACCTTGACTGCAGGTAAAGAGCTGTTTAAGCTCCATTCAAACACGATGAAATATCAAGTGGTTGAAAAGGCTTATCTGGAATCGCCGGATTGTCAGGATGATAAGGTTTATTGGCAGGAGCTATTAAAGGATGCTGGGGATCTTTCGCAAAGAATAAATGTTACTGATAGCAATGCTGCCAGACGCCATATTTTGGAACTGAAACCGGAAACGACCCAGAAACTGAATGGCTATTTAAACAGTTTTAAAAAGCCGGTATCGCCCTTTGTTTTTATGCTGGGCCTTTCAAGTCTTTATTTTGCGCGCTTTAATAATGCCAGAAAAGCGGTTCTTTCGATGGGTTTTGGCAATCGGATTTATGATGATGAAATCAATCATTCGCTGGGGATGTATGTTAGTACGGTACCGGTAATGACCGATTTTGAAATCGAAACCCCCTTTTCAAAGTTTCTGATCAGTTCAAAAGAGTCCATGAAAAAAAGTCTTAGCCATTCTCGCTATCCCTTTGACTTAATCCTTACAGATCAGCCGGCAGAGGTATCCGAAAAACTGATGAATGTGGCCATTGTTTCCAATGCCACTAAAGCGATGCCTTATCCGGTTACTGCAGGAGTGATGAATACTGGGATTGCCGGGATTACGATTCGGGTAAATTTGGCAAAGGACGATAGCCAGGGGCTTCAGGCGATAGCCTATGATTACAAAACCGCTTGTTTTGGTGAGAATCAGATTCTTAATATGGCCGCCGCCATGGAAAGTATGATTGTGGCAATTATCAATGACCCGGAAATCTCCTGCGCTAAAATTCCGGTGATCGCGGCCAGCGAAGAAAGTCGTTTGCTAAGGGACTTTAACCAGAATGATCAGGTCTATTCGGATCAAGCTCAGAGTATTGTCGAAATGTTTAGAAACCAAGCGGCAAAACTACCTGATCAAGTGGCGGTAGTTTTTAAAGACAGAACCTTGACTTTTAATGAGGTTGATGAGTTAACCACAAAACTAGCCAAACATCTTAAAAAGATGGGGGTTCATAAAGAAACCGTGGTGGGAATTATGATTGACCGCAGTGAGCTGATGGTTGTTTATCCATTAGCGGTGCTTAAAGCCGGTGCTGCTTATATGCCGTTGGACTATAGCTTTCCTGCTGACCGGTTGGCCTATATGTTGGCAGATGCCGAGGTCAAGCTGATTCTTAGCGAAAACAACCTGCCAGAAGAACATCTCCCCGACTTTGCCGGGCCTGTTATCAAAACGGAAGTGCTAGAAAATCTGGCAGATGATAAGAGGATCACGTTGGAAATGCCGGAAGCTGGGGATCAGTTTGTGGTGCTTTACACCTCAGGATCTACCGGAATGCCCAAGGGGTGCGTGTTGGAGCATGGCAATCTGACCAATTTCTGCAAATGGTTCCAGTCTTACTACGCGGTTACAGACGCCGACCGATGTGGAGCCTATGCCAATTTTGGCTTTGATGCCCATATGCTGGATCTTTATCCCTATCTTACCGCCGGTGCTGGCGTCTGCATTATTCCATCGGAAATCCGACTGGATTTTATTGCGCTCAACGAATATTATGAAAAAAACAAGGTCACCCTGGCTTTTATGACAACTCAACTGGGGCGTCAGTTTGTTCAGGAAATTGATAATAAAAGCTTGCGGGCGTTGACTATTGGTGGTGAAAAACTGCCCTCGATCTCGCTGCCAGACTATGATTTGTTCCATGCCTATGGACCGACCGAATGCACGATCTTTTCGACCGTTCGTAAATTCCAGACCGAAAAGGATTGCCTTTTGATCGGTGGTCCGATTGGCAATTATCAACTCTTTGTCCTGGATGAGCAACTTCAGGTATTACCCATTGGCGCCATCGGTGAGCTTTGTGTGGGCGGTGCCGGCGTGGGACGATGTTATCTCAATCGTGAAGAACTGACGCGGGAAAAATTTATAAAATGGCAGGGTCAACGGATCTACCGTACCGGGGATTTTGTTCGCTGGCTGGAAAATGGGGAAATTGAATTTATCGGCCGGATGGACGGTCAGGTCAAGCTTCGGGGACTGCGGATTGAGCTGGGTGAAGTCGAAAGCCGGATGGCTCAGTTTGAGGGAATCACCGCTTGTTGCGTCGATGTAAAGGAACTGGGCGGAACACAGCACCTCTGCGCCTATTATACGGCTCCAGCGGAAGTGGATGTGGCGGAATTAAAGGCCTTTTTGGCCGAAAAATTGACCTCTTTTATGATTCCTACCGCCTATATGCAATTGGAACAGTTGCCACTGACCCCCAATGGTAAATTTAATAAAAAAGCTTTACCAGAGCCGATGATTACCCGGGGCGAGATTATTTTACCAAAGAATGCGTTGCAACAGCAAATATTTGAGGTTATCAGCGAGATTGTTGGAACCGACGAGTTTGGGATCACGGACGACCTTTTCACCATTGGCTTTACTTCGTTGATGGCCATTCGTTTGTCGGTTAAGCTTCATAAAATCTGCGGGATTGAAATAAAAACGACAGACATTATTAGCAATAAAACCATTGAAAGGTTGGAAAAACTGGTAATGAATTCAGCTTCGGTCACTAAGAAAGAGGTAGTTAGTTACGAAAAACAGCCAAGCTATCCACTTACTGAAAATCAGCTGGGAATTTATCTGGAGTGTCAGAAAGACCCCCAGGCGTTACAATACAATATCCCTTCGGAAATAAAGCTGTCAAATCAGATTAGTGCCGCAGCGCTGGTGGAGGCAGTCGGAAAGGTAATCAATCGACACAGCTATTTAAAAACTTATCTGGTCGATGAAAATGGTAGCGTTACGCAGAAACGTAATGATCAGGCCGAGCCCCAGGTATTATTGGTAGAATCCACGGAAACGGAATATCCAAAGATTAAGGCGGCGTTTGTTAAACCTTTTGATCTATACAGGGAGCCGCTTTATCGGGTGACTATCGTAAAAACGCCAAAACAGATCTATCTGCTTTGTGATTTCCATCACATCATTTTTGATGGTGCATCCTTACAGATTTTTCTGACCGATCTGGTAGCGGCTTATGATGGAAGTCCACTGGAGGAAGAAGCGTACACGGCTTTTGATCTGGCTTTGAAAGAAGCTGATTATCAGCAAACAAAAGACTATCTAGCGGATCAAGCCTATTTTGACGCGATCATCAAGCCGGAAATGACCGTGATACCTGGTGATCGTAATCATTCAGGAGAAGCGCTGCTGGCGTCAGAAAAGCTGGTAGTTGATGGTAAGGCGGTTGATGACTTCTGCAAAAGTCAGGGAATTTCTCCCAGTGGTCTGTTTATGGGTGGGCTGATTATGGCGCTCTATCGTTATTCTCGAAATCCAGATGTTCAGTTTACCACTATTTCCAATGGGCGGGGTGATGTTCGGGTCGGTCGCAGTATCGGTATGCTGGTTAAAACCTTACCCATCGGTCTGGAGATACAGAATGATGAAGCGGTCGGAGCTTTTGTAAAACGGGTTCAGAATCTGCTGTTTGAAGCGATGAGTCACGAAGCTTATCCTTTTACCAGAATTGCCGAAGCCCACCACTTGACCCCGACGATTAACTTTGCTTATCAGGCCGGGGTACTGGAAGCCGTGACACTAGCAGGTGAACCCTTACAAATAAACGAAATGGGACAGCAGAAACCGAAGTTTTCCTTATCCATTCATATCAATTCGCGGGGATGTGATTATGAGATTGAGACGCAGTATCACCAGGGCCTTTATTCCCAGGTAATGATGATGCGCCTGACAGAAAGCATTAGACAGCTAGTGGCTCAGATGATTAGTAATAGTGAACAGCCGGTGAAATCACTGTCGATGTTAGGGGCCGTAGATCGTCTTAAATTAAAAAGTTTTAACGTGACAGAGGCCCAGTTGGATGAAAAAATTCCAGTTCGTCGCTTTGAAATAATGGCTCGAAGTTATCCAGAGCGAACGGCCTTAATTGCTAAAGATGGTCGGATGAGCTTTGATCAGTTGAATCGTTTGTCAAATAGGGTTGCCAATGCCTTGATAAAAAAGGGCATCAAACCGGAGGATAAGATTGCGTTTTTATTGGATCGCGACAGCCGCCTGCATATTGCCCTCTTTGGAATTCTCAAATCAGGAGCGGCTTTTATTCCTGTTGATCCTGAATATCCGAGTGAGCGGATTGCCGAGGTTCTAGCTGATAGTGCCGCCAAATATCTGATCACCAGCAATGAAAATATCTCAGCAGGATTTGATCGGGCGCTGGATATTGATGAGTTGTTAAAAGGCAATGACGATAAAAATCCAGAGATAGACATTGCTCCGGATAATCTGGTTTACCTCATTTATACATCGGGTTCCACCGGCAAACCCAAGGGAGTGATGTTGGAACAGGAAGGTTTGGCCAATTATGTGGCTAATATACCCAATAATAACTTTGTTCAGGCACTGGTTAACAATGTGTCGACCTTATTATCGATTACCACTGTGGCCTTTGATGTATTTTTGAAAGAGAATATGACAGCATTGCTCAATGGTATCACGATTGCCTTTGCTGACGAAGAACAGGTGAATAACCCCAATGATTTGGCGGCCTTTTTCAAGGAATCTGGGGCGGATGGGTTTTCCGCAACTCCTTCCCGGATGATTTCCTATTTGGAGTCAGAAGTTTTTAAAACTGTTTTGGGATCAGCCCGTCTGATCATCTGTGGCGGTGAAAAATACCCATCGAACCTGTATAATATTCTAAAAGGTCTGACCAATGCGGTTTTATTCAACAGCTACGGGCCCACGGAGATCACCATCTCTTCAAATGCCAGACATTTGGAAAACGACCAGATCACCATCGGAGCGCCGCTAGCTAATGTCCGGGAATATATTTGTGACCCGGATGGCAACCTGCTGCCCATTGGGGTCGTTGGCGAATTGCTAGTTGGCGGTAAAGGAGTTGGCCGGGGGTATCTAAATAATCCGGAACTTACAGCCAAACAATTTATCAGCTTTAATAATGAACGGGTATATAAAACCGGAGACTATGCGAAGTGGACTGAAAATGGTGAAGTGGCAGTGCTGGGACGGATGGATCATCAAATAAAACTGCGTGGGTTGCGGATTGAACTGGGTGAAATTGAAGCCCTGATCAGTCGCTATCCGGGTATATCCCAGGGAGTGGTAACCATTCAGGAAATCAACGGGGTAGAATATCTCTGTGCCTATTATACGGCTGGGAAATGGATTAATCCTGATCAGCTAGCCAAACATTTAAAGAAAAAACTGACTAAATACATGGTACCCACCTATTTCACGCAGTTGGAACAATTTGTAATGAATCAAAATGGCAAGATCGATATGAAGGCGTTGCCGCAACCAGAGCTAACCAAAACTGGCGATTATGTGAAGCCGGAGTCTGATCTTGAAAAGAAAATTTGCGAAGCATTTGAAGAAACCCTGGGGATTAAACCGATTGGGACTAATGACAATTTCTTTGAAATTGGTGGGACTTCACTGATGGCAACAAAACTAACCATTAAGGCGGAAAAACGTGGCGTTAAAATCAGTTATGCCAATATTTTTAAATATCAGACCCCTGGAGAAATGGCTGAATTTATGAAAAATGAGGGACACGTCCCACTTCAGGGCGGTTGTCGGCAACAGGAAGTCCGAAATTATAACTACAATGAGATTAATCGGGTGTTACAATTTAATACCATGGATGAACTGCGAAAAGCCGAGCATGTCACGGGTGAGTGCGTGGGGAATATTTTACTGACCGGCGCCACTGGATACCTCGGAGTTCATATTCTGGAGAACTTTATCGAGAATTATCCTGGCACGGCTTATTGTGTCGTGCGTCCGAAGGGTTCCTTAAGTGGTGAGAAGCGCTTGAAAAACATGCTGGTCTTCTACTTTAATAAGGATTATGCTGAGTTCTTCGGAAATCGCATTCAGATTGTCGAAGGAGAAATTACCGATAGTACTTTTCTGAATTGCTTAAATGCGATCAACGTTGATACTGTGATCAATTGTGCGGCTAATGTGAAGCATTTTGCTGCCGGAACAGAAATTGAAAACATTAATGTGGGTGGGGTTCAGTTGCTGATTGATTATTGTATGGCCCAAGAAGCTCGGCTGATTCAGATTTCTACCCATAGCATTGCGGGTACCAGTATTAACAGTCAGCCGCCGGTAGATACCAAGCTGTCAGAAAACAATCTTTTTATCGGTCAGGATCTCGACAATAAGTATGCAAATAGTAAATTTACGGCCGAGCGATATATTCTGGAGGCCGTAAATCAGGGATTGAAAGCGAAAATTATGCGGGTTGGAAATCTGATGGCCCGGAATTCTGACGGAGAATTCCAGATCAATTTTAATTCCAATGCCTTTATGGGTAAACTGAAAGCCTATAAACTTATTGGGGCCTTTCCCTTTTCTGGCCTGGAAGCATCAGTGGAATTTGCCCCCATCGATTCCACCGCGGCGGCTATCCTTAAGCTCAGCGAAACGGCTGACCATTTCAGGGTCTTCCATCCCTACAATAATCATCATATCACAATGGCTGATGTGATTGCCGCGATGGGGCGCTACGGATTTGAGATTGCGATCATCAGCGAAAAAGAGTTCCAGAAACGATTGGAAACAGCGATGAATGATGACCGCCTGACCCGTTATTTATCGGGGATCATTGCCTACACCGATACCGGCTCGCACCAGCAGATTGCCTATTTGGGCAGTGAACAACGGTTTACCACCAATATGCTTTTCCGTAAAGGATATAAATGGCCGATTACCAGTGATGATTATCTTCATAAGATGATAGCCGCCATTGACGGACTTGGATTTTTTCAGATCAATTAAGAATCTGATCATTGCCAACTGGCTCAAGAAGGGATTGTTAGAAATCTTTTAATCCGACAAAAAAATCCGTGACAAAATTACTATTTTTTGATATAGTACAAGAGACTTAAGAAAAGAATAAGAATTTAATAAAGATAAACAGGTGTCGGTTGTAATCCATGTATTATAAGCCGGTGAAAAGGGAAGAGGGGTGAAAATCCCCCGCGGTCCCGCCGCTGTAAGAGAAGAGTTCCTCCAGGAATGCCACCACTTAGTTGGGAAGGCAGGAGGTAATGCTGACGCTCAAGCCAGAAGACCTGCCTGTTTGTGTATCTCAAACTCTACGAGAGATGGAGGAGGTTTATTTTTGTACGCATTTTTGCGACCTCATTGTCTTGTTTAGAGATAATGAGGTTTTTTGGTGCAAAAAAGTAAGAAATAGGATGGAGAATTAATGTCAAAAGTACTCGTAATAGCCGGGACAACCGACGCAAAGACAGTGATTGAAAGACTACTAGAAAAAAAACAGGATACGGCAGTGACGGTTACTTCGCGATTGGGAGCTGGTATGTTGGATGAGTTTAATAATCTGGATATTTATCAGGGTAAACTGAACAAAGATTACATTACCCAGTTGATTAGAAAGCTTAAACCGGCCTGTTTAATTGACGCCTCCAATCCGTTTTCAACAGAAATAACAAGAAACGCCATCAATGTCTGCAAATTCGAAGCCCTGCCCTATCTTCGTTATGAACGGGAGCGGATCAGATATGAGGATGACCCGGACATTACCATCGTTAAGAACTACGGAGAAGCCTGTGATGTTCTGGAAAACTGCGAAGGCAATATTTTGCTTACGCTTGGGAGTAATAAGATTGAAACATTCAAAAGGATTCCCGACTTCTCAAAAAGGATTTATCTGCGCGTGCTTCCAGACTGGAAAGTCTTAAGTAAATGCGAAAGTCTGGGATTTAACCCCAGAAATATCATTGCCATTAAGGGCCCCTATAATGAAGCGTTAAATATTGAATTATTTAAATATTGTAAGGCGTCGGTCCTGGTAACCAAGGAAAGTGGCAATATGGGTGGCGTAGTGGACAAAATCAAAGCCGCTAAAAAACTGGGGATGCAAATTATTCTGGTCGACCGGATTGAAGAAAACTGCAGCAATAAATTCTCTTCAATTGATGAGTTGATGAAAGGTGTGGAAAAAATTTGCCATGGTCAGTTGAATCAGTAAGCGTCAAGACAAGCAAACAATAGAAGGGCGGGTTTCATATGGAAAAAAGTTTAGATAAATGGATCGGTGTCGTAAAAACCGGTGAAAAACCGGAGCATGAAACAATGCATCATCAGAAGCGACACCATCATCAAATTGGACATAAACATGGCGAAGGATCGGCCATTGATTTTTATGCCTATGCCTCAAAAATAAGACAGTGGAACCCGACCTTTAAAGTGGTTTTTTCCTTCACCACCCTGCTTCTTTGCATTGGGCTAAATAATCCCTTTGTGTCTCTGGCCGTAATCGCCAGCATGGCCTATTTGACGGTTATCAAAGGTGGGCTTTCGCTGTCGGCATATATTTCAGTGCTGATG
>Ga0265295_1005205_pt1 | contig 16819 bp, 15 predicted proteins | sample Munlansysbiofilm_FD_192503 | JGI IMG/M metagenome (GOLD analysis project Ga0265295, IMG submission 192503) | Leachate microbial communities from a municipal landfill in Southern Ontario, Canada - Methane capture system biofilm | ecosystem: Engineered > Solid waste > Landfill > Unclassified ...
CTGACTGGCGATTATATCTGGAGACAAAGCAAGCATGTCTAAGAAGGCAAGCTCCGAACGTTACGATTGGCTACAGAGGCTAAGCGTACGAAAATTTCCGTTTCGTGAGGAGACCCGGATCCTGAACATTTCACCCATCCGGTCATCAATGATGACACGCTCTATCTCAATTATCTCCTCCATCCTTACCGGGAAACTGAAGACTACATCCGCAGAAGGGAGCGTGGCCTGGACAGATTCCCTTCGCTTGTCTACTCTGCGCTGTTATCCGCAATGCACGAATTCGGAATTGAGTGCATATTCGAAAACACATCAATCCAGGACATTATCGTCGCCCCTTTCAGCAGTAGGCTTGTAGGGGCCTTAATCTTCGAACCATGGTGGGAGTCGATCAGACGCAAGAACGCGTTGCACTGGTACGACCATGCGGAGCTTGTCCTCACCGACCCGATCGGCGTACCCAGCCGGGAAATTGAAACATGTTCAGCATATAGTCCACCATCATGGTCGATTATTCCATCCCACAGGCACAAAATCGAACCGGGAGACCTGACGGTTCATCAAAAAGCACCCGCATCAATCTTACCCTTCACGTTCCCCTGAACTGATGCCCTGTGGGGTCAGGACGAAGCGCAGGGATTGCCGGACATTCCACCAGCCGGAAAGATTCGTCTCACATCATGGCGGCAATGATCCTCTTGAGCGCATCTTTATCTACGGGACTGCCGACAAGGGGCCCTCTGCCGAGAACCGGGATTCGGGACTCGAAGCTCGGGCGTTCATTGCGGTAAATCACCCCGACAGGAATGCCATCTCCCCACGCCTGCGCAGTCCGCATTGCAGAATCCCAATCGTAAGGGTCGTAGTCTGGCGGAAGAGGAGTGCACCGTTGCCGATACCAGCTGAAGGTGTTCACCTTGTTGAACGTTACGCACGGCTGCAGTACATCCACCAGCGCAAAGCCGGGGAATGCGATCGCCTGTTCAATGATGCCTGAAAGTTCATCGACATCTCCTGAAAACCCCCTTGCCACGAACCCTGCATGCATTGCCACTGCTACTGCAATCGGGTTGAAGGGTGAGGAGACAACACCGTGGGGCTGGGCCCTGGTAACGAACCATTCTTCGGACGTAGGGCTTGCCTGCCCCTTGGTGAGCCCGTAAACCTGGTTGTCGTGGACCACCAGGGTCACATTGACGTTTCTGCGGATAGCGGCCAGGAAATGATTGCCCCCTTCCCCGTAGACGCAGCCGTCGCCGCTTTCCGCGATAACAACCAGTCGCGGGTTTGCGAGCCTGGCACCGGTGGAGACAGGCAGCGCACGGCCGTGGAGGCCATTGAACACATTGGCATTAAGGTAATGGGGCGCCTTGGCAGCCTGCCCGATGCCTGAGACAAACAGGACTTCGTGGGGTGACAGGCCGCTCATCACCAGCGCCTTCTTCATTGCAACCAGTATGGAATGATTGCCGCAACCGGGACACCAGGCTGTTTCATACGAGCCGAATTCTTCCAGCGTTGCCATGTTTCCCTCCTGAGCCGCACTGTCTGATCATTTCGCTCCGGCCAGTCCCCGGGCAGCAAGTGCTCTGAGAATGTATTCGGGTGTCAGGGGCAGGCCGTCGTAGCGATTGACCTGCCCATGGACAGCAAATCTGCACTCACGCCGCAACAGACGCGCGAACTGCCCGGTGGCGTTCCCTTCCACTACCACGACCTTGCCGGCACGCTCCATGTCTTGCAGGAACCCTTCGGGGACGAGGGGCCAGACCTGTGGGAAATGCAGGGTCGCCGCAGTGAAGCCATCTGAGGAAAGCTCTTCGGCAGCTTCCAGGGCTGCGCCCAGGGCCGATCCCCAGCAGACGAGAAGCAGGTCGGGATCGACATCTCCCACATAGGCCGGCGGCATGCATTCCCTCAGCAGGATCTCATGTTTTCGCAGGCGCTTTTCCACCATGAGCCTGCGGACATGGAGATCTTCGGTGATATGACCGTCTTCAGTATGCTCGTCGCTGTCAGCAACCACCAGTTTTCCGCTGGTTCCCGGGAGTGCCCGGGGCGAGACCCCTGTTTCAGTAAGCGCATAGCGACAATAGGCTTCCCCGTTGTCATGAGACGGGTCACAGAGACATACGGCAGGCACTGAGGAGGGATCAAACGGCTCAACTGCGCGGTAGGAATCGGCCAGGAACTGGTCGGTGAGAATGAAAACCGGCCCCTGGGACTTTTCTGCAAGAACGGCAGCCTGCGCCGCCGCCTGGAAACATTGTTCCGGGGAACCCGGCGCAAGGATAGCCCGTGGGAACTCGCCATGGCCGGCGTGCAGAACGAATTCCAGATCGCCCTGCTCGGTGCGGGTCGGCAAACCCGTTGCAGGTCCGGGACGTTGGGCGACAATGACCACCACCGGTGTCTCGGTCATACCGGCAAGGCTCACCCCCTCAACCATCAACGCAAACCCTCCCCCCGAGGTGGCGACCAGCGCGGGAGCCCCTGCAAAGGACGCACCCAGCGCCATGTTGATGGCGGCAATCTCGTCCTCCGCCTGCTCCACCACGAGTCCCATCCGGTCGGCATGGGCCAGCAGGGTCATCATGACGGAAGTTCCCGGCGTCATGGGATAGAAAGAAGCGAACCTGACTCCACCTGCAATGGCGCCCAGAGCCAGAGCTTCGTTGCCGTTCACCATGATCCTGGGAGCGGCGGACGCAGGCTCCGGGAGAGAATGACGTATCCCCGTGCCCAGCGCCCAGTTACCGGCAGCAATCAGTGCAGCGGCGCCCTCTTCCAGGGAATCTCCCACCTCGTCCAGCAGTGCTTTCACCATCAGGCTTTCTTCGAGGCCCAGCAATGCCCCGGCAACCCCGGCAGCCATGAAATTGTACAGCGATGGTTTGCCGAGGTCTGCGACAGGCACCCTGAGGCAGACAGCGCCTCCGGTTTCTGCCCCGTTACCGCTGTCCATGATGATGATGCCGTCAGGAGCAAGGCTGGAAAGATGCTCAGCAACGGAACGGCCGTCCAGCGCGATCAGCATGTCAACCTTTTCTCGCGGTGCGGAAACGGGATCGGTGGATATCCTGATAGCAAAGGAATTATGCCCTCCGCGGATCCTAGACATGTAGTCCTGGGCTGCGACGATATGATACCCGGACCTGACCAGCACCCTGGCAAGCACGTGCCCGACGGTCAGGAGCCCCTGTCCCGCCTCTCCCCCTATCAGAATGGTGACAGAATTCTCCATTGATCCCCCCTCGATGTTACGGTCAGGGAACACTCTAACCCGTCCGTGAATGAAACACGGCAAACCAGAGTCCAGGCTGCCTACATGGCGCCTGTCTTCGGGCTGAATGCCACCTGGTCCCCGTTGCGCAGAACAGCCTGGAAATCGGCTTCCCTGTGGTTGATGAAGACGATCGCAACCGCCTCGAGAGGTATATCCAGTTTCTCCACAAGATCATGCACATTGGAACCTTCGAACAACTCGTGTTCCTTCCCGTCCTTGAAATCGCACGTTTCGGCATTTCTGAGCGTGCTGAAACATTTGACAGTGACTTTGACTGTCGGATGCCCCGTTTCCGAGGTGGGTTTCCCCACTTCCATGACAAAATAATTCTTCGCCAGCCCGCACATGGGGCACACCCAGCTGTCTGGCAGATCCTCAAAAGCCGTGCCCGGCGGGATTCCTTGCGACGGCTCGCCCGTTGCCGGGTCATACACATACTGGCACCTGCACTGATACTTTTTCATGTATTCCTCCTCCTGGAAATCACTCCTTCCAGTGAATGCATTCCACCGGGCAGACATCTATTGCTCCCGACTGGATCTCATCTTCCGTCGCGCCTCCCGAGTTGTGGCATTCGGCTTTACCGGTTCGACTTTGAACCTTTCAGGACAAGTCATGTATCACTTTCTTGACTTTTTCCGTCAAGGCGGGAAGAAGTTTCTCCGTTTCCTCGCTCAAGTATTCACCAAATCCGAAATCGAACCCAGGTATGGTGACCAGCCAGGCAGGAACAACCGCACCATAAAGAAACTTCGAATATGCAAGAAGCTCAGCAGGGGGGAAATAATGCCCTGATATGGGAGAACACCTTTTCCCGGCACTTGAGCACAGCTCGATTTTCTGCACCATGCCATCGACATTGTTCCGGCATGCGGTCACCGAAGCATCCATGAATATCACGGCCGTCACTTCAGGAGCAGCCAGGACCTCGGCCATCTCCGGCACGAGCTGCTGAACCGTAAGCAATCTAAGGTCTTTTCGCCCACAGGCGCCTGCGACCATACGCGCAAGCGCAGGTCCGGCTCCGTCGTCACAGCGGAGGCTGTTTCCGTAACCGATCAGTAAAATCATGGATCTAAGTAGTTACCCGCGGCTCAATTCTTTCACTATGCAACCGTCAGAAGAAACGATCTGTATCTGCAGCGGCATTGTGCCGACTGCGTGTGTTGAGCAACTCAGGCACGGGTCGTAGACCCGTATGCCGTGCTCCACCCGGTTGAGCATCCCCTCGCTTATGTTCTCACCCTTAACGTATTTCTTGGCTATGTTGGTTATGGTCCTGTTCATAGCCATATTGTTATGACCGGTCGACACAATGAGATTTACATCTGTGATCAGGCCGTTGCGGTCGACCTTGTAATCGTGTATCAGGGTGCCGCGCGGAGCCTCGGTCATGCCAATGCCGTGGAGCCTGTTCACCCCCGCCTCCGCCCGCACCCAGTCGTCAGTAATGTCCTTGTCCCTGAGCGTCTCCTCGATTTTTTCCAGGGCAAAGAGAATCTCGATCAGCCGCGCGTAGTGGTAGTGGAAATTGCTGGTCACTGCCCCGCCGTTTCCCAGACGGCGGAAATTCTCCAGCTCCCTGTCTGTTTTCGGCGTTCCCGCATAATCACAGATGTTCAGCCTTGCCAGCGGTCCTACCCGGTACATGCCGGCGGACTCCTTGAAGTTGTACGGTCCCCGCGCCTTGAAATACGGGAACTTGAGGTAACTCCAGTTCTCCGAGGCCTCCTCTATGTAATCGCGGTACTTGTCGTTCCGAATCCCCGACTCGATAATTTTCCTGTCAGTATCCACGAAACGGAACAAGCCGTCATGGTGCTCAAGTCCACCGTCGGGTGTGACCAGCCCAGCAAACATGGATGGGAAATCGTAGATCTTCACGTCCTCTTCGAACTTGTCGAGATTGCCCTTGAGGAGATTCAGCGCAAGGTCTGTGGTTTCATAGGCCTCCGGCAGAAGCGATTTGATATAGTCCCTTTTTTCCTCCGTAAGCGGCTCGCGTACCCCGCCCGGCACAGCCCATGCCTGGTGGATGCTTTTGTCGGCGACAACGCGAATGATTTCCTGCCCAATGCCCCGGAGACGCACACCTTTTCGCGCCACTTCGGGATACTTCTGGATCAGCCCCATCACGTTGCGCGTCGCCGGGTCGCTGTCGAAACCGAGCAGCAGGTCCGGAGCGCTGAGATGGAAGAAACTGAGAGCATGGCTTTGCACGAACTGGCCCCAGTTCATGATCTTGCGCAGCTTCACGGCGGTTTCCGGCACTGCCACCCCCATAATGGCGTCCCCCGCTTTTACCGATGCAAGCGCATGGCTTGTGGGGCAGATGCCGCAAATGCGGTTGGTAATGCCGGGCATCTCGTAAAAAGGACGCCCGATGCAGAATTTTTCGAAGGCGCGGAATTCGACCACGTGCAACCGGGCCTCGGTCACGGCGCCAGAGTCGTCCAGATGGATGGTTATCTTTCCATGTCCCTCGATCCGGGTGACGGGTTCGATGAATATTTTCTTTGCCATAGCGTTCATGCTCCTTCCAATCTCAGACGATAGAGGACCGGGAAAAGACGGGAGTCAGGCCCGGAATGCTTACGTACGGACAAGCTGTCAGCCGAAGGTGATCGCTTCAGCCGGAAGCTGCGGTTTCTCGCCGGCAAGGAGGGCGGCAATTGCCGTGTAGATCCGGTCCGGGTCCGGGGGACAACCGGGCAGATAGACATCGATGGGCACGGCGGCATGCAGCGGGTATACCTTGGGCAGAAGCACCGGCAATATGTCCACCGCCTCCGGACCCTTGGGAATGCTGCCGGGTCCGGCCTGGTAGACTTTTGTCAGCACGTCGTCAATGTTCAGCTTGTTGCGCAACTGCGGTGTGTTGCCGGTTACGGCGCAGTCGCCGAAACTGACGAGTATTCTGGTGCGCTCCCGTATCTGCATGAGCAGTTCCAGGTTTTCGGTATTGCACAACGCTCCCTCGATGAGCACCACATCCACATCATGGGGGTACTCCTTCACATCGGCTATCGGGCTGTAGACCAGCTCGATCTTGTCCGCCAGATCGATCAGTTTCTCGTCAAGGTCGAGGAAACTCATGTGGCAGCCGGAACAGCCGCCCAACCAAACGGTTGCAAGTCTTACTTTGTTTGCCATCGCAGTATCCCTTCGGAATGCTTGTTTGTTGAACGTATCAACCAGCTTATATGACGCTCCACTGTTTCTTTTCCCGTCCTTCCTTGATCCAGTGGACGAAACCCACGTCCTTCTGCATCTCGGCCACGGTGGAGCCCCTCCAGAACAGGGTGCCGGTGGGGCATACGTTGACACACTTGCCACATTTCGTGCAGGTGCTGCTTTTTCCCCAATTCTGGTGCATGTCGACAATTATCCTGTTGGCTGCTCCCCGTCCTTCCATGTCAAGGGTGTGAGCGCCTTCGATCTGGTCGCAGGCACGTATGCAGCGGGTGCAGCTGATGCACCGGTTGTGGTCGAGTCCGTTTCTCTCGTGGGTCAGATCAATGGAGGGGAGATCGGTCGGGCAGCGGTATTCGAAGCGCGTGTGATCCACCCCCAATTCGGCGCACCGGGACCGGAGTTCGCAGCATCCGTTGGCGACGCAGACGGAGCAGATGTGGTTGCGTTCGGACAGAAGGAGCTCGAGGATCATTTTCCGGTATTCCATGAGCTGTTCGGTATGAGTCTCGACCTTCATCCCGTCCTGGGCTTCGGTGGTGCATGCCGGCACGAGCCTTCTCTGACCTTCCACCTTGACCAGGCAGAGCCTGCAGGCCCCGACCGGCGTCAAGCCTTCCAGATGGCACAGGGTGGGAAGATCCACACCGTTCTGGCGACATGCCTCCAAAAGGGTCGCCCCGGCAGGGGCGCTCACTTCCTGGCCGTTTAGTGTTAACGTGATGACTGACATCTGCTTACCTCCGGTTACGGTTTTGCCGCCTCTTTTATCCGTCGCGGCAGTTCATGGACGAGTTCCCTCAGCGGCACCTCGTTCACCGGGCAGACGCCGGTGGGGCATTTCCTCTCCCTGATGTGGGCCTCGTATTCATCGCGGAAGTACCTGAGTGTGCTCAGTGTAGGATTGGGCGAGGTGAAGCCCAGGCCGCAAAGGCTTGTGTCCTGGACCATCTTGCCGAGTTCCTGGAGCTTGTCCAGGTCTTCCATGACGGCGCTGCCGTTGCAGATCCGCTCCAGGATGCGCAGCATCTGGGAAGTGCCGACACGGCAGGGGATACATTTGCCGCAGCTTTCGTCGCGGCAGAAGTCCATGAAGAACCTGGCAACGTCAACCATGCAGCTTCTGTCGTTCATGATGACGAGTCCGCCGGAGCCCATGATGGAGCCCAGCGCCGCCAGGTTTTCGTAGTCGATGGGGGTGTCGAGGTAGTCGGCGGGAATACAGCCGCCGCTGGGCCCCCCGGTCTGGGCGGCCTTGAAACTGCGGCCTTTGGGGATGCCACCGCCGATGTCATAGACGACTTCGCGGAGCGTGATGCCCATGGGAACCTCGATGAGACCGGTATTGTTGATCTCGCCAGCCAGGGCGAATATCTTCGTGCCTTTGCTCTTTTCAGTGCCGATGCTGGCATACCAGTCGCCGCCGCGGTTGATGATCGGGGCGATGTTGCCGTAGGTCTCGACGTTGTTGATCAGGGTCGGGCATCCCCAGAGCCCGCTGTTGGCCGGGAACGGCGGTCGCGGGTAGGGCTGCCCCCGCCGGCCCATGACGGAGGTCAGGAGCCCGGTTTCCTCGCCGCAGACAAAGGCGCCGGCGCCCAGGCGGATATCGACGCGGAAATTGAAGTTGCTGCCGAAGATCCGATTGCCCAGTATTTCCGCTTTCTCGGCAAGCTTGATTGCCTTGCCGAGTCGCGCGGCTGCCAGGGGATATTCGGCGCGCACGTAAATGTAACCCTGATCGGCGCCGACCGCATAGGCGGCAATCGCCATCCCCTCCAGAACCAGGAAAGGGTCCGACTCCATAGTGGTACGGTCCATATAGGCGCCGGGGTCGCCCTCATCGCCGTTGGCAACGAGATATTTTTTCTCACCCTTGGCCTTCCTTACCAGGTCCCACTTGAGGCCGGTGGGGAAACCGCCTCCCCCTCGCCCCCGCAAGCCGCTTTTCTTGATCTCCTCGACAACCTGCTCGGGGGTCATTTCCTCCAGGACCTTCTGCAGCGCGGTAAAGCCCCCTGCACCGACATATGACTCGAGGCTCTCCGGGTCAATGAACGGGCTGTTGGCAAGAACAACCTTGAGCTGCTTTGCAAAAAACGGGTGATCTTTCGACAGCACGTTCTCCCCTGAAAGCACCTCGTTGCCGATGGCGTGCTTCTCCAGTATCTGTACGGCAAATTCGGGGGTAACATGTTGATAGATAATGTCTTCCCGGTCCTTCATCCGGACCGTAACGAGAGGACCGCGACTGCACGGCCCCACGCAACCCGTGCAGGTTACATCTATTTCCGCGTTCAGGTTGCGTTCTTTTACCGCATCCACCAGCGCCTTGCGCACCCCTTCGGCTCCGGATGAGATACAGGGCGTGCTGTAACACACGAGCAGCCGGCAGCGAAAAGCCCGGCGCTTTTCCTGTTCCCTTTGAGCCATATTCTGCAGTTCTTCACGAGTCATTGCGTACCCTCCCCCTTGCGCTCGAGCGTATCACTTTTTGACCAGCTTCCTGCATTCCTCCAGAATGGATTCCGACGTCTGGCGGGCGTGCACTTCACCATCCAGGATGATCATCGGGGCCAGGCCGCAGTTGCCCAGACACCGGGCGATGTTGATGCTCAGCTTGCCATCCGCGGTTGTCTCACCACCCTTGACATCGAATTCACGTTCCAGGGTCTCCACGATATCCCCGGCCCGTTTCACGAAGCAGGCAGTGCCCATGCAGATGGTGCACCTGTGCTCGCCCTGGGGCTTCAGGTTGAAGAAGTGGTAGAAGGTGGCAACACCGTAAACCCAGCTCGGCGGTAGTTTCAGCTCTTTGGCAATGTAATGCATGGTCTCGTCGCTCAGAAAGCCGAAAGTCTCCTGGGCGGCGTGCAGTACCTCGATGAGGGCGTCCTGGCTGTACTGGCAGCGCTTCAGGGCACGGTCCACCTGAATGAAGGGCGAATCGGCCGCAACCTTGCTTTTCCCTGGAGCCGCCTTTCTTTCCGTGCCCATCTTGGCGAGCTCTTCCGCCTGCCGCTTCAGGGCAGCTCCGCTTGCTTTCGGATCTGCCGTTCCGGTTCCCTGTTTGATGTAATGCAAGCCTTTGTCATCGACGTCAGTTGCACTCATAAGCTTTCCTCCCGGGAGTAGTGCCGGCAGCAGTTCATCTTGCCGCTCGACGTGTCAGGATGATAAGTTAGGTTAAGGTCCGGTGCGTCAATCCCTTCCCGCTGCACCGCGGGCCATGACACCGGATTCTGAATATTGTAGGAATGTGTAATAAAATTAAAATGGAAGTCGGTTTCCGGAAAAGAAAAAGTGGCGGGAAACTATGAAATATTTAATATTTTAATAGCTACTTTCCCCTTGTCAATAAAATCCCGGGGAAAAAATTGATGATTTTTCGTTTGAATAATAAAATAATTTGCCGTTTTGAACTAACACCCGGCGCATTCCCCTTGCTAGGCGTTTCGCCAGGAGGCAGGTCAAGCGGTTGTTAGTTCAACCCCTCCCCTATTCATTCTTTCAGCATGTACCCGATTCCGCGTATGGTGTGAATGAGCCGTTTTTCCTTCCCCTTGTCGATCTTCTTCCTCAGATAGTTGACGTACACGTCGATGATATTGGTAAACTTGTCGAAGCCGCTCTGCCACACGGCATCGGCGATCATATTTCGGGTAAGGGTCTGGTTCGGATGCCGAACAAGGAATAACAGCATCTCGTATTCCTTTCCCGTAAGGTCTATCTCAAGGTCACCACGCCATACCTTGTGGAGGACGGGATCTATGCAGAGGTCGGAGAGACGTATCAAAGCTCCCCGTTCCTGGAAGCTTCTTCGCTGGAGGGCCTTGACGCGCGCCAGTAATTCAGCGAAGGCGAACGGCTTTTTCAGGTAGTCGTCAGCACCGGCCTCTAAACCGGTTACGATGTCATCCACCGAGTCCTTTGCCGTGAGTATCAATACCGGGATTGGGTTCTTCTTTGCCCGTAGCTCCCTGACAACGGAAAGCCCGTCTTTTTTTGACAATACCATGTCAAGGATGACAAGTCCGTACGCCCCATCCAAGATCATTTGCTGGCCTGTTTCACCGTCGAAGGTAATATCAACCTGATACTTTTCCTCCTCAAGTCCGCGTTTTATGAACTTCGCCACCTTTTTGTCGTCTTCCACCACAAGTATCTTCATCTAACCACTCCGTATGTCGTTTTTTTCATGGGACAAGGCAAAAGTATAACTAAATGCATTATTATTTCATAGTGATTTATTAAACCATGCAATTCGCCTTATCCAATATAGAAAAACTGCGGCAACCATCTGCGATATCGCGCAGACTTGTAAACGGAATTCTCAACGGGTCAAAATCCCGGATCATGAAACCGCGCGCCTTCATTTACTTTGCCCATCACCTTCAGACAGTGACGGCCGGATGCCGCGCATGCGCCCCTGCGCATCGTCTATTGCCTCAATCTTCTTGACATCCACGCCAATACAGGTGATATTGCCGTTATTCTGGAGTAACGGTGTTACTTATGGGGTTCAAGGAACGACGTTTACAGCATAAAGAGGAGTTTCGCGAAGAGATACTGTCCGCTGCGCAGGAGATCTTCTCCAGGGAGGGGTATGCGCACTTCTCCATGCGCAAACTCGCCGCCAGGATCGATCATTCGCCAACCACAATCTATCGCTATTTTCGCGATAAAGACGACCTGCTCTTTCATATCTGCGAAGACCTGTTTTCGTCGCTCCACAACAGGATCGAAGAGATACTACGTAAGGCGCCTCACCCTGGGGAAGCCCTTCGAATGACCCTGCTTGAGTATATGTCCTTCGGTTTTTCCAATCCCGAACAATACAAGGTCGCCTATTTTTCCAACCCTGAACTGTATGGCTCTCCCGATGAATTCATGACACGCGAAACCATGGGCCTGCGTTTCTATTGCACTTTCCGGGAACTGGTGGAAAAAAGCATCCAGAGCGGTTATTTGCGGGACACTGATGTTGACCTGGTGTCGCAAACGCTTCTGGCCGCCGCCCATGGTCTGGTGACAAACGTTATTTTTTTCAAGGACTTTCCCATGCAAAGACCGGAATTGCTAATGGAAATGCTTGTAGACGCCCTTCTGAAAGGATTTGCCGCGTAATTTTTTTGCCATGAACATTAACGGTGTTACTTAAATTTACCATTGTAACTGGAATGGGAGTATCAACTGATGGATACAAAGCTGAATATAATACACGGACGAAAAAAAACCGGCGCCATGAGCACGGCACAGCATATCGGGGGCACCTTCCTGGTTGACCAGGGACACTGCAGTTCCGTCCTTGACCGGTCCGCGGAACTTCTGGCTTCGCTACAGAAAGAAGACGGTCACTGGGTCTTCGAACTGGAAGCAGATGTCACTATTCCGTCGGAGTATATCATGCTGCAACGCTTTCTCGGCCGTCCAACAAAGAGGGAAACCACACAAAGGGTAACATCCTATCTGCTGGACCGGCAACAACCCGACGGCGGATGGCCGTTGTACGCCGTCGACGGAAACGCCAATATCAGCGCTTCCGTGAAGGCATATTTCGCACTGAAACTGCTGGGGCATAACAAAAACGCCCCTCATATGGTGAATGCCCGCCGGTTGATCCTTGCCTTGGGCGGCGCTGCCCGCTGCAATGTGTTCACAAGAATCACGCTCTCGCTCTTCGGCCAGATTCCCTGGCACACGCCACCCGCCATGCCGGTGGAGATAATGTTGCTGCCTCGCTGGTTCTTTTTTCACCTCGACAAGGTTTCCTACTGGTCTCGAACCGTTATAGTACCTTTACTGATCCTCTATGCAAAAAAACCGGTGTGCCACTTGCGGCCGGAAGAAGGGATTGCCGAACTCTTTCTCGATCCGCCGGATCAACTGTTCAATCTTGACCGTTTCAAGCCGCGAAATTGGCGGAAAAACGCCTTTATCCTGCTGGACCGCCTGCTGAAACGCACAATGCAATTCATACCCGGCAAGGTGCGCAATCGCGCCATACGTGAGGCGGAACTCTGGACCCGCGAAAGAATGCGGGGTGAGGGCGGCATCGGGGCAATCTATCCGGCCATGGCAAATGCCGTGATGGCGCTCAAAACCCTCGGCTACCCTGAAGATGACCCGGACTTCCGACGGGGTCTCTCGGCCATAGACAGTCTTCTGGCAAACCGTACGCCTGACTCTGGAGACCCTTCCGCCTCCTGTCATCTACTGACGAATATGGGAATCGAGTCATCAGCGGCGCCCAATCTCTATCCCATTGATCGGAGTGTATCGGCGAGGAACGACATGCAATCCATCTGTCAACCATGCGTCTCTCCAATCTGGGATACGGCCTTGAGTCTGTCGGCGATGATGGAAGCCGGTCTTGCCCCCCGTTCTTTTTCGGCGGATCGGGCCATCCAATGGCTGTTCGACCATCAGGTTATCGCGCCTGGAGACTGGTCAAAATCCTCGCCTGGTTTACAGGGAGGCGGCTGGGCGTTTCAATATGAAAACAGTATTTACCCGGACCTGGATGACACATCCAAGGTGCTTATAAGCCTGTTCATGGCCGGAGCGCTGGATCGGGAAGAATACCGGGAAAAAATTCTCCTGGCGGTGCAGTGGGTAATCGGCATGCAGAACCATGACGGTGGCTGGGCAGCCTTTGACGTGGGTAACGACCACCTATATCTGAACAATATCCCCTTTGCTGACCACGGCGCCCTGCTGGATCCGAGCACCTCCGACCTCACCGGACGCTGCATCGAGATGCTGGGCACACTGGGCTACGGCACGGAGTACCCTCCGATTGCGAGGGGAATAGCCTATCTGCGCAAGGAACAGGAACGGTTTGGCGGCTGGTTCGGTCGCTGGGGAGTCAACTATCTCTACGGTACCTGGTCGGTGCTTTCCGGTCTTCATCATGTGGGTGAGGACATGGGGCAACCTTACATCAGGAGAGCGGTGGAATGGCTGATGTCCTGCCAGAACCCTGATGGTGGCTGGGGCGAAACCTGCGCCAGTTATGACAACCCCTCCCTGGCGGGTATGGGAACCAGCACGGCGTCCCAGACCGCCTGGGCTCTACTTGCCCTGATGGCGGCCGGAGAGTTGCAAAGCGACGCGGTGCAACGGGGGGTATCCTACTTGATCGAGCAACGCCTTCCCAACGGCGACTGGGATGAACGGCATTTTACCGGCACCGGCTTTCCCCGCGTCTTCTATCTTCGTTATCACGGCTACCGTCTGTTTTTTCCGGTATGGGCTCTGGGAGCATATCTGAGATATCGAAACGGAGGCACGACCGTTCAGGACAAAATTCGCGAATCCTCGCAGGGAGGAATACCCTGGCTCAGGTTGGGTTGACGCCCTGTTCTCATGATGGCATGAATGTTCCGGGAAATTGACACGCCCGGCATGAATGACCATGTTCCCTGCGAACATTCTCCCTTCGACTCCGTGCCCTTCGACTCCGCTCAGGGAGAGCACCTTACCTGCATCCCGCTCCCTGAGCGGAGTCGAAAGGCGCCACTCCTCCGGCCGGCAACAGGCGGACCACATACCATTTGTCCACCACATCCCATGAATGTAGCCGCGAATCATCCTTCTTGTAATTATTCCGCCAACATGCTACCTATAGAACTCTGACGCTCAGTCGATCCTTTCCCGCGGAGAAACACAATGAGAACATGTGAAAACAGGCGTGTGAGCACCTTCACCGCGTCCCACCCCTCTCCCTCCCATACTCTCGAAAGCGCTATCGGCAACACGCCGCTCGTTGAACTCACCAGCCTCAACCAGAACCACCGCGTCCGTATACTGGCCAAGCTGGAAGGCAACAATCCGGGAGGTTCCATAAAGGACCGTCCCGCTTTCTATATGATCTCCAGAGCCGAGCAGTCGGGAGAACTGGCGCCCGGAAAGACAATCCTAGAAGCGACATCAGGCAATACCGGCATCGCCCTGGCCATGATAGGCGCCGCGCGCAAATACCGGGTCAAACTCGCCATGCCCGCGTGCGTGAGCCTGGAAAGACGCAGTATCCTCGAGGCATACGGAGCGGAGGTCGTCCTTTCCCCCGCCCACGAAGCCACGGACGGCGCCATCCGGCTCGCCCATCGCATCCTTGAGGAGAACCCCCGCGAATATTACATGCCCAACCAGTACGCCAATGAAAACAACGTGCTCTCCCATTACGAAACCACAGGACCCGAGATATACATGCAGGCCGACGGCGATATCGATCTCTTTATCGCGGGCATGGGAACCGGCGGCACCCTCATGGGGACCGGCGCGTATCTGAAGGAGCAAGACGGGCATATCAAGGTCATCGGCGTGGAACCACGCGTCGGCCACAAGATCCAGGGGCTGAAAAACATGCAGGAAGCCATAGTCCCCAGTATATACCACGCCGAAAAACTGGACGGGAAGATCACCATCCAGGACGAGGACGCCTTCGAAACCGCCCGCCTTCTGGCGATACGTGAAGGACTGTTCGTCGGCATGTCCGGCGGAGCGGCCATTGCCGCTGCGTTGAAGATGGCCTCGGAGATGGATTCCGGAACCATCGTTACGATCCTCCCGGACCGGGGCGACCGTTACCTGAGCACCACACTCTTCCGCTCTGTCTGCGCCTGCTGCCCCCCCTGACCCCATTGCACACCGAAAGAACGGATGAAAGTGTTTTTAAATGGCATATCCCTCGCCTACGGGGACAAGGGGACAGGTCCGGCTGTTGTACTTATCCACGGGTTTCCTTTGTGCCGCCGCATGTGGCAACCTCAGGAAGATGCGTTGGCCGAAGCCGGTTTCCGGGTGATAACGCCCGATCTGAGAGGATTCGGCGACAGCGACACGCCGGAAGGGGCCTACTCCATGTCCCTGTTCGCCGACGACATCATCTCCCTCCTCGATCATCTGAACATCGGGGAAGCGGTGGTCGGGGGCATGTCCATGGGTGGGTATGTCCTTCTCAACATGCTGGAAAGATTTCCCGAACGCATAGCCGCGGCCTGCTTCATCGTTACCCGCGGCACGGCGGATGATGAAGCGGCAAGGGACGGACGCATGGCGTTCATGGAGAGGATCCGGCGCTTCGGCATCGGTTCCGTGACCGAAGCGTTTATCCCGTACCTCTTCACCGGCGAATCGGCAAAGGACCCGGAGACGCGCGGACACATGACCCGCTGGATGGGCCACGCCGACACGCGCGGCGTCGAGGGGACCCTTCACGCGCTTCTGGAAAGGAAGGATTACACGCCCCTCCTGGGGCAGTTCACAATGCCATCCCTGGTCATCGGAGCGGAAGAGGACCGAACCATTGTGGGAGAAGACCTGCGGGCCCTCACGGACGGCCTTCCGGACAGCGAACTGGTTGTGATACCAGGCGCCGGACATATGGTGAACGTGGAAAAGCCGGACGCCTTCAACGAGTGCCTTATCAGCTTCCTGCGCCGCGTTACTCTCCGCAGAATGACCGTATGAAATCCAAACAGAACCCCTTGAGCAGGAGTTACCCAATGCCGGAAATGGCCCCCGAGACAAAAGAGAGGAAGAATAATCGGCCAGCATGGATGAGACCCGCGGACATAGTCCTGCGGACGGCCCATATCGCCGTGGCCGGAACACTGTTCGGAGGTTTCGCCCTGCATGTCCCCTTCAACCAGATGCATATCTGGCACGGCCTGACCATACTCACGGGATGCGGCCTCCTTTTTCTTGAGCTCAGACACAGCCTGAACTGGCCCCATCAGGGGAGAGGGATGCTGGGCATCGTCCATATCGGCGTATCGGGCCTCATCCATCTCCGACCTGATCTGGTCATACCCTTTCTCTGGATTATCCTGGTCAGCGGTTGCGTGGGAAGCCACATGCCAAAGAGATACCGTCACTGGTCGATTCTCTACAGGAAAGAAGTTGACTAGCCCCGCCCTCCGCCACAGATGCCTTCTCCATGTCGGCGGGCCGCAACTGATCCGGTTTATCATTGTTCTGGCGCTCTTTCTCGCCGCATTCCCTTCCCGTTCCTCCGCCGACGCCATGCCGGCCTATGCGGCGACGGTTTCCCACGCCCCGGTGCTCAACACCCGTGATTTCCGGTCTGTTTTCGGGGGAAAGGACGGCAGGACGCTCGCAGCGGACTCCCAAGGCCAGATAAGGGCGCTGGAATTCATCGCGCTTCCGGGGACATCCTTCCGCGTCGAAGAGGTGATCGCCGGGTTTCCAGCCCCTGTTTACCGGGTGACTACGGACGACTACCCCTATCCATCCTCAACCGGATATTTTATCGACAGCCGTTTCGTCCGCACCTCCACCACCCCCTTTCCACCCCGCCGAAAGTCCCTGCCCGAC